>OLOX01003069.1_pt1 | contig 13088 bp, 16 predicted proteins | sample 1672091 | NCBI WGS metagenome assembly OLOX01 (sample SAMEA3136644, study PRJEB25190) | human gut metagenome | reverse complement strand
TTATATAGATATTAAAAATAATTAAAATGTAATAACAATCAATTTTTTTTAATATTTTTTTACTTAGTTTATCTAACATATCTTTAAAATAGCTTATTTCATACCCATTACATTTATATAATTTTATAAATGTAGATACTACATTAATAAATTTATTTATTTCTTCTTTTTTATCATCTAATACTTTTAAATATTCATCAGTACTATGCCAATTTATTTTTAAAATAAATCTTAAATATTTTAATTGTTCTGGATATTCTAGGATATCTATTCTTAAATATTCTTCTATACATAATTCTAATAAATCAGGACTTGCTATTTTAAAATCAATACCTTTATTTCTAAGGATATTAATAGCTAATTTATGAAAGGTATAAACGTTCATATTAATATTAAATTCTTTTATTAGTTTATTCTTAAGACTATCACTAGCATCTCTTGTATAAGAAATACATAATATTTCTTCAGGCTTAACTTTTTTTACATTAATAAGATACCAAATACGTCCTACTATGGTAAAAGTTTTTCCAGACCCAGCACCTGCTACTACTAGAAGTTCTTTATCATCAGCAGTAGCTATTTTAAATTGCTCTTTATCTAATGGGTAACCACCTATTTTAATATCCATATAACCTTTCTAGTAAGTTTTATAAATCTAAATCATTATGTATTTTATCATAAAACTATTAATTATGTATAAAAAAATACTAAGCCTCACTTAGTATCTTTGTTTTTATAATATTCATATAACTCTTTAAAATGGTTGTAATGTATAACTTCTCTTTGTCTTAAGAATAAAAGTGGTCCGATTAAATCTTCATCAGTTGCTAAGCTTAACATATTTTCATAACCTGCTCTTGCCTTCTCTTCAGCTGCCATATCCTCGCATAAATCTACGATTGGGTCTCCAGTTGAAGCAAAGTAACTAGCTGTAAAAGGTACTCCCGAAGGATTTACAGGATAAACTCCCCTACCATGGTCCATATAATATTCAGCAAGTCCTGCTTGTTCTAACTCCGCTACAGTTGCTCCTTTAATTAATTGTCTAAACATTGTAGCAATCATCTCACAATGACCAAGTTCCTCCGTTGCTATCATGTTAAGTAATGCTTTCCCCTTCGCATCAGGCATTGAAAAACTTTGCGAAAAATATCTTAAAGCTGCAGCTAGTTCTCCAGCATAACCACCCAAACCAGCAATAATATATTTTGCCATTCTTAAATCTTTTTTCTTAATATTAACTGGATAAGCTAAATGTTTTTCATACTTATACATACTTAATACCTCCATCATTGTCCCAAGGCCAAGGATTCTTATAATAATCATAAGTATCAGTATAAGTACTAGTAATTTCTAAAGGACGATACATTCTTTCATATCTATTTAAATACTCTTTATATTTATTAGTTTCTTCTCTAAATTTTTTATACATATCATAATCATTTGGATGTAAGTCTAAATATAAACTAATATCATTTAGAGCGAACTCACTTTCATTTATTTTTAGAAGAAGTGCCTCCTCCTCAGTTTCAGGAATAACTTCTCTAGCTTTATAATTTTTATAAGGCATATATTCATCTTTAAACATATTACCTCTAGCATAACCTATTTTACAATCAACTAACTTAGAATTGTTAATATCATCATTACTAGGTAATTTTCCAGTTACTAAAAAATCTATATCATCAAAAAACATAATTTTCCCCTCCTAAAAATAACCTATGTATTATAAATATATTTGTCTATGCTAAAACCCATTTTTAAAAGATAAATAATTATCAATAATATAAAGCAAACAAAGTATAAAAGTTAACTTATTAGGCATTCCTTCTATTACTTTATTCATCTTTTTTAAGAAAAATTTATTATATATTAAAGAACCTATTGCCCAACCAAGGGACACTAAGACATTAACATATTTACCCATACTTAAAGGCCATGTCTCATAACTCCATTTATCACTGCCTAGTAAAAAATGGGATAAATGTCCACCGATAAACTCAACTATTGTTAAAATAATAAAACTTAAAATAAAGAAAACTAAGTTTTTAAACTTCTTATTCTCTTGTTTCTTTAATAACTTATCTAAAAACATAATAATAAGAAAGCCAAAAAAGTAAATTGGTGTAAAAGGACCAAAAAGAATACCACTTGAATAATTACTTCTTATAAAAACATTACAACAAGTTTCAAATAAAAAACCTAAAATACTATAATATATATAATAATTAACCCATTTCATATTAGTATTTTAACCTTTAATTTAATAATTATACCTTGATTAATACTATTGATTTAAAGTTTACTTTTAATAACATATGCGCTAATATTATACTAGAGGTGTATCATGAATATTAAAAAGATTAGTAAATTTCTTAAAGAAGAAAGAGAAAATTCTAACTTAACTCAAGAAGAAGTTGCTAAGAAGCGGGGCAAATCCATCGAAGAGATTTTAAAAAGTTATCCTTCTATGGAATACTTACCCAAATTAAGTGAAACTTATGGAGTATCTATTAATGAAATAATTGCCGGAAATAGATTAAGTATCAATGAAAAAGAATCTACTGCTGATAAAAACTTACTAGAGCAATTAGAAAGAAATAAAGTAAGTAGACTTACTTGTCAAATAATCTTTATTGTATCCTTCTGTACTTTGATGGTTCTTTTAGAAATAGTTTGGTATATATCAGGCGCTAAGAGTAACTATATCTATTTCGTATATGCTATTATGTTATTTTACGGTCTTTTAATAGAATTATGTTTAAATAAATTAAAATAATTCTTAGAAATTTAAATTTAACTTAGTATTAAGAACAATTTTAACTATTTCGAACTAAATATCCTATTTTCTTAAATCTAAAATTATGCTATACTTCTAATATAGAAAGTAGTTGATTAATATGGCTAAAAAGAAATTGCCAAGTATATATCAAAAATATACCATTCTTGTTGTTGGTATCTTAGGACTATTTATTATATCTTTCTTAACCTATACTTTTGTGAGTGATATTAATGAAAATAAAACAAATTCTTCTTATTTAGTAAAACATAAATTAGTTACCAAATCCTACAATATAGCAGAAGATTTAAGTGAGTTAAAAAGTAATAAAGGAACTTACTTTGTTTATTTATCTTATACTGGTAGTAAAGAAATATATTCTTTAGAAAAAGATTTAAAAAGTTTAATTAAGCAGTATAAGTTAAAAGATAAGTTCTACTACGTTAATTTAGATAGTTTAAAAGATAATGCCAATAAAATAAGTGCAGTAAATGAATTATTAGGGTTAACAGATGTTCAAGTTACTAAAGTACCTACTATTATTTATGTAACTAATGGTGAGATTAAAAAAGGAAATATTATTACGAGATTAGATGATAATTTGTTTGAAAAAGGAGATTTTCAACAGTTATTAGATATTAATGACCTATAAGGGGTCTTTTTTTTACAAAAAATGTAAGTTTTGTTTGACTTTAAGAGGGACTTACTATATACTTTTAAATGGTACATTTTATTTATACAAAAATTATTAGATGTGGGAAGTCGAAATAACCAGTAGTATAATTGAAAGGGAAAAAATTATGAATACATTCATGCAAAAAAAAGAAACTGTAGACCGTAAATGGTATGTTATCGATGCAGAAGGACAAACATTAGGACGTCTTGCAACTAAGGTTGCTACTGTACTTAAGGGTAAACATAAACCAACATACACACCTCATGTTGATTGTGGCGATTATGTTATCGTTATTAATGCTAGTAAAGTTGTTTTAACTGGTAATAAATTAAACGATAAGATGTATTACAATCATAGTAGATATGCTGGTGGTTTAAGAGAAAGAAATGCCCAAGAAATGATTACTAAATATCCAGAAGAAATGGTTGAAAGAGCCGTTAAAGGTATGTTACCAAAAGGACCTTTAGGAAGACAAATGTATAGAAAATTATTTGTTTATGCTGGTTCTGAATATGAACAAGTTGCTCAAAAACCAGAAGTGTTAGAAGTTAAGTAGGAGGTAATATAGAATGACAGATAAAAAAGTATGGACTGGTACTGGTCGTAGAAAAAGATCTAGTGCTCAAGCAAGATTAACATTAGGTAAAGGTAAAATCGTTGTTAATGGTGTAGCTGTTGATGAATATATGCCTTATGCAACTCTAGTTATGGATATTAAACAACCACTTGTTGCTACTGATAATGAAGAAAAATTCGATATCGAAGTAACAGTTAAAGGTGGTGGCTTCTCAGGACAAGCTGGCGCTATTCGTCATGCTATTACAAGAGCCTTAATTGAATTTGATGCTAATGCTGATCAAACAAGAGAAGACTCATATCGTAAAGTTCTTAAAAAAGCTGGTTTCGTTACAAGAGATCCAAGAGTTAAAGAACGTAAGAAATACGGTCTTAAAAAAGCACGTCGTGCTCCACAATTCTCTAAGAGATAATATATTAATAGTTTCATTCCTCATAGACTTAAGCGTTTATGAGGTTTTTTGCAACTTAGAATAGTCTTTAACTAACGTTTAAATATACAAATTTATAAAATATATTGAAATTAAAGTAGTTATGGTATACTATATCAATATTACTAATTAAGATGGTTAAACCAATAAGTGTAAAAAATAGTATTTTAAAAGGAAATAAAAAATATAATAAAAGAAAGTAGGCATTATATGTCAAGTAAATATTACAAAATAGTATTAGATGATTTATCTAATATAGAATATTATGGTACTAAAGCTAATGTCAATGCAGCGGCTCATCCACAGAATTTTCAAAGTTTAGAAATTTTATATAATATTAGATATCCAATGATTATGGCAAAATTAAAAGATTTAATATATCTAAATTACATAGCTCAAGAAAATAATGCGATTTCCCAAGAAGAAAGAAATGCTTATAATGTTCCTAGTTATTTACTAGTTGAAGATGCCTGGTCAGACGGTTATTTTCAGTATCAGGAATTATCGACTGGTATAACCATATTAATTCCATCAGAAATTTATGCCAAATCATATAGAATGCCTTTAAACTTAAGGAAAGAAATAACACCAGAAGAACTTATTGAATTATATAACGATGATTACATAGATAGAGTATGCAACTTATTTGGCATAATAATGGATAAAAAGGAAAAAGAACAAAAACTTCAATTGATAAAGCATACTCAATCTAAATAAAGAATACTAAATTACTTATTTATTTAAATATAATTCTAAGTAAAATAAATTAAACATAAATTTTAATATGAAAAAGTTTTTAATATTAAGTTTATGTTTTTTATTATCCTTAACGTGTGTAAGAGCATCCTTACCTTTAACTGGTAAAACTATAGTTTTAGACATTGGCCATGGTGGCGATGACCCTGGAACTAGTTATCAAAATGTTTTAGAAAAAGACCTCAATCTAGCTATAGGTTTAGAATTAGAAAAAGAATTATCTAAAAATGGTGCAAGTGTCATTTTAACCCGTGAAGGCGATTATGATTTAGCAAGTCCCAATGCTAATAGAAGGAAAAAAAGTGATTTTGATAACCGAATTGATTTAATTAATAATTCTAATGCCAATATTTATTTATCAATTCATATTAATTACTTAGAAAACACTTCTTATTATGGTGGTCAAATATTCTATTATGGCGAAAAAAATAAAAAATTAGCCGAAGACCTTCAATCTCAATTTAACAAAATAAGTTATCCTAGAAGTATTAAACCAATGCCTAATATTTATATGTATAGACGTTTAAAAATACCAGGAGTTCTTGTAGAATGTGGCTTTATTTCCAATAAAAAAGAAAGAGAAAAATTAATTACACCGTCTTACCAAAATGAAATAGCTAAAAGCCTAACCAAAGGCCTAATCCTTTATTTCACTTAAACTTCACAAATTAATTACAAAAATACCACTTAATTTAGATATCATTTGACTGTCAGGTGTGATATAATTTAATAATAGGTGAATTGTATGGCGTCCAGACAAAAGACATTTAAAACTATAGATGAACAAATCGATATTCTAAAGGAAAAAGGTCTAGTAATAGACGATATAGATTATGCAAAAGACATCCTCCTACGTGAAAATTATTTCTTTCTTATGGGATATCGTCATCTGTTCATAAAAAGTGAAAGAGACCGAACATTTATTAATGGTACAAATTTTCGCGAACTTTATGCGATGTTTAATTTTGACAGACAAGTTCGCAATATTATTTTTAAAAATATCTTAATAGTCGAAAATAATGCTAAAAGTATTATGTCTTACCAGTTATCTAGAAAATACGGTATCAAAGAAAAACATTATTTAAATCCCAAAAACTTTAATACCGATGCTTCCAAACGAAAACAGGTTAATGACTTATTAAAGAAAATGCAACGTCAAATAAGAGTTAATGGGGGTCAGCATGCTGCAACTCAACACTACATGACTAATTATGGTTACGTTCCTTTATGGATTGTTGTTAAAGTTTTATCTTTTGGTATTATTTCCGAATTATTTAGTATTTTAAAGCCAGAGGACCAAAAAGCAATCGCCGATATTTATGATTTGTCACCAGAATGTTTATGTCAGTATTTTCCAATAATGTCTAACTATCGTAATTTGTGTGCTCATGAAGATATCTTATTTGACCACCGTTCCCAAAGGGTAATAGAAGATAATAAGTATCACTATTATTTAAATATTCCAAAAATGAATGGTGAATATATCTATGGAAAAGATGATTTATTTGCATTAATTATCATTTTAAGACAAATACTAAGAAATGAAGATTTTAGAATGTTAGTAAATGAAATATCTTATGAATTAGACATTTTAGAAGGAAAATTACAACATATTACTATTGATAAAGTAATGGATGCTATCGGTTTTCCAAAAAATTATAAAGAAATAGTAAGGATGGATATATAATGAATGAACAAAGAGTTGTTAATGCCAAAGTCGTAGGTAATAAGGGCAATATTTGGAATAAAATATTACTTGCCATCGTTTTAGTATGCGTTGGTGCTGCTGGAATGTATGCCGTTATGAAATTAAATCCCGGTACTACTGTTGTTAACAAGTTAGAAAAAGAAGTAACGGTTAATGAAAATGGGATTGCAGATGCGGTTGAAAAAGTTTATAATTCAGTAGTAGTTATTGAAAATTATCGTAGTAATAAACTTCAAGCTACTGGGACTGGTTTTATCTTTAAAAAAGATGGTAATAAATATTATGTAATGACTAACTATCATGTTATTGAAAACTCATCTAAGGTAAAAATTGTTTTAACTGATGATACTAATACCGAAGTTGAAGTCGTTGGTGGTGATAAATATGCTGATATTGCTGTCTTATCATTTACTTCATCAAGTGATTTAACAGTTGCTGAAATTGGTTCAAGTACTGACGGTCGCGTTGGTGATACTACATTTGCAGTAGGTGCTCCTCTTGATAGCTCTACTTATTCTTGGACAGTAACAAGAGGTATTCTTTCTGGTAAAGACAGAATGGTAGCCGTTTCTACTACAAATAGTACTTCTAGTGATTACATTATGCGTGTTTTACAAACTGATGCCGCTATTAACAGTGGTAACTCTGGTGGACCTTTATGTAATAGTAATGGTCAAGTTATTGGTGTAACTAACATGAAATTAGTATCAAGTGGTGTTGAAGGAATGGGCTTTGCTATTCCAATCGAAGATGCTATGGACTTTGCCAATAAGATTATTAATGGCGATGATATAACTAGACCAAGACTTGGTATTAGTATGATAGAATTATCAGTTGCAGAAAGTTATTATCGCATGAATATTCCAGACAATGTTACAAGTGGTGTAGTTGTTTATGAAGTAGAAAGTGGCTCTTCTGCCGATGAGGCTGGCTTAAAATCACAAGATATTATCTTAGAATTTGATAATGTTAAAGTAACAAGTTCTGCTGAATTAAAATATGAACTATATCGTCACAATGTTGGTGATACTGTAACAATTAAAGTAAACCGTAATGGCTTTGAAAAAGACTTAAAAATAACTCTAAAAAAATAATTAACTATTAAATAATAACTTTAAAATGATGTTTTAACTTAATGAATATCGTTTTAAAGTTTTTTTGCTATTTACAATATAGGTGTCAAATTTCAAAAAAATAATTGTCATAAATAGAATGCTAATTAATTAATGCTATAATCAAAATAGGTGAGATAATGAATATTGATTTTGTAAACGAAAAATACCGTTTTAATGCCAGAAGTTCTGCTATTATTTACAATACGGATAAAACTAAGGTTTTATTGTTTAACGTAGGCGATGATAGAGATTTTTATATGTTACCTGGTGGTCGTATCATGCATTTTGAAAACAGTAAAGATGCTATTAAAAGAGAAATAAAAGAAGAATTAGGTTGGCTACTAGAATATGATTTTTGTTGTATTCAAGAAAATTTTTTAGAATCTAAGGGTATGAAAATAACCCAATATAATTTTTGTTATAAGGCTATATATGATGGAAAGATATCAAATGAACCAATAAAATGTCATGATAATGAATATCAATCATTTAAATGGGTATCTTTAAAAGAACTAGATAATTATAAAATATTACCAAAATCTAATAAAGATTTAATTTTAGAAAATACTAATTTATTTCATATAATTGAAAGGACTTAATAATGGAAAAATATGTAAAAGTAATGTTTGACAATAAAGGTGCTAACTATGAATATAAAATAGGTGAAGTAAATATTGCTAATAATTGGAATCCTAAAGCTACTAGTGGTAAAGACTTTGGAGGTTTTAATTATGCAACTGAAGATTGTATTTTAAGGTGGCTTCATCGTGGCAATATAATTTATGACGTCGAAGTTCCTAAAGATGCTGAAAATATCAAAATCGAAGGAGCTACAACGATTTATCGAACTAATAAAATTATCGTCAAAAATCCTAGAAAAGTAACAGATGATATGGCTTATGAATTTTATAAAAAAGCCAATATTCCAGAAAAATCTTATGCTAAGGCTTTATGTGCAGTAACACTTATGGGGTATGAAAAAACAGCTAATGCAATTTTAAAAGATAAAGTAAATCCCGAAAATGTTGATTATTACTTAGAAGAATGGAATGATTTCTTTAATTTTGGTGGTGACGGTAAAAGAAATACTAATGCTCCATTAATTATTGATATTCATAATAAATTAAAGGCAATAAATGTAAATAGATATATTACTAAGCTAGATTCCTACAATTTTTCTGATGATGTCAAAAAAATCTTTGAAGAACAAATAAGATCATTTCATAATCACAAAATACATACCCAATTGCCAAAATATAACGTTGGCGAAGAAGTTAAACTAACTAATTTAAATTTGATTCATGGTTCAAGAGCTAATTTAAAAGAGTTAGCACTAATATCTAAATCAGGTTTAATAGCTAGTGAATTTTATAATGACAATAAAACAATAAAAAAGAAACCATTTGTTGTTGAACTATGGCAGGTTAATGAAAATATTAGCTTAAAAAATTGGCTAAATAAATATACTGGTTTAACGGTAGAGTTTTATGATAAATCTGGCTTAATTTATAAGAGAATAATAACTCCCATAGACAATCTAAAAAGTATAATAAAAAAAGAAAGTGGCTATAGAAATTATATAATATATCAAAATCAAGAGCAAAGATTTTTGCCAAATGAGCTTAATAATAATGAATGCTCTGTTTCGTTTATAGTAAAGTATTCTAATGATGATTTGTTAATAAAAAATGATATTTTTAATACTCATTTTTCTAAAGAAATTAGTAGAAAAATATTACCTAGTTGGTATTTTGAAAAGTATATTGTTAATAGAGATTTTGATAATAATGAAACAGGTCGTGAGAAAGCAATACTTTTTGGTGTTCCTACATCAATGATTGAAGGAATTATTGTATCTGATAAATTGAAAGAAAATAAAGAATATTTAAAAATTTCCGAATTATTTCCAAATTGTTATATTTGTGACCGTAATGGTTTGGTTTTAATATCATAATTTAATTAAAAAAGGGAAAAAAATGAAAAAAGAAGATTTTATAGAAAAGACTAAAGAAAAGTTAAGTGGTAACTCAAAACAAATTGTTTTAGACCAAATTGATAGATTTTATAAAGCAAATAATATTACAAGTCCTAAAAATACTTATAAAGTTGGTGATAATGTATTCTTAAAAAAGGAAACTCTTTTACATGGAACATATAAAAATTTAGAAGGACTTACTGAAATTGTAAAAAACGGTTTAATATCTAGTTGGTTTATTGACGGTAGACTATCAAAATATCCTAGTTCTGTTGGTGTATGGAACTTACAAAAAGATTATTATTTAAAAGACTATATTAATTTCTATTCTGGTGGAACAATTATGTATTGTGGGGTATTTGACGAATTAGCTAATAAAGAAGTTAGTAAAACTGCTATAATTCCTTATGATAAGATGGCTAATATTAATGAAATATCCCAAAAATATGATTGTCATATGTGGTTAATGGAACAAACCAAAGAAGCTAGATTTATGCCAAGTTTAAATCAGGATAAAGTTCAAATGGGTATTATATTTAATGCTGATTTAGTTAAAGAAAGTAACCTACTAATAGGTGATATTTTAGATAAAGATATTTTTGATGATAATATAGTTAAAGATTTTGTTAATCCAAACTATTACGAAAAATTTATCAAGGATAGAGCTAAAAAAGATGATTTCTTTACTAACAGAGAAAGTGCAGTCCTTTTTGGTATACCTAGTAGCTTAATTGAAGGTATTTTAGTTGGAAGAACATATGAAAAAGACCAAAATGTTTTAAATGAGATAAAAAGATTATTACCTAATTGTTATGTTTGTAATCTTGATGGTAAAGTAATAGAAAATTAATAGAGGTAGGAATACTGTGAAAATAACTTTTTTAGGAACCGCTGCCATAGGCTATCCTCTTGTTTTTTGCAACTGCCAAAATTGTTAGAATGCTAGAAAATATGGCAATGTTGATTATTCATTTTCTCATTTAAATACTAAACTTTTTATAGAACAATTATCTAAGATGAAAGAATTAAATATAATAAATGAGAAAACCAAAATTTATGGCACCCATATTTCACATGACGGTATGCTATATCATGAACTTACTTAAAAATATGCTATTAATAATGGTTGTCATATTGCTTATGATGGTTTAGAATTAGAGTTATAAAGGAAAATAAAATTAATATGGAAATACTTGATTTATATGACAATAATTTCAATAAATTAGATAAAACAATAATCCGCCGAGTTGATGAAATACCTAATAATACTAATATAATGTTATCTTATGCTATTATTAAAAATGATAATAAATATTTACTTGAACAAACAACAGCTAGAAATGAGTATAAATGGTGTTTTGCTGGTGGACATTTACAACATAATGAAAATGCCATAAATGCTTTAAAAAGAGAACTAGAAGAAGAATTAAACTTAATTAATATAAATCCAACTAAAATAGAAACAATTAAATATCCTGCTAAAAATTTTATCTTCAATATTTACTTAATCGCTGACCAAATAGATATAAATAAATTAAAATATCAGATAGAAGAAGTTAACAATATAAAATGGTTTACCAAAGACGAATTAACAAAATTATGTGATGCTAACTGTGTTTTAGAACCTCATAAGTTTATAATTAAAAAATTTATATGTAACGATAATATCTAATTTAATTATAAAAAGATAAAAAAGATAATAGATACAAAATAGTAAAACAACTACTTAAAGTATTATTATCTTTTTTTACTTACTTATTTATACAAAACATCTAAATCCACAAAACCATTAATACCGTCAACTAACCCCTTATCACTAAATTGCCATAACTTAAAATCTTTATCATAATTAGTCATACTAGTATAATGAGCAAGCCAAATTTTTCTATTACTAGTAGACCAAACATTGTTTAAATAAAACTTACTACCATATAACATAGTATCATAACCTTTATTTTTTAAAATACTATTAAAATTATCATACATATTATTTAAATCATAAAAACTTACTTGATAATCTTGAAAATTATTCCAATTTTCCCAGTCAAAAGTAACTCCTAATTCTAACTCTTCACCGTGCAAGTTATCACTTATAAACTTAGCTTGTTCTTCTATTTCTTCTAAAGTATTTGCATATGTATAAAAGTATACTCCTACTTTTAAACCTTGATTTTTAGCACCTTCTAAATTAGCTTGAAAATATTTATCTAAGACCAATTCCATATTAACAGTATAACCAAAACCTAATCTAATAATGGCAAACTCTACACCAGCATTCTTAACTTTTTCCCAATCAATTTCTCCTTGAAAACTAGAAACATCAATACCTAACATAGTATTATCATTTTTGTATTTCTCGACTGCTTCACTAAAATTTATACCTGTTGGCATACTATTGTTATTAGAACTGTTTGCAAATTCTTTAATAACATGTAAAGTAAAATCTTTATTAGTTTCGTTACCACTTTCATCTCTAACAACCATATTAAGTTTATAAGCACCAACTTTATCTTTATCATAATCACCATTTATTATACAAGCAACATTACGGTCATAATTATCCCCATAAAAAGCACTATCACAAAGATTAAAATCAGTATCAACAAGTTTATAAATATTATTACTCATACTAAGAAATGGCGGTGTATCATCATAAACATTAATACTAACATTTACCTTACCCTTATGCTTTTTATAATCTTGATAATTGATTTCAACGGAATTTTCTCCGATTTTACTTAAGAATATCTCTTTATCATCACTAATAAAACCGTCATTTATATTTACTAAATCACTTAATTTAATACTAGTATAAACTTTAAAATTTAAATTATCTTTGATATCAACCAAAGCTTGCATTTTACCACAACCACATAATAAAAATATTATTAGAAAATTAATTATTACTACTTGTACTGCTTTTTTCATTATAACCTCGTACTTTCTATACCTTATTTATAGCACATTACTAGCTAAATACAAAGAATAACTTGAAAAATATTAAAAAAACATAAAGACAATATAATACATATCTATAAAACATAATAAGTCTTAATAGTATTTTTATTATAT
>OLOX01003064.1_pt1 | contig 13107 bp, 10 predicted proteins | sample 1672091 | NCBI WGS metagenome assembly OLOX01 (sample SAMEA3136644, study PRJEB25190) | human gut metagenome | reverse complement strand
CAGACGGGAGCCGTCAATGCCGTGGAGGTACTCCTCAAAGGCCTCCTCAAAGCCGGCCTGGCCGATCTGGGCATCCATGGAGTAGTTCTGCTCCTTGTACTTGGCGGCAGTCTCCTCATCGAGCAGATAGACCGTGACCGGAATGACCGCGCTTGCGACCGACTCATCGTAGGTCTCATAGTACAGGTCGATGAAGGCCTTGCCCTGCAGCATGGCGGTGCCGGTGTCCGCCGCGTAGGCGTAGCCGTAGACAAAGCGGCCGTCATCGCTGGTGATGTACATCAGCGAGCCATAGGGAATGACGGCGGGGTTGACTGCGACCGTGCCGTAGGTCAGGCGGCGGCCGCTGGCCCCCTTGGCCGTGGCGGACGCCGAATAGCCTGTCGAGCGCTGCCCCGTGTAGACCTCGGCAACGCCCTCTGCCGGGACACAGTCCACGATCTCGGGGCCGACAAACGGCGACACAGGCACCTGCTCACCGTAGATCTTCTGCACGGTAGGCACCATGCCGATCTGCGTCTCACGGCTGGTCTCCTCGGTGCCGGTCCATGCACCGTCCACCCAGGTTTCCCGGTAACTGACGGTGTCCAGACCGTCACTGCCCTGCTGCACGGTGACGGTATTCTCCGGCTGACGGTAGAACAGGCTGGAGGAGATCTCCTCCAGCTCGGTGGGGACGACCTCGTTCTGCGTGTAGTCCACATAGCTGACCCGCTGCAGCGTCAGGGTCTCTCCCTCGGGGACCTGCTCCCCCGGCGCGCAGCTGAGGATATCGTCCTCCGTCCATGTCAGCCCGGCCTGCGCCAGCAGCTCTGCCGCCGTTGCGCCGGTGGTAATGATCTCCTGCGTGGTGCCGTCCGCCGTGACCGGCACCGTGTAGGCACGCAGGACGTCCAGCCGCTCCCCGTCCTCGGTCTGGGACCAGACGGCTTCGTCGTGCTCGCCCAGCGGCGGCGTGCCGGACTGCTGCAGAACGGCAGCCAAATCGGTGGCTGCCGTCAAAATGCGCACAGTATTGCCGTGGGTATCGGCGACGGTGGTAAAGTGCAGCGCCGACCCGGTAAACGCGATAGCCGCTGCCAGCGCTGCCGCCCCGCCCAGCAGTGCCCCCCACTTGGGGCCCGCCAGCGCCGCCCAGCGGCGGATATGCTCTCTTGTTTTTACGGATAAGGCCATGAAAGCCTCCTTTTTTGCCATAGAAAAGGCGCCGGCCCACAAGGACCGACGCCATAAATGCTGTGGGATAAAGCTTTTGCTGCGCAGCAGAAATCAGCGCTTGCTGAACTTATGCGGCGCAGAGGATGCGGTATTGATATTTCAGTCTTTGCGTTTTCGAATTGAAATAATAACACAAAATCGTAGGTTTCGCAAGTCTTTTGACAAAATAGCCGCATTTGTAACAAAAATCGACTATATGCCTTGCTTCTTTTGTGCTTCTTACCCATGGCAGCTCAGGGCGATGGAAAGAATTGCGGGGTTGCAAGACACACCTAAATTAAATCGGAGGATTCGATTATGAATGAATTTGATTTTAGTGTTTTAACTGCGGGCGAGCCTGCACAGTTTGGAAAATACGGCAGTCTGCGGCTGCGCTATCTGAAAGAAAACAAGCCTACACTATATCAGGCTTTGCTACAAGGTCATTTGCTCAATGCTCACCTAAACGAGATTGACCAACAGGCCCATGAAGTGGTGGAGCAAATCGCGCAGCAGCTTATCCGTAGCGAACAGTTTGACGAATCGGTCAAGCTATCGAATCCTATTCTGTGGGTGCAAAAGATGAATAAGCAATCTTCGATACAATCATGGTGAAAGGAGGTCTTTCACCATGATTGTTGAATTTGAAAGACATTTAAGAGGTACAAACCTTGCAGAAAACACTGTTAAATCGTATCTGTTTGCAGTAAGGCAATTTTACACAAGATATGATTCCGTGACAAAACGCAGTTTAAAAGAGCATAAGGCGTGGCTCATAGAGCAGTACAAGCCCAAAACCGTAAATTTGCGTATACGGGCCATCAACTGCTATTTGGAGAGTATTGGGAAAAGTGCGTGGGCGTTATCTTCCGTAAAAGTGCAGCAGAAAGCGTTCTTGGAAAATGTCATCAGTGAAGCGGATTATACATATTTTAAGAACTGCTTAAAGCGTGATGGCAATTTGCCTTGGTATTTCGTTATTCGTTTTTTAGCTGCCACCGGTGCGCGCGTCAGTGAACTGGTACAAATCAAAGTCGAGCATATCAAGTTGGGGCATCTTGATTTGTATTCAAAAGGTGGAAAACTGCGCCGCATTTATATTCCGAAAGCATTGCAAGAGGAAGCCCTCGCATGGCTAAATGAAATCCACCGAGACAGCGGTTTTATCTTTTTAAACCGCTTTGGTGAGCGGATTACCACCAGAGGAATCTCCGGTCAACTCAAAAAATTGGCAGTGCAATATGGCATTGATCCCGCCGTGGTTTATCCGCACTCTTTCCGCCACCGCTTTGCCAAAAGTTTTTTGGAAAGATGCAGTGATATTGCCTTTCTCGCTGATCTAATGGGGCATGAAAGTATTGAAACGACACGCATTTATCTGCGCAAAACCGCAACAGAACAGCGGGCTTTGGTAGACAACATCGTAGATTGGTAAAAACAGAGGACATACATTCCTATAATGCGGAGTGTATGCCCTCTGTTTTTATTTTACTTTAGCGAACGCTCGGTTAATCTTTTCGACAATTCGATATTGCTCTTTTGCAGGTGGTAACGGAAGAAGCATATTAGATAGCGTTTGGCCATTGCAATTCGGTTGTGCAGTAGCAGTTGTTCCTGTTTTTAGTTGCTGCCAGTATAGTGGCGATTCCATAAAGTATTTCAAATATTGAGGACAAAGAAGTGCGCTATATCGCGTGCGAATTAAATATCCGGCATAAATAGCCTCGTATGGAACATCTCTTACAAGAAATGATTTTCCGACAGTTCCTCCCGTTCGAGCAAACAAAATATCATTTGGTTGGAGCAAATATGTTGAAATATCTAATTCATCGATGTCACAGAATGGAACTGTAGTCCATGTTACAAGGTTTTCATGAATATCACTAATGCGAACCATTCTTATACGCCCACATTGCTTGGCCGGTGCATTATAGCCATATTGAATCGATGTTGCTACCGTTCCCCATCGCGTCCATCTCCATGATTCCGGGATTTCAAACGGCATTTCATCGTCGATACAACGTTCTATTCCGTCTACTCTCTCATAATAAGAATTATCCCGCCTAAAAATGACAGATTCGTGCTTGTCACGCTTGATTTTGCCGGATTTGATGAGCTTTTCTTTCTCTGCGCGGATGTGCTCTAAAAGGACAGACGCGGGTTCGTCGGTAGGGTCTTGGGAAACGAGCTTACCTTGAACTGCATATTGCAAAATTGACTTTTTTAAGAAGTTGGGAAAGTTTCTGTTTAGTTCATCGCTTCTTCTAGACAACAAATCATACCGCTCGACTGATGGTGTCAACTCTACGATTTTATCAACAATCCGGGTTTGCTCTTGTAGTGATGGAACGGGCAAAAGTAGGTTGAAGAATATTTCTTTGTTAAGATGCGGTATAGCCGCGCCTTTTTTTGAGTTGCGAAGAGGTTCCTTATATAGCTCAATAAATTTCAATATGTACCGTGCATATAACTGTGCCGAAATCCAGAGAATCTTAAAGGTGCTTCCCATATAGCCATCTTCAGGTGCTATAAAAACCTCACCGGAGTTTTCACCATCTACTAGAATCAGGTACGTTCCCTTAGTTACAAATTTTCCGGCTTCAAGGACTTTAGCTTCAGCTTTTCCACGCATATATCGTGCATCGAGATTATTGTATGTCTTGCTTTGAAGTTTTTTACCATCATTCAGTTGGCAAACAGAACCTAATCTTACCCACTCCCAACTCTCCGGAATCTCAAACGGCACTTCATCGGCAATGCAAACGGGGTCATTTTTGCCGATCTTCTCATAAGGCAAATTATCGGCTCCACGGAAAATCACAGAGGGGTTCTTCTCTTTCTTGATTTTTCCCTCTTTGATGAGTTTTTCTTTCTCTGCGCGGATGCGTTCCAGCAGGACGGAAGCCGGTTCATCGTTCGGGTCTTGCGGAACAAGCTTGCCCTGCACCGCCATCTGCAAGATTGAATTTTTCAGTTGCTGCCCGGTCATAACTTCTCCTTACACATTTTTCAGTCGGTTCAAAAGGTCGGCTATCAGCTGCAGTTCTTCCAGCAGTGTGATACCAAAGCACTTTTTACCGGCATCTTTCAGCGAGGCTCCAATGTGGTACGCTGTCGTTCCGTCCAAAATCAAGAAGCGGTCATGGAACACCTGCGTTCTTGTCACTTCCAGTGTCGGATACTGCGCATTAAACTGGGCAACGTCCTGATTTGTCAGCCGCGCACTTGCATAGGTATAACATTTTACGCGCACATTGGGCTGCTTCTTGGCAAGCAAATTCAGCGTATTGACGTCCACATAACCGTCTATCAGAACGATTTCTCTTTCTGCCTTTTGAATCAACGAAACCAGCAGACTGAACGCATCATAAATCTGCCCATCAAAGAAAATTTTCTGCTGCGACTCGGCATGGTTGTCGATACATTGGAACACTTTGTCAAAGCGCTCGTCCGTGCTTTTTTGATATTCAAGCTGTTTCAGTTCAATACTGCTGATACGCTCAAACAGCAGCGCATTGTTGGCAATAAAGCGGCGCATCTCCACAAAGGTGTTCATAATGCGAATCGACATTTGCACCGCGACATCGCTGCGCAGTACGCCGGACAGCATGGCAATCCCCTGCTCCGTAAAGGCATAGGGCAGATACCGACGACCACCGCGCCCATTTGAGGTCACAAATTGTGACCTCAAAGATGTGTATTCTTCCGCTGTCAGTTGAAAGCGGAAGTTTTCCGGGAAACGCTCAATGTTTCTGCTGACCGCCTGATTGAACACTTTCGTTTCCACCTGATACAAAGCCGCCAAATCACTGTCCAGCATGACTTGTTGACCGCGAATCACATAGACGAGGCTTCGCAAGTCGGTTTCATTCATAACCGCAGGAATCAGCGATTTTTCTGCTTTTGCCTGTATCTCGCTCATGTTTTGTACTCCTATTTTGAGGTTCCAAATTGGAACCTCAAATCAATCTTGTGCGTCCAAATCAATGCCGAGGATTTCCGTAATCTGCGCAAGAATCCTGTCAATATCAGCATTCAGGCTGGCTCGCTTTTCCTGATACTGCTGAATCAATTCTTTCGGCGGGAGGATTTCTTCTTCCTCATGCGGGTAGCCGCAAAGGTCAATGTTATAGTTGCGGTCTTTGATTTCCTGCAACGTATATTTTTTTGCCTTGTCAAAGCCGTCCTGCTGAATCGGCGCACGGTCATGCCACCATGCAACCGCCGGGGCAAAATGCTCCAGCTTCATGGGTTTGGTTTTGCTGAAATGCTTGTACCCCTCCGGCATATCCAAGCGGTAAAACCATGTTTCCGCTGTCGGGCCGGTGCGGTCAAAGAACAAAATATTGGTCGTGATGGATGTATACGGAGAGAACACGCTGCCCGGCATACGAATAATTGTGTGAACATTAAACTCCGAGAACAGCTTTGTCTTAATGGCAACCTTTGCATTGTCCGTGCCGAACAGGAAACCGTCCGGCAGAATCACGGCAGCACGTCCATTTTCTTTCAGGCGGTACATAATGACCGACATAAAGAGGTCTGCCGTTTCACTGCTGGCAAGGTCAGACGGAAAATGGTTCTTTACTTCCGCCTTTTCCGATCCTCCATAGGGCGGGTTCATCAGAATCACATCGACCCGATCATCCTCGGTATAGTCCAGCACGTCACGCAGCAGGGTATTGTCATGGAACACCTGCGGCACGTCCAAGTCATGCAGCAACATATTCGTGATGCAAAGCATATAGGGGAACTGCTTTTTCTCAATACCGTAAATGGAGTTGGCATACTTTTCCTCGTCCTCGGTGGTTTTGACCTTTTTCTTCAGTTCTTTCAGCCAGCTTGTGATGAATCCGCCTGTGCCGCAGGCAAAGTCCGCCATCGTTTCACCGAGTTGCGGGTCTATCATCTGCGCCATAAAATCTGTTACAGCACGGGGCGTGTAAAATTCGCCAGCCGAGCCAGCGCTTTGCAACTCCTTTAGAATTGTCTCGTAAATTTCGCCAAAGGCGTGGCTTTCCTCATAATCGGTGAGGTCGAGTTCGTCAATTACACCAATGACCTGTCGCAGAAGCACCCCGTCTTTCATATAGTTGTTGGCATCTGCAAAAGTCGTCTGCACAATGGCTTTTTTGATGGGTGTGGACGCATCGACTGGTAGATTTTTCAGCGTCGGAAACAGCGTATTATTGACAAAATCCAACAGCGTATCGCCAGTCATACTCTGTCCATTTTCATCATGCGCCCATTTGCGCCAACGGCAAGGCTCCGGAATAATTGACTGATAGTTATCGTCCGACCATTCCCAGTCCTGCTCCTTTGCGTCATACACTTTCAAGAAGAGCATCCACGCGATTTGCTCAATGCGTTGCGCATCGCCGTTGATACCGGCATCATTGCGCATGATGTCGCGCACTCTCTTTACAAAGTTAGACATATTTCCCATTTGTTATGCTGCTCCTCCATCGTAGATTGCCTGTTCCAACTCCTTGACCGCTTTCAGGTAGCCATCCTTGCCGCCAAAGTAAGAGGCTATCTTCTGCGGTTTGCCCATCTGCATAAAGGGGTCAAGCCGCAGTATTTCTGTCTTTTCTATTTCGTAGATGCCGGTATTCATGTACTTATCCAGCAGGGCTTCCAAAACCGTTCTTGCCGCGCCGCTGTACTTGTTGAGGAAATCTTTTTTCTTCACATTTTCGGCTCGTTCGCGGCGGGTCAAGGGCTTCTTGTCAAAAGCGACATGGCAGATAAAGTCAAAATCATCCACATCGGACATACCTTGGTCGGCCTTTATCGCTTCAAGGTCGATGCCCTGATTGCGCAAAAGTTCCCGGATGGTTTCCTTTTTATCCTCTGCCGACCACCGGCGAATAAAGTTATCCAGCGAAGCGTATGCGCCACGGATATTTTCCTTTGTGTAGTCGATGATGCTTTCCTGTTTCAGCAGTTTGCCGCTTGCATCGTATACGGAGACAGTCTTGTAAATCACTTCCACGCGGCAGCCGTTTTTATCCACAATCGGCTTCGGATTTTTCGGGCCAACCGGCGGGTTAGGGGTGTCCGGGCCGGGCTTAGGCGGCGTCTGTGGGGTATCTTTGTTGGGGTCGTAGTCATCGTTCATTTCGATAGGGCCATCCCATTCCGGGTCAGCAAACAGGCGGCTGACATTGCGGAAGTCCATGACAACGAAATGCGTTTTTCCCTCTTTCTCTCTTAAACGAGTACCACGACCAATAATCTGCTTGAACTCCGTCATCGAGCCGATCATTTCATCCAAAACAATCAGCTTTGTCATTTTGCAGTCCGAGCCTGTGGAGAGCAACTTCGAGGTGGTCGCAATCACAGGATACTTTGCGGAAACGGAAATAAAGTAGTCCAGCTTGCTCTTGCCGTAGGTGTCGCTGCCGGTGATGCGCACCACATAATCAGGGTTCTGCTTTACCATATCGGTGTTCTGATTCACCAGTGCAACGCGCATTCGCTCTGCTGCGTCCTCTGTTGCGCAGAACACGATGGTCTTTGCCATGCGGTCTGTGCTTTTCAGGTAGCGCGTGATTTCAGCGGCAACCTGTTCAATGCGGTCTTGTATGATAATGTTGTAGTCGTAGTCGCTGTTGGTGTAGATTCTGTCCTCAATTTCGTTGCCGTAAATATCGCGCTGCCCCTTGCGCGGACGCCAGCCCTCACCGATGTCTGTCATAATATTGATGACCTTGAACGGCGCAAGGAAACCGTCCTCGATGCCCTCTTTCAGGCTGTATGTATAAATCGGCTCACCGAAATAATCTATATTGGAAATGTACTTTGTTTCTTTGGGCGTCGCGGTCATGCCGATTTGCGTTGCCGAGGAAAAGTATTCCAAAATTTTGCGCCAGTTGCTCTCCTTTTTCGCAGAACCACGGTGACATTCATCAACAATAATCAGGTCGAAGAAATTCGGGCGGAACAACTGCGACAGCTTTGCAAGTGCATTTTCATTTTCTTCTTCCTGATCGTCGTTGTTGCCCGCAAGCTGCTGATACAGCGAGAAATAGACCTGATACGAGGTAATCGTGCTAGGGTCATCTTTGGCAAAGTTCACCTTATGAATGACTTTCTCCAGCGGGGCAAAGTCCTGCTGAATCGACTGGTCAACAAGGTTGTTGCGGTCAGCCAAGTACAGGATTTTCTTCTTCATGCCGCTTTTCAGTAGGCGGTATACGATTTGGAAGGCCGTGTAGGTTTTGCCTGTACCGGTGGCCATAACCAACAGAATGCGGTCTTTCCCTCTTGCGATGGCATCCACTGTGCGGTTGATGGCAATGCGCTGATAGTAGCGGGGCGGGTAGGTGCTTTGGCTGCTGTAATACGGCTGCGCTATGATTTTCTCTTGTTCGGGGGTCAGTCCTGCACCGCCGTTTGCGCCAGCCTTGTAGCGCTGAATCAATTCCTGCTCAGTGGGGAATTCGTCAAGGCCAAACTCGCGCTCTTTGCCCGTCAGGAAGTCATGCTCCATAAAGCCGTCACCGTTTGAGCTGTACGCAAACGGCACATCCAGCATTTGGGCATACGTCATAGCCTGCTGTAAGCCATATGAAACTGCGTGATTGTTGTCTTTGGCTTCCACAATGGCAATCGGGTTATTAGCGCTCACATAAAGTACATAATCCGCACGCTTCGGCTTTTCACGAATGACAAGATTGCCTTTGAGGTTGATGCGGCCATCTGTCACTTTGGTTTCCATTGTGATGTGCTGAATATTCCACTGTGCTGTAATGGCAGGGGTGATGTAGTGGAGTTTGATATCTTCCTCCGACATCTGCTTTTTTGAGATCACATCCATACAGACAGCCTCCTTCATGCGGATTTTGCGGCAACTTCCCGATAGCAAATATTATCGGAAGTTACAGACAAAAAGTTTTAACTTCTTGTGTTAGGGTATACTTTCTCTAAATATCACTATATCATAAATCCGGCAGCACATCAACCGCAGGTTGCTGCGCTGTGAAAGTTTTTAGGTGATTTTTCTTTGATAATTGAAGTCTTAGGGTACACCCTAACAAGGACATTTTGCTGGCATGACAGCAAAATGACATGCCTGCTCATACTGTGCCACCCTGTTGTGGCACAGTACGCAGCCACCTAAAGTTTGCATACATTTTCTTTTCAAATCGCTTATCAGCAGCCAAACAATTTGCAGTAAAAGGGTCTTAGGGTTCACCCTAACAAGGGCATTTTGATATTGTGATATCACAATGCCGTGCTTGCTCGTACTATGCCGCTTTGCTGCAACACAGTACGAAGCCATCTGAAAAAGCAACTTCCAACCAAGAAGGCAAGATGCCCTGTTCCTAAAGATAGGGGCATCTTGCCTTCTTCCTTTATGCTTCGGGCAGCGCCCATACCCACTGTTTGCTGATTTTGGTTGAGGTCACACCTAATTCATATCGCGCATTGCGCAAGGTCTTGGGGCGTATCCCTGCCTGTTGTGCGGCTGCTTCAATCTCTGTTTGCGGCAGCGGGCCATCCGCCAGTACTTCTTTCAGAAAGCTCTGCGCCTCGCGCAGCTTATGCCCTCGGCTGCTGCCGGAAAGCAGTTCGTCCACACTGATGTCATACGGTCCTGCCCATTGAAAGCCCTGCTCTGGGTCAAGACGAAAGGCAACAGCCCCGCCCTCCGGGGCCAGTGAGCTTTTTGCCGGGCAGACAACACGCAATGTGGGGTCATCTTTGATACGCCCTACTACCAGCACACTCCTTGCAGCCGCCTGAAAATCAATAGACCCTAACCCGCGATAGCTGGATTTCTCGCCGCTGTTCTTGTTCATGTGCCCAATCAGAAGAATGGCACATCCATACTTTTCAGCCAGCTTTGCAATTCTGTACATCAGTGGTCTGATTTCATTTGCGCGGTGCATATCCACGCTTGCACCGATGTATCCTTGAATCGGATCCAGCACCACCAACCGTGCGCCGGTTTGTTCTATTGCCTGTTCCAGCCGGTCATCGTCCAGTGTCAGCACCCTGTCGAAATCGTCAATTACCATCACCCTTGCACAATCTGCGCCCGCTGCCACAAGGCGCGGCTTGATTGTATCGGATAGACCGTCCTCTGCCGTCTGATAAATGACATTGACCGGCTCCATTGGCGGCGCTCCCTCCCACACAGGCTTGCCGGTTGTCAGCGCTGCGATGATTTGCAGCACCAGTGTGGTTTTTCCCTCGCCGGGGTCGCCCTGTAAAATTGTGATTTTCCCCAGCGGGATAAACGGATACAGCAGCCATTTTACTGCCTCTATCGGAATTGTATCCATAGAGATCAGCTTTACATGATTTCTTTGCATAAGCCCCACTTTCTTCTTCAAAAATGGCGGCTGCTGTGGTAAAATATCAGTGGTGCCTGATAGTTACACACAGCAGCCGCTGTTGGTACTGTCTTTCATCGGGAGCGTTTCCCCCTGCACGGGTAAACGCTCTTTTTGTTGTTCAACTTTTTCCCTCGGCATTGAAATAGCCGATTTCTTCCCAAACCTTGCGGTCAGGGCAGTAATAGTTATACTCATTTGATCCGTCCAGCTTGATTGCATAGCCAAACTTGAATGCGCCCTGCTGTAAGCCAACTCTTACATACTGCGCGTCCTTGTGCATAGCTTTTGCAATTTCCGTTACAGGCACATTTCTGCCGGTAAAAGCCGGCATTGCCGTATAGGTCTGCCTCTCAACCATTTCTTACACCTCCCTCTGCTTGTGATTGCCTTTCAGCAATTTCATTATACGCAGCATTATTGCATATGTCAATATTGTATGCGCAAATTATTTGCGTATAAATTTTCAAACATGCTTGATTTCTTCGCATGTATATGGTAGTATTAAGGCGAGGTGAGAAGCCATGAATCTTACAAATGAACAAATCGGGCAGCGAATCAAGGCTGTCCGCTCAGAAAAGAATCTGACACAAACCCAGCTTGCACAGCTTTTAGGGAAAAGTCTGCGCACCGTGCAAAGCTACGAAAGCGGCGAAAGCCGGATTTTACTGGATACTGTAACCACTATCGCATACGCTTTAGGCGTAACGCCCGCATATCTGCTGGGCGTAAGCGAGCCGCAAATCAAGCTGAATACCCTTGCCGATGTGGTTACTGTACTTTATGAGTTAAACAAGAAGCAAGAACTTCACTTCGACATTGACATTACCCACGAGCGCTGTGATGACGGCAATTTTACCGCTTCACTGAAATTCCGCGCCACAGACCCGGATGCCACTCTGAACGAAACGCTCTGCTTTTTGCTGGAACAGTTTTCCTCGGAGCGTTCTTGGGGCGAGGACTATTGGCATGACCCCAGCCGCCTTACCAGCTTCACAAACGAAAAAATTGCGCAATATGCCAACACCCCATTGACCGACAAGCCCTTGTACACTGCCGATTTAAGCAAATACGACATGGCAGAATTAAAGAATATGACCAAGGAACAGTTGGACAGCCTGAAATAATGTTGATAAGAGGTCATTCCTCTTTATCATAGAATGTGCCTGAGCGAAAGGAAGTTTGATAATAACATGAGATTACCCAATGGCTACGGCAGCGTAGTCAAAATGTCCGGAAAACGCAGAAAACCTTACATGGTACGCAAAACCATCGGCTGGCATTTAGACGAGACCAAAGGCAGGCAGATTCAGGATTTTCAGATTATCGGCTATGCCGAAACCCGCGCCGAGGGTCTGAGAATGCTGGCTGAATACAATCAGAATCCCTATGATGTTAATGTTGCTAAAGTCACCTTTTCCGAGGTCTACGAGCGCTGGTCAAAGTATAAGTATCCCATCATATCCGACTCCAATGCAAAGGGCTACACGGCTTCCTACAAGGTCTGTGGTATCTTGTATGACAAGCCTTTCCGCGAGATCAAACTCTGTGATTTGCAGCTTGTAGTTGACACCTGTGGCAAAAATTATCCCACACTCAAAAAGTTAAAGGGCTTATTCAATCAAGTGTACGAATACGCCATGAAGAACGACATCTGCAACAAAGATTATTCGCAGTATGTTGATCTGACAGGCTACCGTAACAAGAACCCCAACAAGCGCGACCGTAACATCTTCAGCAAAGACGAGTTGGCAAGGCTTTGGGCGCACGAGGCTAATCCTTACTGCCAAATCATTTTGATGCTGAATTACAATGCCTGCCGCATCTCGGAATTTCTCGATTTGAAGAAAGAGAATGTCCACCTGAAAGAACAGTACTTTGATGTAGTTGCTGCCAAAACCGAAAACGGCGTCCGCAAAGTGCCGATTGCCGACAAACTGCTGCCATTCTACGAAGCGTGGTTCGAGCGCTCTCCTTGCGAATATCTGCTCTGCACTACCGAGGGGCAGCACCTTGACTACTTCAACTACTGCGACACCTATTGGGATCCGCTGATGGAAGAATACGACATGAAGCACACGCCCCACGACACACGCCATACCTGCATTTCCATGATGGCCGATGCCGGGGTTGCTCCTACCATTCAAAAGAAGATTGCCGGTCATTCCGGCGCTATGAGCCTGACAGAGCGCGTGTACACCCACTTGGACATTCAGACACTCATTGATGGCATCAACATGATTTGTCCAGTGTAAGGCTTTTTTTACAAATAAAAAGCAGGAGACATTCTCCTTGCGGAAAACATCTCCTGCGATAAGACTTATGGCGCTGTGGAAGTCTGCTGCATATTCGCTTATTGTGTGCTGCTTTTTCAGCAAGCTCCAAAGCGATTTGCTGCATTCCACGGCTTCAGACACTTCCGATTTTCTGCACACAGTCGTGCAAAAAAGCTGTGAAGCGTTCTGAAAGGTTCGCAAATACTGCTGATAATTAGCGCTTGCTGAACTGGGGAGCGCGGCGGGCAGCCTTCAGACCGTACTGCGCGAGTTTTTGAGCTGTTTTCCCT
>OLOX01003060.1_pt1 | contig 13113 bp, 9 predicted proteins | sample 1672091 | NCBI WGS metagenome assembly OLOX01 (sample SAMEA3136644, study PRJEB25190) | human gut metagenome | reverse complement strand
GAACAAAATGTCCTTATATTCCCACATGTTCTCAATATGGTTTAGAAGCAATCGAAAAATATGGTGCATTAAAGGGCGGTCTTCTTGCGGTATGGAGGATACTTCGCTGTAATCCTTTTTCCCACGGAGGCTATGACCCTGTACCGTAAAGACAGGAATGTACTTGAAAATTGAATATTGATCGATCGAAGGAACCTCCTGTCATTTATGGATTCTAGGAGGAAATGAACTTGGAAATGATTTTAGCGACAAAGAGCAGCACTCCTATCATTGGTCAGCTTGCGACCGTTATGGGATGGATCATGGATGGTATTTACAGATTGCTGAATATCTTTGGAATTCAGAATATCGGTCTTTGTATTATCATCTTCAGTATCCTTATTTATGCTCTTATGACCCCACTGCAGATCAAACAGCAGAAGTTTTCCAAACTGAGTGCGATCATGCAGCCGGAACTTCAGAAGATTCAGAAGAAGTATAAGGGAAAAAATGACCAGGTATCTATGCAGAAGATGCAGGAAGAGACACAGGCTGTATATCAGAAATATGGGGTTTCTCCTACAGGAAGCTGTGTACAGCTTGCGATTCAGTTCCCAATTTTGATGGCATTATACCAGGTTATCTACAAGATTCCTGCATATGTTGGCAGCGTTAAAGATATTCTTGCATCTGCTGTTACAAACATTACAGGTGTCAGCGGATACACAGATATCCTGCAGCAGTTTATCACAGATAACAACATGACCAGAGTTCGTCTTGTTTTAGATGGAAACAATGCTACAAGTAATTCTGTAACAGATTTCTTATATGCATTGTCACCATCACAGTGGAAAACTCTTGCTGAGACAAGCCAGTTTTCAGGTTTTACTGATACACTGAACAGTACAGCAAAAGAGATTTCACATGTGCAGAACTTCTTTGGTCTGAACATCGCTGATCAGCCACTGACTTATATTAAAGCCGCTTTTGTCGGCGGATCTATTCTTATTGCAATTGCTGCAATCCTGATCCCGATCCTTGCATGGGCTACACAGATGATCAATTTAAAGTTGATGCCTCAGGCAGGACAGCAGGGTAACGGAGATTCACAGCAGGATGCAATGATGAATTCCATGAAGACCATGAATACAGTAATGCCGCTGATGTCAGCTGTATTTTGTTTCACATTCCCTGTAGGTCTTGGTATTTACTGGGTTGCAAGTGCAGCAGTAAGAAGTGTACAGCAGCTTATCATCAACAAACACATGGATAAGATCCAGATTGAAGATCTGATCAATGAGAATATGAAGAAGATGGAGAAGAAACGTGAAAAAGCGGGACTTCCACCTCAGAAGATCACTAATCAGGCTCATCAGAGTGCCAAAAATATCAACAAAATTGAAAAAGGCATGAGCAATACTGATGTCGAGACAAGAGCGAAGAAAGTCGAAGAATCTTACAAAAACGCTTCCAATGCAAAACCAGGCAGTATCACTGCAAAAGCTAATATGGTTAAAGCATTTGATGAGCGTAATAAGAAGAAGTAGTCAGGAACGGAGGGGTTGGCATGGAGGATTATATCCAGTTTTCAGCGAAAACAAAGAGTGAAGCAATCACAAAAGCATGTATCGAGCTTGGCGTATCCAGTGACCAGCTTGACATTCAGGTAATAACAGAAGGCAGCAACGGATTCTTTGGAATCGGAAGTAAGCCTGCAATTATCAAGGTTCGCAAAGTTGAACCGGTTTCTGAAGAGCAGGAAATGAAAGAAATTGTAGAGACAGTGAAGCTTGATTCTTTTAAGGAAGAAGTTCCTGTAAAAGAAGAGAAGAAACCGGAACCTGTAAAACAGGAAAAGAAAGAAACAAAGTCTGTTTCTGAGAAACCAAGACAGCCGAAGCCTGCAAAGGAGAAAGCTGCCAAGGAAAAACAGCCAAGAGAGCCAAAGAAAGATTACAAAGAGTCAAAACAGACCAGAGAAAAAGCGGCAAAACCTGTAAAACCAGCGAAGCCGGTAGAGATCATCACTGATCCGGTAGAGATCAAAGAAGTAGAGAACAGAGCAAAGGAATTCCTGCGTGATGTATTTGCTTCCATGAATCTGGGAGAAGTAGAGATCACATCCGAATACAACACAACAGACGGAAGTCTGGAAGTTGATTTTGAAGGCGAAGATATGGGAATCCTTATCGGCAAGAGAGGTCAGACTCTGGATTCTCTTCAGTATCTGACGAGTCTTGTGGTAAATAAAGGTAAATCAAATTACATTCGTGTAAAACTTGATACAGAAGATTACCGCAAGCGTCGTAAAGAGACTCTTGAGAACCTTGCAAGAGGTATTGCTTACAAAGTAAGAAAAACCCGCAAGCCGGTTATTCTTGAGCCAATGAATCCTTATGAAAGAAGAATTATCCATTCTGCTCTTCAGGGAAACAAATTCGTTGAGACAGTCAGTGAGGGTGAAGAGCCTTACCGTCATGTAGTGGTTAAATTAAAAAGAAATTAATAGCGTAAGATAAAAAAGAATGTTATTCTAGGTGAAAGCGTGAATAACACGTAACTTTGCGTGTGGACTTTTACTTGGGATAACATTTTTTGTATTAACATAATAATGTTAATATAATAAAAATGAGAATTGAGACGAAATTTCCTGTCATATTAGGGGAATTATAGTGTAAGAGATGTCTTTTTTGAGCATTTTTTGATAAAATGTGCAGAGCTTAACCAAATCAAGTAAGTCTCCTGTTTCAATTGGGAATATCCGCTTGACTGAAAATACAGGAAACAGAAAAGGATATTTTATGGTTATAAAAAAGTTCGACATCTCCTGATGAAATACAAAAAATAGATTGAACTAAATGCAAAGAATAATTGAACCTAAAATAGTGGGATAAAACAGAAATTGAACAAAAAAACAAGCAGCAGAAGAGAAATATTTATGTATATAACAGGGATATTACAAAGAAAAATACAGACCTGATCTGTAATATTCCTGTTATTTACATAAAAATACAGACTGAATAGATACAGCTTTCTAAAATTGAACTTAAGTTATTGAGAAATAGTGAGGAGGAAAAAATGGAAACAACAATTGCAGCAATTTCCACAGCCATGAGCGCATCTGGAATCGGAATTGTCCGTATCAGCGGAGAGAACGCCATGGATGTGATTTCCCGCGTTTACAGATCTAAAGGCGGGAAGAAAAATATAAAAGAAGTTCCGACTCATACCATCCACTATGGATATATTTATGATGGAGAGGAACTGATTGATGAGGTTCTGGTCATGATCATGCATGCACCGAAAACATTTACAGGAGAGGACACTGTAGAGATCGACTGCCACGGCGGAGTATACGCTATGCGCAGAGTTCTCGAAACTGTATTGAAGAACGGAGCGCAGATAGCGGAACCAGGAGAATTTACCAAACGTGCATTTTTGAATGGTCGAATGGATCTGTCCCAGGCAGAAGCAGTCATGGATGTCATTCATGCAAAGAGCGAATACGCTCTGCGAAGCTCCATGGATCAACTCAGAGGTTCTGTGCAGAAAGCAATCCGCGAAATCAGAGAGAAACTGATTTACCATATTGCCTATATTGAATCGGCACTTGACGACCCGGAACACATCAGTCTGGACGGATATCCCCAACAGCTTCTGGAAGTTGTGGATAACGAGCAAAAAGAAGTGAAACGACTGTTGAAAACTTCCTCCGACGGAAAGATGATCCAGGAGGGAATTCAGACGGTCATCCTTGGAAAACCAAATGCCGGAAAATCATCCCTGCTGAATCTTCTGATCGGAGAAAATCGTGCCATTGTAACAGATATCGCAGGAACAACCAGAGACATCCTGGAAGAATACATCACACTCCACGGTATCTCCTTGAAGATCATTGATACAGCTGGAATCCGTGAGACTAAAGACATTGTAGAGAAGATTGGAGTAGACAGAGCCAGAGAAATGGCACAGAATGCAGATCTGATCCTTTATGTGGTAGATTCTTCTGTACCGCTTGACGAAAATGACGAAGAAATTATGACCATGCTTACTGGAAAAAAGGCGATTATCCTGTATAATAAAACTGACCTTACACCAGTGATCCAGCCGGAACTTCTGAAAGAAAAAACAGGACATCCGGTTATTCCGATTTCTGCAAAAGAAGAAAAAGGAATTGCAGAGCTGGAAGAACAGATCAAAGAAATGTTTTTTGGCGGCGATCTGTCGTTTAATGATGAAGTATATATAACAAACGCCCGCCATAAAGCTGCGCTGGAAGAAGCAGATAAGAGTCTTGATTTGGTCAGAAACAGTATTGAAATGGGAATGCCGGAGGACTTCTTTTCCATTGATCTGATGAACGCATATGAGAATCTGGGAAAGATTCTTGGAGAGTCTGTCGGAGAAGATCTGGTAAATGAGATATTCAGTAAGTTCTGTATGGGCAAATAATAAAGAAAAAATTGTCCGCGGCGATTTTTCAGATAAATAGATTGTATAATAGAACAAGAGGAGAAAAAATGAAGACTTTAGTAGAAGATTATGATATCGTCGTAGTCGGCGCCGGCCATGCCGGTTGTGAGGCAGCCCTTGCAGGTGCGCGTCTCGGTCTGAATACGATTATGTTCACTGTAAGTGTAGACAGCATTGCATTAATGCCATGTAACCCGAACGTAGGCGGCAGCTCCAAAGGTCATCTGGTAAGAGAACTGGATGCCCTTGGCGGCGAAATGGGAAAGAACATCGACAAGACCTTTATTCAGTCAAAAATGCTTAACTGCTCCAAAGGTCCTGCAGTCCATTCCCTTCGTGCCCAGGCAGATAAACAGGCCTACAGTACTGAAATGAGAAAAACACTGGAAAACACCCCGAATCTTACTATTAAACAGGGGGAGGTAACGAAACTTCTTGTTGAAGACGGTAAGATTACAGGTGTAAAAACCTATTCAGGTGCCATTTATAACTGTAAAGCGGTAGTCCTTTGCACGGGAACTTATCTGAAAGCAAGATGTATTTATGGTGATGTGAGCAATTATACAGGTCCGAACGGCCTCCAGGCAGCGAACTATCTTACAGATTCCCTGAAAGAACTGGGAATCGAAATGTTCCGTTTCAAAACAGGAACTCCGGCCCGTATTGCAGGAAATACTATTGATTACAGCAAAATGGAAGAGCAGTTTGGCGATGAGAGAGTTGTACCTTTCTCATTCTCAACCAACCCAGAAGACGTTCAGATCGAACAGAAGTCCTGCTGGTTAACCTACACAAACGAAAAAACACACGAAATTATCCGTGCAAACCTTGACCGTTCTCCATTATATTCCGGTATGATCGAGGGGACAGGCCCGCGTTACTGTCCGTCTATCGAGGATAAAGTAGTCCGTTTCGCAGATAAAGACCGACATCAGGTATTTATCGAGCCAGAGGGACTTTATACAAATGAAATGTACATCGGCGGAATGTCCAGTTCTCTCCCGGAGGACGTACAGGAAGAAATGTATCACTCTGTGCCAGGCTTGGAACATGCGAAAATCGTAAAGAATGCATATGCCATTGAATACGACTGTATTAATCCGCGCCAGTTATATCCGACACTGGAATTTAAGAAGATCAAAGGGTTGTTCAGCGGTGGTCAGTTTAACGGAAGTTCCGGATATGAGGAAGCAGCAGCACAGGGGCTGATCGCGGGAATTAATGCGGCCATGGAAGTGAAAGGACAGGAACAACTGATTCTGGACCGTTCAGAGGCATATATCGGCGTTCTTATTGATGATCTTGTAACAAAAGAGAATCATGAACCATATCGTATGATGACCAGCAGGGCTGAATACAGACTTCTTCTCCGTCAGGATAATGCAGATCTGAGACTTCGTAAGAAAGGTTATCAGGTAGGCCTCATCAGCGAAGAAGAGTACCAGAAAGTCCTTACAAAAGAAGATGAGATCGCAAAAGAAATCGAACGAATTGAGCATACACATATAGGCACAAGTAAAGAGGTTCAGGATCTTCTGGAGAAATACGGAAGTACACTGCTGAAATCAGGAACAACACTTGCAGAGCTGATCCGCCGTCCGGAACTTTCCTATGAAGCAATTGCACCGATCGATAAAGATCGCCAGGAACTTCCATGGGATGTGCAGGAACAGGTAAATATTAACATTAAGTACGATGGTTATATCCGCAGACAGTTAAAGCAGGTAGAACAGTTTAAGAAGCTGGAAGCTAAAAAAATTCCTGTAGATATTGACTACGAAAAAGTAGGAAGTTTAAGAATTGAGGCACGACAGAAACTGGAATTATATAGACCGATTTCAATTGGTCAGGCTTCCCGTATTTCCGGAGTTTCCCCGGCAGATATATCTGTTCTGTTGGTTTATCTTTCAAGCACAAAATGAGAGAAAATACCATATAAAGTACTTTAAAATGACAATAAGTACAATATATAGAACTTAAAATGTAAAAATAGGACTATATATCGTACTAAAAACAGCAATAAAAGAATACAAAACAAAGAGGAAATATAAAACATAGCGGCAAAAAACAGAGAAAAATAGCAAAAAACTGTAAAAGAAACCGGTATAATATAATGGTAATAAAAGGCGAAGAAAAGATAATAACAAGCGCAGATAATAGGAATATAGAACTAACAGAAAACAGCAAATAAAAAGGAGAAAAAGTGACATGCCATATAATCTGTCAACACTGGAAAATGGATGCAGAGAACTGGGCATAGAATTAAGCGAAAAGCAGAAAAAACAATTCATCCAGTTCTATGAATTTCTGGTAGAGAAGAATAAAGTTATGAACCTGACAGGAATCACAGAATTCGAGGAGGTACTTACAAAGCACTTTCTGGACAGCCTTGCCTGTGTAAAAGCAGTCGATATGACAAAAGTAAAAACACTCATGGACATCGGCACAGGTGCCGGATTTCCGGGAGTTCCATTAAAAATTGCATTTCCACACTTGGAAGCATGCCTTCTGGATTCACTGAAGAAGAGAGTAAACTTTCTTGAAGAAAGCTTCCAGCTTCTAGGGTTAGAGGGAATCAAGGCCATACACGGAAGAGCGGAAGAGTATGCAAAGAACAAAGAATACCGTGAGAAATACGATCTTTGCGTATCCAGAGCAGTATCAAACCTTGCAACCCTGTCAGAATATTGTCTTCCTTATGTAAAAACAGGTGGAACATTCATTTCCTATAAATCAGGAACTGTACAGGAAGAAGCAAAAGAAGCAGAAAAAGCAATCAAAATCCTTGGTGGTCAGGTGAAAGATATCACATACTTTAAGCTCCCGGATTCCGAGATTGATCGATCACTTGTCATCATAGATAAGAAGAAACCCACACCAGGAAAGTACCCGCGTAAAGCAGGAACACCATTAAAAGAACCATTATCATAGAAAAAGTTGTAACTGTTCAGTATCTTTACAGTTGACTGCTGAATAGTTACGAAAATCAACAATAAAACAGTAGCTGCCCCATGAAAAATTTCGGTATAAACATGCCGGATTCCGGGGTGGCTATTTTTTCTCACACAAACATCACAGAATAATCACACTTTTATCCTAATTTCATCACAACTTCATCATAAACTATTTTTATAGAGATGTCCTCGGGTTCCCCCATTCTCTGTTTCACCTGGGGACATTTTCTATATTTTTTGGCGAAAATTAAAAGGAGGAGAACACATTGATTGAAGTAAACAATCTGGTCAAACGATATGGTGACCATACGGCAGTTGACCACCTTTCCTTTAAAATAGAGAAAGGCAAAATTTATGGATTTCTTGGACCAAACGGCGCTGGAAAATCCACCACAATGAACATGATAACAGGATACATCGCATCCACAGAAGGAACCGTTAAGATTGACGGACATGATATCCTTGAAGAACCGGAAGCAGCAAAGAAATGTATTGGTTATCTGCCGGAACAGCCGCCGGTCTATTTTGATATGACTGTTCTGGAGTACATGAAGTTTGTAGCAGATCTTAAAAAAATTCCAAAAGACCAAAAAGCAAACATGATTGAAGAAGTCATGGACATGGTAAAGATTTCCGATATGCGAAACCGTCTGATAAAGAATCTGTCAAAAGGTTACAGACAGAGAGTCGGACTTGCAGAGGCAATCATGGGATATCCGGAAGTGATTATTCTGGATGAGCCGACTGTAGGACTCGATCCGAAACAGATTATTGAAATCCGAACATTAATTAAAGACTTAAAAAAGAAACATACAGTTATCCTCAGTTCACATATACTTTCTGAAGTAAGCGCTGTATGTGACTATGTGCTGATCATTTCTCACGGAAAACTGGTAGCCAGCGATACACCTGAGAATCTTGGAAAGCTGGCAGAAGGTTCCAATACTCTGGAAATGCTCATTAAAGGAGAGCAGTCACAGATTAAACAGGCTCTCGAGGATATTGAGGGTGTCAATAGTGTGACTATTGAAAAAGATGAAAAACAGAACCTCTGGAGCGCGAAAGTTTCTACGGAAGAGCAGAATGATATCAGAGAAAAAGTATTCTATAAGATGGCAGAAATCAACAGTCCGATTTATGAGATGAAGTCCAAGAAAGTATCCCTTGAGGAAATCTTCCTTGAACTCACTGAATCTGATAAAACGGGATCAGCAGAAACAGCACAGGATACACTTGAAAATAAAGATGCTGAGACAGAAGAAAAAAACGTGAAACAGACAGCGGCAGAAAAACCAGAACAACAGAATAATGATAAAGGGGGAGAAAAATAACCATGACAGCTATATATAAAAGAGAGCTGAAGAGCTACCTGACATCCATGGTAGGATATTTATTTATCTTTTTTATCCTTGTACTGGCAGGTATTTATTTTTCAGCATATCAGCTCTCAGCAGCATATCCGAAATTTGAGTATACTTTAAATGCTATTACCTTTGTGTTTCTGATAGGAGTACCAATCCTGACCATGCGTGTACTTGCAGAAGAGAGAAAGCAGAAAACAGATCAGCTGCTTTTAACAGCACCTGTTTCCGTTGGTGGTATTGTAATCGGTAAATATCTTGCACTGATAACGGTATTTGCCATTCCTATGGCAGTTATGTGCACTTATCCGCTGATCATGTCCAAGTTCGGTACAGTAGCTTTTGCATCTGCTTATACAGCAGTTCTGGGCTTCTTTCTTCTTGGATGTGCAAATATTGCGATCGGTGTATTTATGTCAGCCCTAACTGAGAGCCAGGTGATTGCAGCAGTACTTACTTTTGTTCTCTTATTTGCTTTCTATATGATGAATGGTATTTCTTCATTTTTCTCCCAGACATCAATGTCCACATGTGTGACATTCGGATTATTGATTCTGGCAGCAGCCATTATTATCTATACAATGATCAAAAATGTTTTGATTTCAGCAGTAATTGGTGTGATTGGAGAGGTAGCACTGATCATTGTTTACGTTGTGAAATCCAGCATTTTTGAAGGAGGAATCCAGAAAGTACTCGATGTGTTTAATCTGAGCGGACATTTCGATAATTTTACAAGTAACATTTTTGATATAAAAGGAATTGTATATTTTCTTTCAGTGATCGCTGTATGCTTGTTCCTTACAACACAGTCTATTCTGAAGAGACGCTGGAATTAGTAGGGAGGTGAAAGAAAATGAAACTGAAAGAAAAGATGAAAAACAATAACCATAAGAAATTTGATAAAAAGAAACTGATTGGTACTATCAGCAAGAAACATATCAAAAACGGATCCTATACAATGGTAATGTCGGTGATATTTATTGCAGTAGTAGTAGTGATCAATATGATCGTAAGCACGATTCCATCCAAATATTCAGAAATTGATATCAGCAGTCAGAAGCTTTACAGTATCGGTGATGATACGAAAGCAATGCTGAAAGATCTGGACAAAGATGTAACGATTTATCAGATCGCACAGAGCGGATCAGAGGATGAAAATATTACAAATCTGCTTAAGCGATATGAAGATGCATCCAAACATATTAAAGTAGAGCAAAAAGACCCTGTAGTAAATCCTAAATTTGTAACTCAATATACAAGCGATGATATTTCTGCAAACAGCCTGATCGTTGTATGCGGAGACAGAAATAAAGTTATTGACTACAATAATATTTACGAAAGCACAATGGATTACCAGACCTACAGCTATCAGACCACCGGTTTCGATGGCGAGGGTCAGATCACAAGTGCAATCGGATATGTAACATCAGAAAATCTCCCAATCCTGTATACACTTGAGGGACATGGCGAGAAAGAGATGGATTCTACCATCAAAGAAGATATCGAGAAAGCAAACATGGACATTCAGTCTCTGAATCTCCTTACAGAGGGAAGCGTTCCGGATGATGCAGACTGCCTGTTCATCGATTCCCCATCCACAGATATTTCCGAGGATGAAAAGAATGCTATCATCGAATATCTTGAAAACGGTGGAAAAGCAATGATCTTCTCTGATTACACAACAGAAGACCTGCCAAACTTTGACGCAGTTCTGGAGAACTATGGCGTTCAGAGAGTCAGCGGAATCGTATTTGAGGGTGACAATCAGCATTATGCAATGCAGATGCCATATTATCTGGTTCCTACTATCAACAGCACAGATGCAAGCTCTGAGACTGCTTCAGGCGGCTATTATGTACTTGCACCATATGCGCAGGGAATCAAGAAAATGGATGATGTAAGAGATACTGTAACCATCAATAGCATTCTTACAACATCAGACCAGGCATATTCCAAAACAGATCTGAACAGTGAAACATTAGAGAAAGAAGACGGAGATGAAGAAGGTCCGTTTGATCTGGGAGTAAGTATTACAGAAACTCTGGACAATGATAAAGAAACTCAGATCGTTTACTATTCAACTTCCAATCTGATGGAATCACAGGTAAACCAGACGGTATCCGGCGGTAACGAAAAGCTGATCATCGAATCCCTGAAGTGGATGACAGATACAGAAGACAGCGCAACAGTATCTATTCCATCCAAGAGCCTGTCTGTATCTTATCTGACACTTACAGATTATGACGCTGCATTCTGGAAGATCTGCACCATCGGTCTGATTCCTGGATTCTTCCTGGTTGTAGGATTTGTAGTCTGGATGAAGAGGAGAAAAGCTTAAATGAAGAATAAAACTGTAAAAATGATTCTTGCAGTTGTGGTTCTCGGTGTTTGCTGTGGGGCTTACGCGGGTGTAAAAACCTACGTAGCCCATCAGGAAAAAGAGGAGTCGAAGGAAGAAGCCGAAGAGAGTACAACTGTATTTACTGCATCAACAGATAATATTAAATCTCTGAATTTTATGGTTGATGATACGGAGACAACTTTTGAAAAAGACAATGACAGCTGGGTAAAAAAAGACGAAACAGATTTTCCGGTAAATCAAAGTACTCTGGACAGCGCAGCATCTGCCGTTGCATCCATAGAATCAGATAGAGTTCTGGATGATGTTGATGACCTTGCGGAATATGGTCTGGATTCTCCGTCAAATACCATTAAGATTGTAACAAAACCTGATGATGAAGACGGCGATGATACAACAACTACATTATATGTAGGAGATGAAAATTCATCCACCAGTCAGTATTATATAAAAAAAGATGATGATGACAAAACTGTGTATCTGGTAGATTCGTCTTGTGTAGAACCGTTTACCAAAACTCTTAATGAATACGCGCAAATGGAAGATTTTCCAGCAATTTCCAGTACAGACACCATTACAAAAATCTCTGTAGATGGAGATAAATCTTATAAACTGACAAAGAATGCAGATACAAGCGTATGGTCAGTCAAAGGTGATGGTGATGAGGAAAAAGCAGATTCAGCCACAGTAAGCTCTCTGGTATCCTCATTTGGAAGTATGGCATATAACTCACTTGCGGACTACAAGTGCGAAGATAAGAGTAAATATGGTCTGGATAAACCGTATGCAACAATTACTGTAGACTATCAGGAGGAAGTTACTGATGATAGCGAAGATACCAGTGAGACAGCGGACGAAGCTACTCCATCTGCAGAAGAAACTGGTGATGATGTTGAGCAGGATTCAACTGAGGCAACAAATACAGAATCTGATGAAACAGTAAGCAAATCTACTGATGAAGAAACCGAAGAGGTAAAGGAAACATCTACAGATGCAGAACAATCCAAGACGGTAGATAAACAGCTCACAATTTTGGTGGGAAATAAAGCAGGCGACAGTAATAGATATGTTATGGTAAATGACAGCAGCGAAGTTTACACTATGTCAGAAGACACTTTGTCTGCACTTACTGACAAATCAGAGGAAGATTTCTGGGATATGACAGTAAGTTATGTATCTGTAAATAACCTTGCAAGTCTTAAGGTGAACTATCAAGGCAGTGATTATAAAGTAAATGTTTCACGTGAAACATCCACAGATGATGATGGAAATGATAAGGAAACAGTAACTTACAAACTGAATAATTCAGATTTGGATGAAACAACATTTACAACATTTTATAACAAGCTGATCAATATGGCTGCTCAGAAACGTCTCACAGATAAATACGAACCGGATGGCAGTGCGGAATTGACAGCTACATTTACAGAAGAAGACGGCGATACACTGGAAGTTGCATATTACAGTTATGATACAAACTATTATGCAGCAGTAGTAGATAATAAAGTATATCTCGTAAACAAGATGAATGTAAAAGATCTGTTTACAGCGTTTGAATCAGTTGCAGAAATAGAAGAGAACGATTCAGATGAAACTAAAACAGAGGAAACAATGTCTGATGATTCAAATTCTTCCCAGGAGAGCAATACAGATTCCGAAGATGCAGAAACTGCAGACAGTACAGAAAAGTAAATAAATTTAAAATCTGAAAATTAAAAGAAGTGGCATACGGAAATTTCTGTATGCCACTTCTTTTGTCAACCTAAAGAACTATTGTAAATAATAAAATCAAAAGAAAATTTTAACCTGTTCAAGAAATGCGTCCGGTGATTCAACGTGTGGAAGATGTTTGGTTTCTTTCAATACAGAAACTTCTATAGCAGGATTAGAAGCACAATAATCTTTTGTAATAGCTTTTCCATTCGGCTCCGCTTCACCTTCAACAATATAAATACTGTTATCCAGTGCCTTAAGTGCATGACAGATA
>OLOX01003058.1_pt1 | contig 13126 bp, 9 predicted proteins | sample 1672091 | NCBI WGS metagenome assembly OLOX01 (sample SAMEA3136644, study PRJEB25190) | human gut metagenome | reverse complement strand
CTCCTGCTTCTCCCACTTGTAAGTGACGTTCGTAGTGTCTTCCTGACCACCACGAAGGAACATTGCCACCGCCGTCAACGAGGTAGGAGTATCGTTGATGAAGTCCATGCCCTGCGGCTGCTGAACAGTGATAACCGGGCTGGCTGTACCTGTCTCCACCTTGTTCAGCGTAATCACCGCCTTGACGGGAGTCTGCAAGCCTGTTTCTGCATCTGTATAAGTGCCTGTAAATTCGACATTGTAGCTGGTAGCCTTAGCCATGTTCTGCTTAATCGTGAGCGCATAAGGAGCGGAAGGCGCTGATGTACCGCCAACTTCACTGATTGCTCTTCCGTTTACGAGCCACTTCGGGTTAGTCACGCGGCTGATAACACTGCTGGTAGTCCCAGCTACAAAAACCTCGGGGGTAATCACCAGATTGGGAGGAGTCGCCCAGTCAGGCGCATAAGCCTTTGTGTCCTTGTTATACAACTGAGTCAGCCCCGCATTGGTGGTTAACATACAATTCACCGCTACCGCGTCATTCAAATCGACAATCGTAATCTGTCCTCTTGCTGTTGCCATACGTTTAAAAATTTTAAGTTTCAAATTAAGTTTATAAATCAAGTCCGGAAAGTTCTACGTCACATGAGAACACCGCACTTTTGTTCACATCATCTGCATCAATCGTGATGCTGCGCCCCACATTCCGGTGGGTGGAGTTCCAAAGCGCATCATCCTCCGTGTTCGTCGAGGTGCGTGTCCACGAAAACCGGGACGGAGGTATCTTAGCTGTAATATCCAGATTATCCCGGTAAGCCGTAGCTGTGAGGAGTGTTTCCTGCACACCGCCCTGAAACAATACGCCCTTGCTGGACGTGATTGCCAGCATAACTGGAGAGCTGCCTTCCGTGCCGTCTGCACCCTTATCCACCTGCTTCAGCCAGTCGGCATTGCCTTCAGTCGGTTCGCTGTCTGTGCCTTTTTCGTTGACACAGAGCCACAGACATCCGTTATGCGATACGCGGTCGTAATAGTCATACTTGCCAGCCTGCCATGCGCCGGTAGCGATCAGAATGTGCGTATAGCCGAGCTTCTTGAGCTCCTCAACCGACGGAGCCGGAGCGCCGCACTTGACCTCCTGCCTGAACGCCATCGGCATGGGAGTTCCGCTCATTTCTCCGTCGAGCGTTCCGAAAACGCCCACCTGTGTATTCTGGTCAATGCTTCCGATGACTTTCTCACAGAGCTCCCCGCAAAGCTCGCCTGTCTCGCCGTTTCTGCCCCTTATAGCGCTGTATATCTCGGCTGTCGTAGCCTCTCCGCTGGAAAGCGGCATTAGCTCCCCGGTCGTCACGTCGCTGACCGGGTGGCCCAGACCTGCGAACATTCCGGCGTCGGGGTCGCAGAAGGTCATCGTGCCGATTCCCGCGGCGCTGTCCCTTACCCAGGCGCCGAGTCTCAGACAGCCGTCCACGGATTCTGGTGTGAGCCGTATCTGCTTCTCGCCGTTTCCGCGCCTGACGATCACGGTGCAGCACTCTGACGAGCGCTGCACAGCTTCGCCGATCTCGGAATTTGTCCCGACCTCCACGCCGTTCACCGATGTTATCATGTCGCCCGCTCGTATCCCGCATTTTTCAGCCGGCGAACCAGTGTTTACAGAAACCACCATAACCCCGTCCGTTCGCAGCTTTATCCCGAATGGCTCGCCGCCGGGGATCAGCATCTTTCGTGCTTTCACTTTAAGGTCAACAGGCTTGATTTCCATTCCGCACAGCGTGTACCTGCACCCGCCGCCGCTAAGTTCTGTAACCCTCGCGCCGCAGAAGTTCCCTGTTACGGTGCCGAATGTCTCGGCGCTCAAAGTTCCCGGAAGCACCGCATAATAAAATCCCAGGATTCCCGCTGCAGCCGCGATAAGCCAGCAAAGCGTCCCGGATATTAATTTTCCCGCTTTCTCCATTTGTTCACCCCGAAATTGATTTTGAGGAATTCTCCCCACGACATTACTATTTGCATAGCCGTAGATTTTATAAAAGGAAATTAAAAGCGGGAGTAAAAATACAAGTTCATTTCCTAAAGAATCATACAATATTCTTTGAAAATGCTTTCTGAATATTCAGACAAGTCAACTTAACAATATGTATAATATACTTGACATAAAGACAAAAATATGTTATAATTCAAATGAGGTGAGACAATGGCAAAAAATTTAAAAATGAAATCAGCCAGAGCCGCACTTGACATGTCGCAGGATGCTCTTGCCAAGAAAATCGGCGTTACACGCCAGACCATCAATTCCGTGGAAAATGGAGATTACAACCCTACGATCAATCTGTGCATATCAATATGCAGAGCGCTCGGCAAAACGCTTGACGAGCTTTTCTGGACTGAGGAGGAAACAAAATGAGCATGAAAAGTTTTGACAAATTCTGCGAGCGCATTATACTTGCTGAACCGGGAAGCCAGAAAGAAATTTTCGACGAGCGGCAAAGACAGCAGCGAACTCAGCTAACCGTCGAAGCGCTTCTGATATATTGCACTGCGTCGGCACTGTGTGTTTTACTGAACGAGGATTTCGGGTTCCTGGAAAGTTCGTTTTCTGGAATGGTGTTTATCGCTGCCGCCGCTTTTCTCTGGTGGAACATTCGTGCGCTTGTAAAGGGGTGTCTGTTCGGCGTTTCTGGGAAGCAGGTGATTTATAACGCTGTTGTCGCCCTGGCGGAAACTCCCCTGTGGATAATCCTTATATACCCTGACGATCAACCGGCGCAGATAATTGTAAATGGGACGCTTTCGATATTCATTGTTGTTACCGCGGGGTTCTCGCTTTACGTTGTTACTAATGTTATCGCACTTGCGGCGTACATCAGAAACAAGAAACTTACTGCTAAGTCATAAAATATCGCAGCGAGCGATTTAAATAATTTTATGTAAATGTTACATTCCGTGTTGACAAATATGATTTAATATTGTATAATAATTACATAGGGCTCATGTGCATAGAATTAGGGAGGCGGTCGGTTTGAAGCTGTGTGCAGCTCAGATGGATATTGCATGGGAAAACAAAGCTGAAAACCTGAAAAAATGCTCGGTTCTGGCTGAACAGGCCGCTTCAAACGGAGCACAGCTTATTGTGTTTCCGGAACTTACGCTGACAGGGTTCTCAATGAACAAGGATTTATCCGAACCGCCTGACGGGGATTCCGTAAATCAATTCATGCGGCTCTCAGAGAAGATCGGGATCGCAGCAGGGTTCGGATTTGCCTGCAGGACAGGGGAAGGTATAACTAACCGATTCTGCATTGTAAATGCAGGCAGAGTTGTAGCAAACTACGACAAGATCCACCCATTTTCCTATGGCGGAGAATGCGCAACGTATAACGGCGGAAATCTCCCGGCAAGTGTGGAGCTGTTCGGTGAAGCAATAGGGCTCACGGTATGCTACGACATGCGTTTTCCGGAGCTTTACCAGGCTCTTTCGCAGACCTGCACGCTTATTATAAATATAGCAAACTGGCCGGATAAACGGCGCGACCACTGGCAGACGCTGCTGAAAGCGCGCTCGATAGAGTGCCAGAGTTTCATAGCCGGGTGCAACCGCTGCGGCTCTGGCAACGGACTTAATTATTCCGGGGACAGCGCCGTGTACTCGCCGTGGGGCGAGGAAGCTGCCAAGGCAGAGCCATATAAAGAGCAGCTTATCTATGCTGAAATAAACGGAAAGGTATGCCGGGAAGCCAGAGAGATATTTCCGGTAAAGCAGGACAGGAAATTAGAACTATACAGAGATTTTTACGCGAAGTAAGGGGTGCTTTTTCGTGAATATCGAACAGAAAATGGAATGGCTCAGACCAGAAAGGATACAGAAGCTCTACGACGGGCAGAAAAGTCCATTCGGCATGAACAGACTGTTTGTGATAGGAATAGGGAAAAACGGTGTGGACTGTGTTCTGCGCTGCATGCATCTGACAGAAAAGCGCTTCGGGAAAGACCCGAAGAAGGTAAGGTTCCTTTGCATAGGCGAGGAAACGCAGCTCGGCGAGCGCTCTTATGAGGGTTCAGCTCCGGGTGACGGATTCACTCTGCCAATAGACCCGGAGGAAGCTATCTATAAATATCTGAATAATCCTGCGAAACTCCCGGAATCCGCGCAGATATGGTTCGACAGCGGTCTGAAGAATTACTCTCCCGCCGCGCCGACCTATGGGCTGACAAAGCGCCAGTGCGGCCGAATTGCACTGTTTCATTACCTGAAGCAGATCATGAAGCTCACCGGCGAGGCTATGGCGGATTTCAGCGGCAGCGACCGTTCCCTTGAAATTGTGATCACGGGAAATCTCGGCGATGTGTTCTGCGGCGGAATGTTCATCGACCTTCCGTATATCCTGACCAAACTGTTTTCCGACGCTCCGTATCCTGTGAAGTTCACCGGGTATTTCTTTGCGGCGGACACAGCCTCGCTGGTCGAAACTGATCAGCGCGACGTCGGCTGCTATCAGGCGAACACAATCGTTGCGAAGGCGGAGCTTGACAAGTTCCAGCTCCACCGCAAACGGTTCACGCAGAAGTACAGCCGCACTTTCGAGGTGGATTCAGACAAGCCGCCATACAGCGCATGCTTCCTGATTCCTGCCGCAGACAGCTATGGGCTCACTATGTCCCGGACCGCTGAAAAAATTCTGAACCGCATGGAGATCATATTCAGCAAAGACGACGACGCTGAACGTATAATTTCCTATAACATGCTCCGCCCGGAAGCGGCACACGATTTCAGGTACCTTGCGTTCAACGTCATGGCTTGTGAAATTCCAACGGGTAAGATAATGTCCTACCTGGCGATAAAGTTATTTGAGAGGCTCAACCGCTCGCTTAACAGAAACGACGTGGGCGAAATGGCGCTGAAGCGTTACTCCGGGCTTGTTACCCCGACCTGCGAGCTTGTCGCCTCTAAAAGCGGACAGCTCCCCACGCTTGAAATAGACGAACGCGCCGACCAGGCTTTTTCTGCAAGAGCCATAAAGGGCGGCGGGGAAGCCGCATTGTCACTGGTTGAAAAGTGGATCAGCGCTATGAGCGCCGCAGTAACGAACGGAACCCCGGTATGCGTCAAGGAAATTTCGGACAGCATAATAGCCGACTGCGAAGCGGCAAAGACCGATTTTGCAAAGGGTCCGTTTTACGCGCAGGAAATCATCAAAAAATGCCTTTCGGAACTCCGGGTCGCTCAGGCAAAGATAAGCTCCGGCGAGGAGGACAGATCAGACCAGATAAACCGCACCCGTGACATCGAACGAGCGGCAATGCGCAAGGTCAGAAGCTCATCTCTTTTCTCTGGAAAGGCAGTGGAACAGTACCTTGTAGAACTGAAAAACTACGCCGACGCGGGAGCCGCTGTCTCGACAAGCAGACCTATGATCGAATTTTGCCAGCAGTTAAGTTCCAGACTGACAGAGTACTATGAAAATGTGCTACAGAAGGCAATAGCGCCATTTGAGCAGATCTCCATGAACCGCGGAGCCATAATCGACGACATAAAGAAACTGCCCGATGCGAACGCATGCATAATTGAAGCGTTCGATATAAACGCAGAAGATATCCGTGCAAAGCTTGACAGGCTGTCTGATGAGATTCCCGATGAGAAACTCGAGAAATGCTTTAAAGAATCCGGGATATTGAATCTACCGGAGGACGACGAGCGCGTACTTGGCAAGGCGGTCGTAAAAATACTAAAACAATGTTTCGCTGAAAAACTTTCGACGAATTTCACAGAAATGTGCGGGTGGCTTGAGCGCACAGACCGGGTAAGCGGATCAATAAACGACTGCATCAGCGGCTCCGCTGTGACAGACCCGGTGGACGATAAATTCGCGATAACAAGAATCATATGTCCGAACGCCGTTCGACAGGAGGATATAATTGAGCTGCGGAAGAAATTCCGCGGAGTAAATTATATCTGGAACGGCTCGATATGTGCGCATTACACGGCGGCAGCCTCTGTCTGCGGCGGAGTGCAGCTTGAGAAGTTCAGCGGATATGAACAGTGGGAAAACATGCATTACGCTTATGTTAACGACTCGCTGAAAAAACATGGTATCAGGATTTTTTCCTGATAAAAGGATCGTTTAATGACAAAAGATTTCTTTTCAGACGGAGTGCTGGTCTACGACAGGTACTACTGCTCAAAGCCAGTGACTCCGCTGCTGGTTATAAAGAGAATACTTCTCGCGGCTGTGTTCTGCGGGTGTTCCTTCGGGTACATTGTAACTGAGCTGAATTTTCCGGTCAGTGCACTGTTTATGGCTGGTATTGCTGCGGCACTGTGCTGTGTGTTCTCAGCCGTGTTCACGTTTGTGAAGAAACGCATCTCCATTCCGGTTATCATTGCCGCCAGCGGGATTATCGCCTGGTTTGAGTGGAATGAAATATCGAATAAACTTTCCTATTTTGCAGACGCATGCATGCTGTCTGTCGAAGGAAGATTCCTTTATCCGAGGAGATTTCTGTTTCACCGCGGCGAAATACTGGACGGCATGAACTCCGCTTATGTCGAAGGAGTTTTCCTGGGAGTTCTGCTACTTTGTGCAGTGTACGCGCTTATAATTTCAGCCTGCTTTTCCGGCAGGCTTGTTCCTGTTCCGGCGGTTCTGTGCTTTGTCGCGATGTGCGTTCCGGCTCTGCTGTCGGAACGGCTGGAATTTTCCCTGTGGCTGCTTCCTGCTCTGGCTGCCCTTGCCGGAATCGCTGCTATTCGCAGGAACTATTCCGGCGGCCTTGCTGTGAAGCACAGCAGTACCTCCGACTACCGCCGCCGGATAAGACACGAGGAACGAACATTCATGCACCGGATACGCTCAGCGCCTTATTTCAAGCGTATCGAAATGAAGTCCAACTTCTATTCAAAGTATTTCAGCGTTGGAATGTACTGCGCAGCGCTGGCAGCGGCATGTCTGCTGATCGGAGCTGCTATAATCCCGGCAGGCGGAAGCATCGACTATACCAAGGCATACGAGATGATAACGAGCATTGCTTCAGAGGGGAGCATTTCGCAGTCGCCGTTTGAGCAGGGTGCTGCGTCTGAGTATTTCACTCACAGCGGCGACAAGAACTCCAAGCACGAAATGCTCAGCATCATAACCCCGGGCAGGGGAGAGCGCGAAATAATCAGCGTGGACTACACCGGAGACAGACCGTTCTATCTGCGCGGCGATATCGGCATTGATTTCAATGGAACTTCCTGGACTACCGCTGTGAGCAGCGAACCAGGAATGTGGTGCAGCTCCGGCTTAAAGGAGACTTACCGTCCCTGCGAGAATCGCGTAATTGCCGCGCTGCTCTCTGCAACCGGGAAAGAAACCGCGAATTCTTACGGCGAGGACGTTCAGATCATTACCACGTCTGATGTCACGATCGACTATCTGTGCGACACCAGCGTTGTTTTCCTGCCGCCGTACACAGCGGAGTTCTCCTTTTACAATAATGATAGCTTCGACGTGTTTGCGGATTATGCGGTCAGAGTATCCGACAGCGCCGGAGGGCATGTGAACAGCGTTCGCTGCACCGCTCTGATCCCGGCTTATACCTCAAACGAGACAAGCATGGAGGGCTGCTTCTACGTTTCTGAGCTGATGGAAGCATTTTCCGACGCGGGCTGCACCGTCAACGATATATATTCCTCCGTTGTCCCTGAAATGACTGAGCCGGACGTGATCTCGGCGTATGAGGATTATGTCAGCAGTACCTATCTCGGGATACCGCCGGAGTACAGCGAAGATATCCGCGATTACATCGAGCGCAATCTTCCAGACCTTGTTGGAATCTACGGCGAGAACGATGACCTCATGCCGGACAGCCGCTATCTGGTGGCAAATCAGGTAAGCAACTATCTGCGCGAGAATTACACGTACTCCCTTGACGGAAGCAACAACAGCAGAAACCCCGTTATGCAGTTCCTCGACGACACGAAGCGCGGCCACTGCTCGCTCTATGCCAGCGCTATGACGCTCATACTCCGGGAGCTTGGCATTCCGGCGCGTTATTGTACCGGATTCTATGTCGAGGGAGAAAACGGAGGCGGTTCAGTTCTTCTTCGTGAAAAGAACCTGCACGCGTGGGTCGAGGTATACCTTGGAGAGTACGGCTGGGTAACATTCGACCCCACAAGTTCTTCCGCATATCCCGGAAGAACTGTATCGGATTCAACAACCGAGCCTGACAAGCCCGGAAGTCAGCCCAGCCAGAACCAGGAATCCCGTCCGGAACCCGCAAAACCGGAAGAAAAGCCGTCGAGACCCGCTGAGACGTCCGCACCTTCGCAGGACGTTGTGCCAGCGCCTGTATCATCTGAGGAACCGGCAGAACCTGGCACAATTCAAAGACTGCTTCCTTTTGCGCCTGCATTTGTTGGAGCCGCGCTTGTCATTGTGACGATGATAGTGATTCTCAGTAAAAAACGAGCACTCAGGAAACGCGCGCTAAATGTACTTGAGAATCTGAAATCCGGTGAGCCTACGCTCTGTGCAGGTCAGATATTCAAATTGATTCTGGCATTGACCGAGGAAAAAGGGTGCACTCCTGGAACAGGAGAACTTCCCCTGGATTTCTTCCGCCGCGTTGATGAGACGTTTGGAAGCAGTCTTGAAAGCTGCACTGAACTGCTTGAGAAAATGGAATTCGGCAGCCATGATATTTCCGACGGAGAGCGTGATCAGCTTTTCGCTGAACTGGATAAAATTATCAGAACATTGAATCCATTCAGCACGCCAGGGAACCCCAAGATACTTCGCATCATTTGCAATTGCACAAAAAATGATGAAAAAAGTGAAAATCCCTGTTGATTTTTGACGGATAATTTGGTATAATGGTTATAGGCATAAAAATGCTGAATGCCTGCCAATCATTTACAGGTTATAATTATTTAAGCATAGAGAGGTATCATCATGAGACTAATCACACGTTCGGATTTTGATGGACTTGCCTGCGGAGCGCTTTTGCTCTGTGCCGGCGTTGTCGAGCCGGATTCCTGGACATTCGCCCACCCGAAGGATCTCCAGGACGGTCTTATCCCCGTGACCGAGAACGATGTTCTGGCAAATGTTCCGTTCGTCGAGGGCTGTGGTCTGTGGTTCGACCATCATTCCAGTGAGGAGGAGCGCAGAAAATACAAGGGTAAGTACAAGGGCGAAAGCCGTATCACCCCAAGCTGTGCACGAATAATCTACGAATACTACGGAGGCAAGGAGCGCTTCCCGAATTTTGACGACCTCATGGAAGCTGTTGATAAGGTGGACAGCGGCAACCTCACCCGTGATGAGATACTAAATCCGCAGGGCTGGATCCTCATCGGTTTCCTTATGGATCCAAGAACCGGTCTTGGAAGATTCAGAAACTTCACTATCAGTAACTATCAGCTCATGGAGAAGCTGCTCAAGTGCTGCGCATACATGAGCACTGATGAAATACTCGCAATGCCCGACATTCAGGAGCGTATCAAGCTCTATAATGAACAGACTGAAAAATTCAAGGAAATGGTGCGCAAGTACACACGCGTTGAGGGCGATGTAATAATTACTGACCTCCGCGGCGTATCCCCGATCTACACCGGAAACCGCTTCCTGATTTACAGTCTTTACCCCGAGCAGAATATCTCCTGCTGGATAGTTGACGGCAAGGGCGGTAAGGGCTGCTCCTGCGCAGTCGGTTACTCTATCCTCAACCGAACCAGCCGTGTTAACGTTGGCTCGCTCATGCTGAAATACGGCGGAGGCGGTCACATGGCGGTTGGAACCTGTCAGTTCCCGGACGATCAGATGGAGGAAAAGGTTCCTCAGCTTCTTAACGAGCTGGTCAATTACGACAAGCTTTATAATCCTGTAAAGTAATACATAGCTTACAAAGCGGACTGGTGATAGCCAATCCGCTTTTGTGTCTGTTTGATACAAATAATACAATAATGTAGTGCTACACACTGCTATCGATGGGTTTAGCTGGCATTCTCCTGTTGAATTTCTTTCTATCTTTCATTCCAAACAACTGATAAACTTACACTTAACATTATATGGCTCTACCAATACACGTTAGTATAATTTCTTGATATTTTTATAAAAAACAGTTGCATTTTATTGCTGAATGTGATATAATATATAAAGTTGATATGCGCCTGTAGCTCAGCTGGATAGAGCAATAGCCTCCGACGCTATGTGCCGTGCGTTCGAATCGCATCAGGCGTACCAAATACACACAGCCGTGAAGTTGTATTTTAATACGATTTGCGGCTGTTTTTTTTGTTTATATTGCGCGGTGATTCAGGATTGTTTCTCATAAAATACACAAATTCTAGCCGAAAATGCGTAAAGTAAAAGCTTTACGCATTTGAACAATAAATATGTTAATGCATTACGCGTTAAAAAATTAGAAAACATACTTGATTTATTGCAATATTTGTGATATTATTATATATAAGGTGGATATGTATGGATACAGGGGAGTTGAGAAATCGCCTGTGTTATTGGTATTCAGCTAAAAAATCGGAGGAATTAATTACGATGAGAATTCTTTATGCTGCAAGTGAAGCTCGTCCTTTTGCCGCGTCAGGCGGTCTTGCCGACGTTGCGGGATCTCTGCCTAAGGCACTCTGCGCTGCGGGTGAGGAAGCGTGCGTTGTCATGCCTTACTACGTAAACTCCTTTAAGCCCGAGCAGAAGGAAAAGATGAACTACATCACTAACTTTACTGTTCCAGTCGGTTGGAGGAGCCAGTACTGCGGTCTGTTTTCACAGCAGGTCGATGGAGTTACATATTTCTTTATTGATAACGAGTTCTATTTCAAGCGTGATAACGGTCTTTACGGCTATTATGACGACGCTGAGAGATACGTTTTCTTTAGCCGTGCAGTTCTGGAAATGCTCAAGTATATCCAGTTCAAGCCGCAGGTCATTAATTCCAACGACTGGCAGTGCGCACTGATTCCTGTTTATTATGATCTTTTTTACAGAAATGCAGGAGGCTGCTACGATAATATCAAGCATGTATTTACGATCCACAATATAGGATATCAGGGTCAGTACGGACTTGATCTTGTAAAGGATATTGTTGGTATACCTCCTCACAAAGTTAATATCATCGAGTACGACGGCGATATCAACTTCATGAAGGGCGCTATCGAAGTTGCAGATAAGGTAACCACAGTTTCTCCGACATATGCAAAGGAGATCCTTGATCCGTGGTTCTCTCATGGACTTGATAGGATCCTTGTAAGCAAGCAGTATAAAACCTGTGGCTTCCTCAATGGAATCGACACCGAGATGTACAATCCTGAGACTGACTCCGGAATCGCAGCTAATTTCAGCGCTAAGGATCACAAGGGTAAGGCTGCCTGCAAGAGCGCTATTTTCAATGAGTTCGGCATGCCTGAGTATAAGATACCGCTGCTTGCTATGATATCCCGTTTTGCAGACCATAAGGGCTTTGATCTTGTACGTGCGGTATTCGATGACATTATAGCGACGGACATGCAGGTTGTTATTCTCGGTTCTGGCGAAAGCCAGTATGAGGAGTTCTTCCAGAACATGCACTGGCGCTATCCTGACAAGGTTGGATTCTATCGTGGATTCAATACTGGGCTTGCAAAGAGAATTTACGCAGGTGCGGATATGTTCCTTATGCCTTCCAAGAGCGAACCCTGCGGGCTTGCTCAGATGATTTCTGCACGTTATGGTACGATTCCGATAGTCAGAGCCACCGGCGGTCTGAAGGACAGTATCGTTGATTATGGAGATAACGGCATAGGCTTCACATTCCAAAGCTACAATGCGCATGATATGCTCGGAGCAATTCAGCGGGCAAAGGAAGCTTATGATAATCGTATGTCCTGGGGCAGGCTTGTTACCCGGGCAATGAAGGCTGACTTTAGCTGGGCGCAGTCCGCAAAGCTGTACATTGGTCTTTATAAGGAACTCTGCGGCGAATAAGAATATTGTACATAAAGAGCCACACTAGCATATAGTGTGGCTCTTTTTTTATTTGTCTTTCTTGTTGGATAGTTCAGCTAATGGATTGCGATTCATTGCGTTTTCAAGCTGTTCATTGGATACATGGGTGTAAATCTGGGTAGTGTTGAGATTTTCGTGACCGAGAACCTCTTTTAAAACCCGAACATCGACACCATTCTGATACATCAATGTTGCCGCTGTGTGTCGGAGTTTATGTACGGATAAGCCTCTGTTGTCAAGACCGCTGGCTTTCAGACATTCTTCCACTATCTGTTGGACGCGGCGGTTTGATATTCTAGTGTTGCGACGGCTAAGGAAAAGAGCGTCCGTCTTTGCAGTCATATTACGGTTTCCGGCGGCGGAGCGTTTTTCGTTATCTGTTTCGGACAGATTCAGGTAATCGTTGTAGGCATTGACGCATGCGTCATTAAGGTAAATTATACGTTCTTTATTTCCTTTACCGATGACTTTTAATGTCCAGATTTCTTTTCCATTATGATCGTGAGTTGTTCGTATATCAGTAAAGTTTATTCCGACCAGCTCGCTCAAACGCATTCCGCAGTTGAGGAAGAATGTGATTATACAGTAGTCGCGCTTTTGATCGGGTGTTTCTATATTAGACAGCATGTCTACAGATTCTTCCAGCGTCAGATATTTAGGCAGCGCCGCCTTTGGAGTCGGAAGCTCTAGATTAGCAAGCGGACTTACTTCAAACAATGCTTTGTTATTTGTAAGGTACTTGAAAAACTGCCTTAGCGCAACTCCTTTGCGGTACCTGGCTTTCGGGTGATTATCTTTCTCATTTTTTGTGTAAATAAGGAAGTCCTGCGCCATCATCAGGTCCACGGATTTTATATCTGATTCGGTGATATCAGCAATTGAGATATTCTGAAATTCTTTTGGATCATCAGAGGCTCTGCCTGTCTTGATTTTGTAAAACCTGAAGAATAAGCGCAGATCTGTATAGTAGTTAAGTACCGTCAGCTCAGATCGATTTTTTACTATCTGAAGATATACTAAATAATCTTTTAATAACTTTGGTGCGTCGTCATATGTTCGTTTCATAATTTGGTTTGTCTCCTCTATCTATTGCGTAAAATTTCTCTTTTACGCAATAGGCTATATTTTTATGTAACTCTTCCCTCGTTACATTA
>OLOX01003053.1_pt1 | contig 13133 bp, 8 predicted proteins | sample 1672091 | NCBI WGS metagenome assembly OLOX01 (sample SAMEA3136644, study PRJEB25190) | human gut metagenome | reverse complement strand
AAGTGAAAAGCCGTATGCGTTAATAGCGCACGTACGGTTTTGTGTAGGGGTATGGGAAGTAATCCCCATATCTACTAGAGAAAGAAAATCTTATACATTACAGGACTTGTGTGTGCAATATCAATTACCATATGGTGTGGTCAGTAAAATATCGACGTAAGATATTAAGTACAGAGATCGAATCTTATCTGCAGCAGATAAAGGATTTACGGTTCATTTATTTGAATGTGGAGAAGGGGACCATATCCATTGTTTTGTATCTGCACCACCGAAGCTGTCCATAACAGCCATTGTTAAATATCTGAAAGGGATCACAGGGAGAAAATTATTTGAATATTTCCCGGAAATAAGGAAACAGCTGTGGAAAGGAGAGCTGTGGAACCATTCCTATTATGTGGAAACCATCGGATCTGTATCAGAAGAAAATATCCGCCGTTATATCGAACATCAGAGTAAAGCCTATTGAATCCGGGAGGGAAAGAAATGCTGCTGTCGCAGAAGACATCTGTAAAACTAAGTCAGGGATATGCAAATATCATTGGTCATATGTGTTATGCAGCATCCAAACTGTGGAATGTCTGCAATTATGAACGGTATCATTACAAAGAAATGGGGTTATCAGAATATCCTGACTGGTATTACCAGAAAAAAGCCCGCAAAAGTGATCTGTGGTACAGGCAGCTGCCATCCCAGACGGCACAGGAAACATGCAAGCTACTGGATAAAGCCTGGAAATCTTTTTACGCTTTAAAGAAGTCCGGAGGGATCAGGGAACCAAACCCGCCCCGTTTTAAAAAACAAAATATGCGGATCACTTATATGCAGATGGGGATCGTGCACGAAACAGGTACAGACAGGATACGGCTGTCACTGCCAAAGGAGCTGAAGATCTATATGGAGAAGGAGTATGGGATCCATGAAAAATTTCTATATCTTGAAAATAAGATTTTCAGGAACATGGGACACATAAAGCAGCTCCATATCTATCCGCCGGAGAATGGAAGGTGTACAGTCATTGCTGTTTATGAAATAGCAGACAGGGGATATCTTCCGGAAAATGGACATTATCTGTCCATAGACCTGGGACTGCATAATCTCATGACCTGCTATGATTCAGGAAATGGGAGGTCATTTATCCTGGGAAGGAAATATCTTTCACTGGAAAGATATTTTCATAAAGAGATAGCCAGAGTTCAGGCAGAATGGTACGGACAGCAGGCTGCCAGAGGAGTCCGGTATCCCGGATCCTCCAGACACATACAACGGCTTTATGAGAAAAAACAGAATACAGTAAAAGATTACCTGCATAAAGTGACCAGGTATCTTGCAGATTACTGCAGGAAAGAAGGGATAAGCTGTGTAGTGATTGGAGATATCAGGAATATCCGGGAAAATAAGGATATGGGATACAGAACGAACCAGAAATTCCATGGACTGCCTTACAATAAATTGTATATCATGCTGGAATATAAGCTGAAGATGTATGGGATACGTCTGGAAAAACAGAAAGAATCATACAGCAGTCAGTGCAGTCCGCTGTCACCGGAGGTATCAAAAAAATATGCAGAGCCGGCCAACCGGAAAAAACGCGGATTATATGTGGCAGGAAAAGAAAAATATAATGCAGATGCCGTAGGAGCTTTTAATATCCTGAGAAAGTATCTTTCCGTATCCGGAAAAGAGAAACAGATGTCCGTAACCGGACTGAAACAGCCCCAAATAATAAAAGTAGCTGCATAGCAAAAAAGCGAGCAGTAGTGGTGGCATGGACCCACCCTGAAAAAGGCGGTATCCCGCCTTAAGTCAGATGCTCTGGTAACTTGTTGCCGAGTAGTTCACGTCTGATAGGAGCATGCTCGTATGCGTTGGACTGTGTGGAGGCAGAACTGGTCCATGTAACGGACAGGCATGCGAAACGTGTCGCATACATGAGTGTATGCACAGCAGAACAGATGGGCATTCAGGGCAGAGGATTACAGGAACTGACGGTATGTGCACTGCTGCATGACAATGCACTGACGCAGTATATACAGGAAGAATTGCACAATGACATTACACATGCGGCCAGGTCTGAAGAACTGCCGCGCGTGAATGTCCATTGTTCTCTGGGCGAACAGAATATCAGAGAGTTACCGCTTTATGCCAACATAAAAAATGTGATCCTGTATCACCATGAAAACGCCGATGGCAGCGGACCATTTGGAAAGACATGGATGGAAGTGCCGCTTTTTGCAAGGATCATACATATGTGCAATCTTCTGGATCTGATCTGCCGTACCAAAAATTTTACACCAGATACATGGAAAAAGGCAGGTACTTTTCTGAAAAGAGCGAAGGGATCTGTTGTGGATGAAGAGTGTATAGACGCATTCTTATGTGCATTTCCGGAAACACATTTTCTCTCTCTTGGAGACAAAGATCTGGAAACTCGTTTATGGAGCAAAGTTCCGCGCACCAAACAGGAACTTGATTTTGCACAGATCAAAGAACTGGCGAAGTTTTTTGCCCGGATCGTCGATTATAAATCTCCATTTACCAGTACACATTCGATCGGAGTAGCAGTAGATGCCGAGAAACTTTCCCGTTTTATGGGATTTGATGAAGAAACGGCCCAGAAGATGTATCTGGCCGGAGCCCTGCATGATATCGGAAAAGTTGCGATCGGCAATGAGATCCTGGAAAAACCAGGACGCCTGACAGATGATGAATTTGCAACTATGAAACATCATGCAGCTTATACTTATTATATTTTGTCGGAAATTGATGATTTTGACGAGCTGCGTGACTGGGCTGCGTTCCATCATGAACGACTGGACGGCTCCGGGTATCCGTTTGGAAAAAAAGCGTCAGAGTTAAACACACAGGAACGGATCATGGCATGCGTGGATATCTATCAGGCACTGACCGAAGACCGGCCCTACAAGAAAGGCATGTCTCACGAAAAATCCTGTGAGATCTTAAAAGATATGGCAGACAAGGGCTGGCTGGATACTTATGTTGTGGAACAGATAGATGCATGTTTTGGTACAGATTCGAGATGATGAATTTTATACCTGATAAAGTGTAAGTTTCTATTAAACAGGTATTCGCTGCTTTGTTCTGAGCTCAATTAAGGTTATTGCAAAGTTATTAAAAGAGGAGGGCTGACTGCACTAAAAATCATTGTTTTCCGACAGCCCCTTTTCTGGAATTAGTGCTACTAAATTTGGGATACATCTGCTATAATTTTCTATAAGAAACCGGTAGCATGATAAGCTGTTATCTAAAAGAAATGGGGGATAAGAATGAAGAGGAAAGTACTTGTACTTATACTTATAGCAGGAATGCTTACAAGTGGATTGGCAGCGAATACTTTTGCTTCAGATTCCAATGAAGATTTTGTATCGTTCGCAGAAGAAGTGGAAGTTGCTGCAACGAATGAAAGTACTGACGTTGAGTTAGCTTTTGAGGATGATGGAGAATCAGAGGTAACGGGCATAGAGGAATCGGGAGATGTTTTTTCTGATGATGAAGATTTTACAGCAGGTACAGAAATTTCTGATGCTGATTCGTCAGGGGATATGCAGGAGCCTGATCAGGAAGTGACTCCTGCACCTTCAATGGAGCCGTCTCCAACACTTGAACCTTCTGTAACGCCAGAGCCAACATCGATGCCGACATTTTCGTTGACTTATAAAAGTGGAACTCTGAAATGGGAAGATCATACAACCGTTTCTCTTAAGATGTCCACCACTCAGAACTGTAAATGGTATTATTTCTATGTGGATGCAGGTACAAGCACGAGCACGATCCAGAATATGTATGATTCGAGCCGTGCGACGAATTTTGCAGAGGCAGACACTGAATTTACCGTAAAAGCAGAAAATGTTCCTGAAGCAGATACCTGGCTTGTCGTTTGTGCAAAGCCAGATAGTGGTAAAGCACAGATGAGAGTCTTTAAATTAGACAGTGCAAGTTTCAAGAAGAAACGCCCGGAAATGGCAAGCCCAACTCCTTCTCGCCCGCTTCGTATCTACAAAGTTACGCAGAGTACAGTAACCGGTCTTGAAAAACCTCTGAAATTCACACCTGGTACTTTTTACAAATTTACAGTGACAGGTGCTGGGCAGAACGATAAGGGACCATATGTTGCTGGTGATGAGAGATGGATTCCAATGTACTGGAGCACTGAAAAAAATCCGAGAGATATGCAGAAGAATGCAGTATTTCGTATTGGTTCATCCAGGGGAATCAAAGAAGCAAAAACCTACCTGATGTATATTTTCTTCAAGAAACAGGTTTACAGTGGGGTTGAATGGCAGGATACTGATGTCATCGAGTCTATCACTACACGGTTCAGATCCCAGAAACTTACAGATGAAGATATGGGTATTTTTCATGTAAAAGTAAATACTAAATCTGTTGTTTTGCGTACCGGACAATCTACATCCTCAGTAAAAGTAACGAATGCAACATCTTCGTTCCGCGTTGTAGCATGGTATTCTGATAATACTTCAATTGCGAAAGTAACTTCACAGGGAAAGATCACAGCTGGTAAAAAGACAGGCTCCACTTATATTACAATTGTGATGTCTACTGGCGAAAAAACAAAAGTCAAAGTTACCGTACAGAAGGGAACCGTCAGAACGAAATCTATTTCCGGACTTAAAACGAAATACACAATTTCAAAAGGGAAAACGGTGGCATTAAAACCAGTGCTTTCACCGGTGACTTCTCAGGAAAAGATAACCTACAGTTCCTCAAACAAAAACGTTGCCACCGTATCATCCAAAGGTGTAATAAAAGGAGTAAAAGCCGGAACAGCCAAGATCACAGTAAAATCCGGCAGTAAGAAAGCAGTTCTTACAGTAACCGTATCCAGAGTATCCACGAAAAAGATCTCTGGTATAAAATCCGTACTTACCTTAAAAAACGGAAAAACATTCCGGCTTACTCCAAAGCTGAGTCCTTCGAACAGCGACGATAAAATTTCTTACAGCAGTTCCAATTCCAAAATTGTTACAGTTAATTCCAAAGGAATTCTCACTGCAAAGAAAAAAGGTACAGCTGTAATTACTGTGAAATCCGGTAAAATAAAAGCAAGCATTAAGATTATTGTTAAATAAAGCAGGAAAAAGTATGTCAACAACAGAAAAAAACCGTTTCAGCCAACTGCTGGAACAACTGATCCTTATGTCAGAGGTCAAGAATACATCTCTTGCAAAAGCACTTCAGTATGATGCAAGTTATATCAGCAAATGGATCAATGGACGGATACTGCCGACCGAGAAGACGAAGCGAAAAGTGCTCACAGGGATTAGCCATGAGCTTGTGAGACAGAGTACGCGGACCGGCATGGAAAACCTTTGTGCAAATTATCAGGTTATAGAACCGGAAGAGCTCGAAACGGTGATCTATGATCATCTTGAAGCGGAATATGATTATGTGACGGAACTTCAGAAAACATATGGAAGTTCAATCGCTCCAAAAACCAATTTTTTTATTGAGCTAAGCCCTGCGGAGTATATTGCCAGGATGCATCATCCGGTTTTGAGAAGAGTGAAACTTCTGGATGTCATGGCAGAGATGGATCTGTTATCCTTGCTTCATGAATACCGCCTGCAGATCATTCAGGGTGATATGAGAAGAGAAGCTTATCGTGCTTATCCAGATGTCCATTTTTCTCTGGTCCTCGATCTTTGTCCGGAAAAAACGGATCCTGTGTATGATCCGGTCTTTCTTTTAAATATGATGTCAGATATGTCAAGGGTAGATTTTCATTTGTATAAAGGAAAACAGGCAGCAGGCAGAATGATCTTTTCGGTAAAAGATGAGTTTATGATCAGTGGTATGCTTATGGATGCAAACCGCTGTATGTCAGTTACGACCAGTACAGAACCCTCCAACTGCAATGTTATGTATTACAATATCCGTGATCTGTGTACGAGAGAAAACCTTTTGTACCGCGAGACGACCATGAAACAGATGATCACAGAAAATAATTATACCCATTCCGTTCTGTCTCTGAATCAGAAATGGATCCTGGGGCATATGACAGAACATTTTCTGTCAGACGAGCTTTTTGAAGAACTTCTGGAACAGCTTGGAAAGCAGCAAAATTTTCATATGGATGAAACCAGAATACGATATCTGCATGCTCTGACAAAAAAAGCACTGGAGGAGACGCGATTTGACATTCTGATCTACAGTGCGGCATTTTCAAATTTTGCGATCGACAGTGAATTGGACTTTTTTGATCATAAAATGCACTTGAATGTTCAGCAGAGGGAAAGCTACATAAAAAATCTCCTGCAGCTTTGTACAGAAAGAAAAAATCTTCGGATAAAAGTGATCTATGGAAAGCTGACTTCGGATTTTCATTATCATGTAACGCAATGCGTATTTCTGTCTGATCGGATTTCATACGTGCGGCTGAATACGGAAAATCAGGACAATAATCTGGTCGTTTTGAACCATCCGGATATGCAGATGATTTTTACCCGTTTTTTCAGTGGCTTGTGGGATGAAAAAGAAGCCAGTGTCCTTTCTGATCCAGAGGAAATAAATTCATTTATCTGCAACATGATTCAAAGGCTCAATGTTATATCAGGAATCTGAATTCAATTTTGGCCCATGTTTTATCCAGTTGATTCCAGTTTATTCAACTTTTTCCATGGTAGACTGTCAGTGTTATATTCCAATACAGGGAAGGAGACCATAAGACTATGAAAAACACGATGACAGGAAAACCAAGCATTGACCGTCCATGGATGCAGTATTATCCGCAACAGATTATCGAGGGACTTGCAATTCCGGACAGCACGATCTATGAATACCTGAAAGAAAGATGTCCGGGCGAAGACGTTGTTGCGATCCATTACTACGGAAATGAGATCACATGGAAAACTGTATACGAAGAGACAGACCGTGTTGCACGCGCATTGAGAGCAACAGGATTTGGAGAAGGAGATGAGATTCCTGTATTTCTGCGTACAGTGCCGGAATTTATCTATCTTCTTCTCGCAGCGGAAAAAATTGGTGCATCAATCCTCTGTCGTGACAATACCTTAAAAGAAAACTGTGAGGCAGTGAGGAAATCCGGAGCCAAAATGATCATTGCACATGATTTTCTTTCACATGAAGAACTGAATACTTATCGGAAAAAAGCCGGGATCCGTGGTGCGATCCTGCTCAGTCCGATTCGCAGTGCAAACAGGACGGAGATTCCCGACTACAGTTGGAAATATATTGATTCTCATTATACAGATTATCCGGCTTATGGTCCCTGCACACTGTCATGGGATGAATTCTTGAAACTGGGTGATGAGTTTGAAGGAACGGTGGATGCACCAAGAGACATTGATCGTCCGCTGTTCCGTGCTTATACAAGTGGATCGACAGGACCGTCCAAACAGGTGATCCATTCTGCACATACTATGATCGGAAATATGCATCAGATGAATTTTTATGGTGCGTCCAACGAATTTCGTCCGACCTGGATGGTGACACAGCTTCCGCCTTCCCTTGTCGCAGTAGTGGTAGCCATGGTCCTGATGCCGCTGGCTTCGGACAAGCTTCTGATCCTCTGCCCATTTGTGGCTCCGGAAGATGTGGATCTGGAAATGATGCGTTACCGTCCGAACTGCTGGCCGCTGATCCCGATGTTTATTGAGATCGTTATGAGAAATGGCCGTGTACCGGCGGATTATGACATGTCTCACCTGTTTTCTGCAGGGGCAGGATGTGAGGCTTACAACAACAATCAGTTAAAGAGGGCACAGAAATTTCTGGACAGTCATAACTGTAAGGCACGTTTTACGACGGGCTATGGATGCAGCGAGGCAGGCTCCAATATGACACTTCCGATTACAAAACATCCGATCGGAAATGGAAATGTTGGCATTCCAATGCCGCTGACGATCCTTTCTGTATTTAAGCCGGGAACGGATGAAGAACTTACTTATAATACCTGGGGAGAAATTTGTCAGTGCGGACCGGGAACCATGATCGGTTATGATACCCCGGCAGCTACTGCAAAGACGATCAAGATCCATTCCGATGGCAAAAAATGGCTCCACACAGGCGACATCGGCTATATGACAGAAGATGGAACGGTCTATACACTGACCAGAGGAAAAGCCCCACGTTACGGTGGCGGCGATCTCGCAACACTGCCGATGGAAAATAAGCTGGCAGATGCACAGATCCCTGGAATTGACGATGAATTCTTCGTGATCCTTCCGGACCCGGATCATGAATGGTGCTTCCTGCCATACCTGTTTGTTGTACTTGAGGACGGTTATACGGTAGATGATATCCGTGATCAGATAGCGGCAAGTCTCGACGACTACATGCAGCCGGTTCAGATCATCGCCCTCCCGGAACGACCGTTTTTCCACTTCAAGACGAATCGTCTTGGTCTGGCAAAGGATATTGAAGCGGGGAAATTTGAAGAATAAATTAAATAATCGAAAGAGAGGAGTGCTGGCAGATGGCTGTCGGCACTCCTTTTTGGCGTTCAAATTAACAAATAATGAAGATATTTTACAAGCATTTTTCATTATGCGGATGTTAAAATGTACTCTGAGAGGAGACAAAGATCATGAAGAAAGAAGTGCGAACAGTCATCTATGATGACGAACTGCGGCTGGAAGCATATCGTTTTGAGGGGATCATGCAGCCTTTCCAAAATCATTTCCATGAGTATTATGTGAACGGATCTGTGGAAAATGGAAAACGCTGTCTGTCCTGTAAGAATAAAGAATACACCCTTCAAAGAGGAAATATTGTTCTTTTTAATCCCGGAGATAATCATGCCTGTGTACAGGGTGATGATGGAACTCTGGATTATCGTGCGCTTAATATTTCCAGAGAGAGTATGCTGAATCTGATCGAAGAAGTGACTGGGAAACGAGAACTTCCGGGATTTTCGGAAAACGTGATCTTTGATGAAGAAGTGACCTGTTACCTGCGTCCGCTGCATGAAATGATCATGAAAGGTTTCGATGATCTTGGAAAAGAAGAAAATCTGCTCCTGCTGATATCTCTACTGATACAAAGATATGGACAGCCTTTTGAACAGTGCATTCCTGAATGCCGGGATGAGATAGAAGAGGTCTATCGGTTTATGGAACAGCATTTTTCTGAGCATATTTATCTGGATCAGATATGTCATCTGGCGGGGCTCAGTAAATCAACTTTGCTGTGGGCATTTACGAAGTCCAAAGGCGTAACTCCATATAGTTATTTCCGAAATATCCGCATCGGAGAAGCGAAGAAATTACTGGAACAGGGACTGCCGCTTGTGGAAGCGGCATTGCGGACAGGATTTTCTGACCAGAGCCATTTTACAAACTACTTTAATCGTTATATTGGCGTGTCACCAGGTGTTTACAGGGAAATCTTTTTAACGAAGGAAAATTCGGAGGACAAAAAACATGGAAAATAAGAACAAAACAGGGCATTTATGTGCACTGCTTACGATCATGATCTGGGGAACTACTTTTATATCGACAAAGATTTTACTGGTGGATTTTCGACCGATAGAAAATTTCAGTCGCTCCATTTTTTACGGCCATTTTGAGCCATCTGTTTCTGAAAGAAGAAGGACGATTACGGGCAAAGTTCTTTGTTGGATTTGCAGTTGCAATGGTAGGAATCTTTCTGATCAGCTTTAACGGAGCTAAGCTGGAACTGGGGCGTTTTGTAAATCCAATGTATCTGTTTAACATTATTTTTCTTGGCCTGGGTGCTTCAGCGTTATGCTTTGTCTCCTGGAATTTCGCAGTCAACCTTCGAAAACATGTCAATTCTTGAGGTATACGATAAAACAATTGATGTATTCAGAGATTACTATCAATATGAAGAGATACAGGGAAGTGACAGAAAAACAGTGGAAAAAATACCGGAGGCTGCATTCAGGGAAGCAGTTGCAAATGCGTTGATTCACAGAACATGGGATATGGAGTCTGAAATCAGAATCTCAATGTTTGATGACAGAATAGAAATTGTCTCACCTGGTGGATTGCCTTCTGGAATAACAGAAGATGAATATTTAGCCGGAAAATTATCTGTTTTAAGAAACAGGATTCTTGCAAATGTATTTTACAGACTCGGATTTGTTGAGATATTTGGAACAGGAATCACAAGAATTAAACAGCTTTATAAAGAAGAATTAAGTAAACCGGATTTTGAAGTATCAGAGAATACGATCAAAACAGTACTTCCGATTTTTGAAAAAGACCTGGATCTGACGGAAGATGAAAGGGTTGTATATAAAACTTTAAGCAAGATTATGCTAAAGTCAATCAGTGAAATTGCACCCTATGTTCCCTTTGGAAAATCCAAGACAACACAATTACTGAAAAATATGGGTAAAAAAGGTATCATAACTGTTGAAGGTAACGGCAGAGGAACGAAATATATAATAAAATAAGCCATATCTTGCCTCGAACGTTTGTTTATGATATCCTGTATTTATCATATCTGACGTGAAACAAACAATAAAGGAGCATCTATACTACTTATGAAGGGAAATATCATTTATAAAAAAATCATACCGGAAAAAGCCCCCATCTATGCGGAATTTCCATCAAATCTGCATCCAGATATCCAGAGTTTTCTGGTGAAGCAGAATATCCAGTCCCTTTATATACACCAGGCAGAGACTTTTTGCGAGGCGGTCAATGGGAAAAATATCGTGATCACGACGCCGACAGCCAGTGGTAAGTCTCTGTGCTTTTATCTGCCGGTGATCCAGGAGATTTTGCAGAATCCTGTCACACGGGCGATTTTTGTCTATCCGACCAAGGCTCTGGCAGCAGACCAGTACCGTGCTTTGAAGCCTTGGATAGAATATTTTGGTGAATACAGATTGTCAGCGGGAGTTTACGACGGAGATACCCCTCCGGATGAGAGAAAACGGATCCGGGAGCGTGCCAATATTATTCTTACAAATCCGGATATGCTGAATGGTTCCATGCTTCCAAACCACAGCAAATATGGTTTTGATTTTATTTTTGCCAATCTGAAATATATCGTACTGGATGAATTGCATGTATACAGAGGGACATTTGGCTCACACCTTGCAAATGTATTCCGGCGGTTATCCAGACTTTGCAGGTATTACCATTCTGATCCACACTTCCTGTGCAGTTCAGCGACGATCGCCAATCCGGTAGAGCTTGCCGAAAAAATCTGTGGAAAAACATTTACCTGTATCAGTAAAAGCGGGGCAGGCATGGCAGAGCGAACCTATTGTCTGATCCAGCCGCCCGAAAAACTGGACAGAGACGGAAATCCTTATGGAAAAGAATCCGTAATAAGCGTTGCGGCGGATCTGCTTCCACAGCTGATGGAAGAAAAAGAGAGCTTTCTGGCGTTTGCAAAATCCAGAAAAAACGTAGAGATCCTTGTAAAAGAAACCAGAGATCACCTGGAGAACAGCGGCTTTCTGGGAAGTGCAAGGAAAGAAGAAATATCCGGGTACAGAGGCGGGTACACACCAAAAGAAAGAAAAGATATAGAAAAACGCATGATCTCCGGAGAACTGACAGGGCTTGTATCAACCAATGCCCTGGAACTTGGAATTGATATCGGAAAGATCAACACTACAGTACTTGTGGGATATCCCGGAACCAGAGCATCCTTCTGGCAGCAGACCGGACGCGCCGGAAGAGGAAAAGGAAAATGCACCAATTATCTGATCCTGGCAAATCTTCCTATGGATCAGTACATTGCCCTGGAACCGGAATGGCTTTTTGACAGCAGCAGCGAGAATGCCATTGTAGATCCGGACAATCTGCTGATCGAGCTGGCACATATCCGTGCTGCCGCAGCAGAACTCCCATTGTCTTTGGATGATGGGGCACTTTTTCCAGATTTGGGAGAGACAATCCCGGTTCTTCTGAGAGTAGAAGAAGTCAGAAGTCTTGGAGGACGTTTCGTGTGGTCCGGAGGACTGTATCCGGCAGGAGAGTTTTCTATGCGGAATATCGACCAGAATAAATATCAGCTTCTGAACAAAGAAACGGGGAAAAATATCACAGAAATGGATGAGGAACAGGCTTTCCATGAGATCCATGAAGGTGCTGTCTATATGCATGACGGTGAGTTTTACCAGGTAGTACATATGAATCTGGAAAGCAAGATTGTGGAGGCAGTTCCTTTTCATGGGAATTATTACACGGTTCCGGGATGTGAGACAAATATCCGCATTATCCACAGACAGAAAAAGCAGGAATGGAAAAGGACGGAACTGTCTTTCGGAGACGTAAATATTGCGGATTTTGTATACATGTACAAAAAAATGCAGTTCCATAATCACCAGAATCTGGGATTTGAGCAGCTTCGGAAACCGTTGACGAAAAATTATGATACGGAAGCAGCATGGATCAAACTTCCTGAAAATGTAGTAACCATGTACCGAAATCTGCTGCAGCCGGATAAACAGGGATATTATGTGCGAAATAATCATTTTGAGGGATTGATGTTTGCATTAAAGAATGCAGCATTGATGGTGACGATGACGGAAAGTGCAGATCTTGGGGTTGCCGTTTCTTCTAATGCGCTGGAACTTGCAGGAAGCACAGAGGAAGAGGTTTACCTTTATTTTTATGACTGCTATGTAGGCGGTCTTGGATTTGCGGAAAAAATCTATGATCTGATCCCTAAAGTAGTGGAGCAGGCTGTCCGTATGGTTTCCGGCTGCCGCTGCAAAAACGGATGTGCCGTATGCATCGGCGATGACCGGCTGGATCGGAATGTCATTCTGTGGGGACTTCAGAATCTGTCGGAAGAATCCGGATTTGCAGGAATGATCAGTCTTCCAGAGAATCAGGAAGAACAAAAGATTTCCAAAGAATTTAAATTTGCAGAATTAGGTGACAAATGGAATGATTTCTGCAGCAGGATAACAGAAAGAAATGAGGCGTTTGCAGGATTTTTCCGCATGGTATCTTCAATAGAAGTAAAGGGAGATTCTCTGATCTTTTATGTAAAAGAAGCGTTCTATGCAGAATGGGCAGACATGCCGGAAAATAGAAATGCCATTGTGAATATCCTTCTCCGGTATGTATCTGTTCCAGACGGTTTCCGGCTTGCTATTCTTTCCGGTGAAAAAATAGCAGATCATGATAAAAAAGAAAAAATGATGC
>OLOX01003044.1_pt1 | contig 13152 bp, 8 predicted proteins | sample 1672091 | NCBI WGS metagenome assembly OLOX01 (sample SAMEA3136644, study PRJEB25190) | human gut metagenome | reverse complement strand
TCTGTATAAAAACAAAATCCGCCCATCCGGCGGATTTCAATAGTAAAATCATGTAGATTATTTTTTCGTAATCTTGTTTTTCTCGCTTTTGCATTTGGCAGATAGCGGACAATCGGAACATCCGCAGTTGCAGCCACAGCCTTCGTGCAGCTTGTGGCCCATTTTCTCTTCTTTAACGTCGAGATAGTGTTCGTTGTATTCGTTAGGCTCCATGATGATGGGCACACGGTCGGTGATGGTGATGCCATAACCGGAGAGGCCGATGCGTTTTGCGGGGTTATTGGTAATCAGGCGGATGCTGGTGAGTCCGAGATCTGCCAGAATTTGTGCGCCCATGCCGTAGTCCCGCAGGTCGGGAGCAAAGCCCAAGCGCACGTTAGCCTCTACGGTATCTAATCCCTGATCCTGCAGTGCATAAGCACGGATTTTATTAGCCAGACCGATGCCACGGCCCTCCTGACGCATGTAAACAACTGCGCCGCAGCCTTCCTTTTCAATCATCTTCAGAGCGGTTGCCAACTGGTCGCCGCAGTCGCAGCGCAGGCTACCGAAGGCATCACCGGTCAGACACTCGCTGTGTACACGCACGAGCACGTCCTTTTTACCGGCAACATCACCCTTGACAATAGCAACATGACAAAGGTTGTCCAAATCGTTTTCATATGCAATGATGCGGAAATTGCCGTATTTAGTCGGCAACGCAGCCTCAGCGGCACGATGCACCATTTTTTCGTGTGCCTTTCGATAAGCAACCAGCTCGGCAACAGTGATGAAAACGAGCTTATGCTTTTTGGCGAACTCGATTAAATCGGGAGTGCGCGCCATATGGCCGTCGTCATTCATAATCTCGCAGCAGATGCCTACGGGCTGCAGGCCTGCCAGCTTGCACAAATCAACAGTGGTTTCGGTGTGACCGGTACGCACCAGTACACCGCCCTTGCGTGCGCGCAGCGGGAAAACGTGGCCCGGACGGCGGAAGTCGCTCGGCTGTGCACCGGGCTCAGCGCATTTTTTCATGGTATATGCGCGCTCGTAAGCAGAAATACCGGTGGTAGTGTCAACATGGTCAATAGAAACAGAGAAGGCTGTTTCGTGATTGTCGGTGTTGTGCGTTACCATAGCACCGAACTGCAGCTTATCCATAACCTCGCTGTCTGCCGGCATGCAAATAAGTCCGCGTGCTTCCTTAGCCATAAAGTTAATAGCCTCGGGAGTACAAAGCTCGGCTGCCATAATCAGGTCGCCTTCGTTTTCGCGGTCCTCGTCATCGGTTACCAATACCATCTGACCTGCTTTAATCGCAGCGATGGCTTCATCAATTGTATTATACTTAAACTTTTCCATTTTCTACCTCTTTATCGCTGCTCAGATAAACCCATTCTCCAGCAGCATATTTTTATTTAAAGCAGGCTCCTGAGTCTGCTTGGGGTTAAATTTTAACATTTGCTCTACATATTTGCCGATAATATCCGTTTCCAGATTTACGCTGTCGCCCACATCCTTAAAGCCAAGCGTTGTTTCCTTGGCGGTATGCGGAATCAGCGATACGGAAAAGCTGCTTTCCGTAACCTGCGTTACCGTCAGGCTGATACCATCAATCGCAATACTGCCCTTTTTGATGATATATTTCAAAAGCTCCGGCGTGGTATTGATTGTCACTACCATCGCAATGCCCTCAGGCCTACGGCTGGCAATTACGCCCAGCCCTTCCACGTGTCCGCTGACGATGTGACCGTCAAGGCCATCGCACAGGCGCAGCGTGCGCTCCAGATTTACTCTGTCACCGGCATGCAGGCTGCCGATATTGGTCAGGCGCACGGTTTCCGGCATCACGTCAGCGGTAAAGGCGGTGTCATCCATGCTTACTACCGTCAGGCAGGCGCCGTTGACGGCAACGCTGTCACCGATTTTCAAATTCTGCAGTACCTTCACCGCAGCAACTGTCAGGTGATATGATTCACCCTGCTGCGCCAGCTTCTGCACCGTGCCCAGCTCGGCTACCAATCCTGTAAACATTATTCAGCCTCCTTCGGCAGCTCCTGCTTATCCAGCTCCGGCACCAGACCTGTTATCAGTACATCACTGCCCAATTTTTCCATCTCGACCTCATCAAGCTGCCAGCCTGTTTCTACCAGGCTGCTGCCTGCACCGCCCACCGGCGGCAGAGCTGCAGCGCCGCCAATCAGCTTGGGCGCTACAAAGGCGCACACTCTGTCAGCAAGGCCTGCATCAAAGAAGGCACCGTGAATCGCACTTCCTCCTTCTACCAGCAGGCTGGTAATACCGCGCTCGGCCAAAGCCTGCACCACCTGCGCCACAGGCAGAACGCCGTCAGCCAACGGCAGACGTACCACCTCTACGTTAGGCAGAGCAGCCAGCGCTTCCGCCTTAACGATATCGGAATCCAAACCGGTAAAGATAATCGTATCCGCCAGCGGATTCAGAACTGCTGCCATCAGCGAAATCTTCAGGCTGCTGTCGAGCACTACGCGCACCGGATTTTTGCCACGCACCAGACGGGTGGTCAGCTCCGGGTCATCCTCCAGCACTGTGCCGATGCCGACAAGCACAGCGTCATGCTGCTTGCGCAGACGATGTGCATAGGTGCGTGCTTCCTCGCCGGTAATCCATTTGCTGTCGCCGGTAGCAGTGGCAATCTTGCCGTCCAGTGTCATAGCGTATTTTAAAGTAATAAACGGACGCTGCTTCGTAATCCAGGTAAAGAAGCGTTCATTCAGGCGCTGTGCTTCTTTTTCGCATACGCCGGTAACAACCTCGATACCCTGCAGGCGCAGATATTCCAAACCCTGACCTGCAACCTTGGGGTTTGGATCAAGGCAGGCCACCACAACCTTGCTGATGCCCGCGCGTGCCAAGGCTACACAGCAGGGACCGGTGCGACCGTAATGTGCGCAGGGCTCCAGCGTTACATAGGCCGTTGCACCCTGGGCCATCTGCTTAGCCTCCGCCAAGGCATTGACCTCCGCATGCGGTTCGCCGGCCTTATGGTGATAGCCCTCACCCACAATATTGCCTTCGGCATCCACAATCACGCAGCCAACCATCGGGTTGGGACTGGTGTTGCCCTCTGCCTGCAGCGCCAGCTCCAGGGCTCGCTGCATATATGCTTCATCTGTCATTCTTGCCAAAATATCACCTTCCAGTAATATAAAAAACCGCATAAAGACCTAAGGAGCCCATATGCGGTAAAAATACAGTTTTGCCACCTTTTCTCATCCAGACTATACTGTCGGTACCGGAATCACACCGGTTCATGCGCTGCTGCGCTAGCGGACTTTACCGCCGATCGGGAATTGCACCCTGCCCCAAAGGTTACATTATGAAGTTATTTTTATTATAGCGTCAAATTTTCTTCCAGTCAAGAAAACTATAGGTGAACAGTATGATTTACTTCGCTGCCTCTTTAATAATTTCGTAGGTCCAGCGTGCAGTGTTGTACAGGTCCTCTTCCTTCAGATATTCCGCGGTAGTATGCACGTTGCTCATGCCGGTTGCCAACAGGCCGCAGGGCAGGCCGTAGCCGCAAAGATAGTTGCCGTCGCTGCAGCCGCCGGTTGTTTTCAGCTCTACCGGGAAGCCCAGTGTTTCCGCAGCGCGTGCTGCTAGCTTAATGCATTCGTGGTCCTTGTTCAGCTCGACAGCAGGACAGCCTTCCACTACATCAAATTCAACCTGACCGCCGCCGGCTTCAACAGCCTCTTTAATCAGAGCGATAGTAGAATCCTTCAGTGCTTCCAGACGCGGTACGTTCAGAGAGCGCATATCAATGACAAATTTAGCCTCCGGGCAGACGATGTTGGTGCCAACGCCTGCGTTGAACATGCCGATGTTAAAGGTAGTTTCGCTGTCCAGACGACCGTAAGCAGGCAGCTTAGACAGAGCGTCTGCCGCCAGCATAATCGCATTGACGCCTTCTTCCGGAGCAATGCCTGCATGGGCAGCCTTACCCTTGACGGTTACGTAAATATCGTACAGCTTCGGTGCAGCGTAGGTAATTTCACCAGGTGCACCGCCGATATCCATGCAATAGCCGTAATCGGCCTTAATCCAGCTTTGGTCCATGTTTACTACGCCCAAACAGCCGATTTCCTCGCTGACGGTAAAGCACAGCTGCACGTCGCCGTGAGCTACGCCATCCTCCTTCAGTGCGCGCACCGCCTCCAGCATGGCAGCAACGCCAACCTTGTCGTCACCGCCCAGAGTTGTAGTACCGTCGCTGTACAGCACGCCGTCCTTGCGGACAACCTTGGTGCCTGTTGTCGGTGCTACAGAATCCATATGCGCTTCAAACAGCAGCTTCGGAGCATTCGGCACAGTGCCCTTTACATAGGCCCACACATTGCCGCAGGTGCCGCCGGTTTTTTCGTGCGCCTTATCCATCTCCGGCTCCAGGCCAAGCTCGCGCAGCTTAGTCATAATCAGCTCTGCTTCCTGCTTTTCGTCCTTACTGGGGCAGGGAACGCCTACCAGCTCTATAAATTCATCAATCAGTCTTGTTTTGTTTATCATTACAGTCACCTCGTAGTAGTTTAAGATATAAGCATATTATATACCTTAATGAAAGCCGAGCGCAAGTTTAACTGCCAGCAATATTACAGCTGCAGATAGCGGCATGCCAGATACAAAGCGCCCGCAACCAAACCACCGCAGGCACGGATGCGCAGCTTTTTCACATCAACACGCTCCGGGTCGCTTTTCTGCAGACTGCCGATACCGCCTAACAGCAGCCATGCGGAAAACAGCAGCATAGCCGCCGCCAGATAATCCCAGCCTTCCAATTTAGCAAAAATCTCCATTACATCACCTATTCTTTATTTTTTTGCGGACACAGATATGCATAGTGACAGTAAGCACAGCTGTCATTGCAGCTGCAGGCGAAATCGTCCTCCTCGCCCTTGCCGCTGATTTCTTCGCACAGCTCTATTGCTTCCTGCAGATATGATTTATCCAACGGCAGCTGCCAGACGCTCATGTTCTGCAGAAAGTGCAGCTCGGCGCGCACAACTCTTTTGCCGGGGTACAGCTTTTCCGCAGCATCCTTATACAGCGCCAGCTGATAAGCATAGCCCAGCTTCACCTCATCAGGCTTCGGCGGCGTACCTGTTTTATAGTCCACTATAATCATATTATCAGCTTCATCAAAGGCCAGCAAATCGATTACGCCCTCAGCCGCCAGCTCCTGCTGCAGAGGCTGTACAAATTCTAATTCACGCTTCTGCTTTTTTGGCAATGCTTTATACAAATCGCTGACAATATAAGCATCAAACATACTCTTGGCCTGTGTTGCCGCAGCGCTGGGAGCAAATTCATCCAACGCAATGGCAAAAACAGCCTCCGCATTATAGCCATTATACAGCTCCAGCGCTTTGTGCACAATACTGCCGGTTACACTTGCCGACAGCTCGTGCGCCTGCTCGCCGGCAACTGTCTGCTCCAGCTCAGGCACTGCCAGAACCTGTTGGTAGTAATATTGACGCTGACAATGCAGATACGTCTGCAGCGCACTTGCGGTAAAGCAGGTACGGCCGCAGGCTGCGTAGGCAGGCAGCGGTGCCAAGGCCAACGGCTCCAGCGCCAGTTTCCGCTGCTCGCCCTGCTGCACAACAGCCGGGCTTAAAGCATCGGCACACAAAAGGCGTACCCATGGACAGCTGCTTTCCTGCTTGTCCCAATCCACCTCGTATACTGCCTGCAGCTGCCGCCACCAGCCCTTGGCGGCAGGCAGGCCGATAACAGCCTCCGGCAGCTTTTCTTCCGCCACCGTACCGGCCATTAAAAGCTGCTTTTTGGCACGCGTCATAGCAACATAAAGCAGACGTCTGCTTTCTGCTTCCTCCAGCTCACTGTCGCGCGCCTTCGCCAGCTCGTACACGCCGCTGTTTTGCAGCTGCATTTCCTTGTCGGGCACCTTGATGCCCAAAAGCCCCTGTTCGCCTTCCTTGCCGGGCAAATATTTGATGGAAGCGGTATCGCCCTTCACTGATTTATCTAACTGCGGTAAAATAACCAGATCGAATTCCAGTCCCTTGGAATTATGTATCGTCATAATCTGCAGTGCATCATCGGCCTGTACGGTAGCGGCAGGCTCCTTGCTGCTGCTTGCGCGCAAATCCTTAACGTTTTGCAGCCACTCCGCCAACGAAGCCTGCTTCGTTTGGCAATACTGCTGTGCCAGGCGGCGCAGCTTTTTGACATTGGCCAGCTTGCTCGGGCCGTTTTCCTGCTGCGACAGAACAAATTCCGGCTTCAGCTCGTCCCAAAGCTGTGCAAACAGCTCCGGCAGTGCCATCAGCGCTGCTGCCTGACGCAGGCTGAGTAAGCGTTCGGCAGCATGCATAGCCAGCGCCTGCTGCTCCGGCTGCAGGTTCAGCTGCAGCTCACCGCTGCCGACAGCCTGCAGTACATCCCACAGCGGTTTATCATTTTCGGTCTGCCAAAAGAGCTGCGTCAGCGTTGCATCATCCAAACCGAAATAGTTGGAGCGCAAAGCACCTGCCAGCTCCAGGCTTGCATATCGGTTGTGCAGCGCAGCCAGCAGATTCAGAATATCCAGAACCTCCTGCTGCTCATAAAAGCCCTTGCCCTTAACTACTACGCAATTTATGCCGTAGCCCTGCAGCGTCTGCCGCAAAATTTCGCAATGCGTCATTGCTCGCAGCAAAATAGCCTTGCTTGCTCCCGGCCTGAGCTGCGGCTCAACCTTGGGCAGCTCCTGCTGCAGATAGGCGGCGATTGCCTCTGCCTCCTTCTGCCATTTATCCTCTTTAGCGCCCAGGTCATCATCCTTGGATTTATACGGCACCTGCAGCAGGCAAATCTTAGCGCCGCCGGTGTTAGCACCCTCGTGATGCTCCAGGCAGATTTCCTCCTTCGGCAAATCCATCAGCTGACAAAAGGCGGTATTACAGCTTTCGACAATGCTCTGCGTGCTGCGGAAGTTGGTTTTCATGCCCAGGTTCTGTCCCGCATTTTGCGCGATATCCTCTTTTACCTTATTAAAAACGCTGACATCGGCATGACGGAAACGATAAATAGACTGCTTCACATCACCGACGATAAAAAGATTATTCTTGCCGTCCAGCTTGTTACCGCAGAGCAGATAAATCAGCTGACGCTGGCGTTCGTTGGTGTCCTGGAACTCGTCTACCATAATATATTTATACCGCTCCTGATACTTTTGCCGCAGCGCCTCATTCTTCTGCAAATGCTCGATGGCCAGCAAATCCAAATCATCATTAAACAGGACATTATTTTCCTGCTTGCGTGCGCTCAGGCAGGCATAAAACTCCTGCAGCACGGCGAGCCAATCCTGCACTAAATCGCAGCCCTTGGCGTTCAAAATTACATGGTTCAGCTCCTGACGCAGATTTTTTAAATTAGTCAGCTCCGCTGCCAACGCCTTGCCGCTAACCTTAACAACGCCAGACGCATCCAGCAGGGAGCAGTCCGGCTCCGGCGCCAGCAGCTGCTTTTGCATTTCGTCCAGTAATCCTGCTGCCTCCGTCAAGGTCTGGCGTCCCTTGGTCTTTGCCCCCAAAGCCTCACGCGCTTCGATTACCTCGCGCACAGCAGCAAACAGCTTCTGCTGCAGGGCCGGCAGTTCTTCCTTCGCCTTAAGATAAGGCTCTGCCAGATTATCTTCACGCACCAGCTCCGAGAGCTTGTCCCCCAGCGCCGTAACCTGATTAACAAAGCTGTTAACGCCGTAGGTTTGCACCAGCCTGCGCAGGGCAGCGTTTTCCTTGATATTCTTGCGTAAATATTGCTGCAGCGTTTCTTTAAAAAAGTCCTGCGCTTCAAAATCCTCTAAAATCGTAAATTCCGGATCAAGCTGTGTTTCTACCGGGTTATCTCTCAAAATACGGCTGCACAGGCTGTGAATCGTGCTTATCGGCGCACTCTCCACCTTCTGCAGATGCTCCTGCCAGCGCAGTCTTTCCAAATCAGTCTGCGCCTGCTCCACACATTCGCCTACAGCCTGGCGTACACGCCCCTTGATTTCGTCGGCAGCCTTGCGCGTAAAGGTTATCGCCACAATATTCGTGGGATTAACGCTCAAATCCGCGCGCAAAATTTGCACAAAGCGCTTCATCAGCACATAGGTTTTACCGCTGCCGGCACCGGCGAGCAGCGAAACATTGCTTTTAATCGTATTTATCGCCAAAGCCTGCTCCGGTGTAGGATTCTTACTCATCGCTCTCGCCTCCCTGTCCGCCGTCACCGCTCACCAGCTGCACACGGCAAATATCGTGTAACGGGCAATATACATCGCAGCGCCTGCAGCCTGCCAATGCAAAATCGCCTGCATAAATTCTTTCTATATAATCCTTCAGCAGCTGCTCTTTTTCCTGCTTAAAGCTATCCCAGGTCAGCGCTGCGGCGTTCTTCGGCTTTTTATACGGCAAGTCGCTGTTGCCCACGCTTTCCAGCAAAAAGGCACTTTTGCGCTTGCCCTCCTTCAGCGAATAATAACAGCCGCCGCTGACTGCAAGCTGCTCCTTGGAAAGCGCCGCCACCGCCAGCAGATACACCGGCAGCTGCAGGTCAAGTCCTTGCTCCATAGCACTGCCTGTGGGAGCAGTGCCGCTTTTATAGTCCGTGATAAAGGCATGCTCGCCGTCGCTGTCGATTCTGTCAACTCTGCCGATGAGCGATACATCACTGCCGTCACTGAGCGTCAGGTACAAGGGCTTGCCGTTTTTGGAGCTGAAATCCCATTCCACGGCCTGCGGCGTAAAGCCACCCCAACGCTGCTGGTCGGCATATTCAAAGCGCAGCCAGCGCACCAGCATACGCCAGAGGCGCTGCTTTTCCACCTGCCAGATATCCTCGTTTACGGAAGCAACGGTGCTGTTGCCGTCATTACGCGCAGCGGTGCAGACATCCTCAAAGACTGCCTCCAGCTCCTCCGTCAGGTCTTCCATAGATTCGTCGATAATTTTGCTGCCAAGATAAGGCTCGACAAAATTTTTCAGCGTTTGGTGCAAAATATCACCGGCATCCCGCGGCTGCAGCAAATCATCCGCTTCCTCCGCCGCCTGCGCCAGCCACACCTTCTCCGCCAAAAAGCGGAAGTGGCAGGCAGCGTAAGCCTCCAGCCTGCTCGCACTGAAACGGCTGCCGATTTGCTTACGCAGCAGCTTCGTCGGCAGGAAATTTTGCAAATCGCCGTTATATTCCGGCTGCTGTGCCTTACGCAGAATATCCGCTTTGGCTGCCAGCTGCTGCTCCGCAGAGGGAGCCTTTTGCCCGCTGAGCTCTGCTATTTTCGGCAAATCCGCAGCAGTAAAACGCTTGTCGCTGTACGCCTCCTCCGCCGAAGCAACACCGAAATCAGGCAGCGTCTGCGATTTCACATAGTCCTTGTCCAGACGCTTTTCCTCACTTCCCGGCTGCAAAAACAGCTTCCAGATTTCCTCCAGATAGCTGCTGGCCAGGCTTTCGCCCACATCCTCATGCCAGGTGAGGATAAGCTCCTTTTGCGCCGCACACACAGCCTGAGCAAAAAAATAGGCATCCTCATCAAAGGAGGAGCCAACCGTGGGCAAATCATAGCCTGCATCCGCCAGCTGCTTGCGCTCCGTATCGTTATAAATCCAGTTTTCGTTTTTAGCCTGCGGGAATTCTCCCTCGCGCAGGCCCATAATATACACGCTGTCGAAGCTCAGGCCCTGTACGTTGCCAACCTCCGTAAAGAGTACGCCGTCCCTGCGGCCGAAGCGCAGAGTAAGCTGCACCTGCCCCAAGGCCTCCTGCAGCAGGCTGTTCCATTGGCTCAGCGTCAGCTTGCAGTCACTGTTTTTCGCCACCTCGTAATCACGCACAAGCCGCTGCACAGCCTTCAGCACAGCATCCTTACTGCGCAGGCAGGCCAGCATAAAGTCAATAGCTACTCCCTGCTTATGCAAACTTCCCAAACGTTCCTCCAATGGCAGCGATTGCACAAGCTGCGTCAGCTGCCCGGCATATTCGCCGATTGTTGCCTCCGCTTTGGTATTTTCTATAAAAGCATCCAGCTGCTGCCACAGCTCCGTTGCATCCCCCAGCAGCTCGTGTGCCTTCTGCATAGCCTCCTGACGTGTTTTGAAATACGTTTGCGTGCGCAGGCTGCTTGCCGTTTCCACATCCACATCAAAGAACAGACGCAAAAGCTCACAGCTCAGCAGCTCCAGATAGGCCGCTGCCGCCTCACGTCCTCTGCCTGCGGCAGTAAGCAGCAGGCGCAGCATAACAGCCAATGGCTGCGACACCAGCGCTGTCGTCTGCGGCAGGCTCACCGGCACACCGTATTCATCCGCCAGCTGGCGCAAGCCGCTGTATAAGGAAAAGTCGCGCACGGCAACAACAATGCGATTGGCAGCGCACTTTTCATGTGCCAGCTGCTGCTTGATACGCTTCAGCACCCAGCGCATCTCCTGCTCATCGGAGGCAAAGCAGTAGCTTTCCACACCCTCCGCAATTACCGGTGCAGGCGCATGCCCCAAGTGACGCAGCTGCCGCATAGCAACGCCTGCCGGAGCTTGTCCCAATTCCTCTGCCGCAAGGCTTGCAACAGTCGCACCAAGAATTTTCAGCGCGTTGACGGTGTTCGTGCTCGCGCGCATAAACTTGGTAATTGATTCATACTTCGCCTTTTCGTCGGAGCTTACCCTGCGTCCTTCGTAGCTCATGCTGATTACCAGATCATCCACATGCTTCGCCAATGCCTGCAGAAAGTTTACCTGCACCTGGTCCAGGCTGAAGAAATCGCTAATATAGATATGCTTCCAGGGGATTTTGCAATCCTGCTTCTGCAGCATTTCCATAGCCAGACGATACTTGCCCTCCAAATCGTACCAGTTATTATTTTCCAGATATTGACGATAAAGCAGATAAAAATTGCAGACGCCCAAATCCTTTCCCTTCAGCTCATCCTCCTCAAAGGATTTTTGGATTTGGCCGTAGATATCGTCCTTAGTGGCACCGCAGCGCGAAAGCTGGCTTACGAGCGAGGTCATGGCCTTCACAAAGCCTGTTTTATGCGCCAGCGAGCCGAAATATTCCAGCTGCTTGTGCGTAGTCATACCGGTAAGCTGCTTGTTTTCCATCATATAGTCGATGATGTCCTGCACAATCAGTTCCTGACTGCGACGGCTCAATTCCTTGTAATCGGTACCGCCGTTGATATTCATCAGCTTGCTGGCCAAGGTGTCCATGCCCATGGTTTCAACATTAGGGTAATTGCGGCGCACCTCGTCCATCAGCAGGCGGTTCGGCAGCACCAGTACGCCCTCGCCCAACGGCTGCTGCGAAAGCTCCTCTGCCAGCTGCGAGCGCAGGCTGCAGCCGAGAGGTACATAAATCAACTTTGCCATAACAATCTCCTTCTTTTACTTCTCTAATGCTTCAAGTAATCTTGATAAAATCTCTATACCATTTATTATACCATAAGCGACTGTCAAAGATTGTCTATTTGAGGAACAAACTTTTAGGAAGAATATATCAAAAGAGCAAAAACCTGGATTTTTCTCCAGACCTCAGGTCTTTTCGTTTGCGTAAAATTATATTGCGTCAGATAAAAATAAGGCGTTCTACCGCAGTTCGGTAGAACGCCTTTAGTTTTAATGTGCTCTTATGCTGTCAGCTTGGACGCCAGCTCACGCACCTCTGCTTCCGAAAGTTTGGAAAGACGGACTGTTCTTTCGATCGTTTCGCCCTCACTCAAAAGGTCTTTAGCTAATTCAATGTTACGTGCCTGAGCTTCTTTTGCTGCTTCTTTTGCTGCTTCCTTAGCTGCTGTTTCTGCCGCTTCCTTAGCAAGCTTTTCAGCCTTTCTTGCAGCATATTCCTCAATTACGTCTGTCATTTTTTCTTCACCCTCCTTGCTATATTTCAAAAACTCCATGCGCTCGACAAATTCATGGTAATGTAAATTCTTAGGATCTGTGCAGTATAAGTCCTGCATAAGCTTCCCCAACGCTGTACCGTCACGACGCTGGCTGTTTACATAAATAATATGTGAACCATCTTCAAAATCTCTGGTGCTTTGCTTAATCGTTCGTCTTATATCATATAACGGCAGATTATCGCGCAAGACATCATTTTCTGTGATAAAAATTACATAAGTATCCGGCAGCTCTTCATAAAGCTTACTTGGCTGCAGAAGATGTGTATCAAGGATACTGCTGTAAAATCTGGCGCGTCTTGCCGGAGCGCCTTCGTCACTTCTTTGTACCTCTACGTTAAAATAACGTCCCTCGCTATCCTGTGCCAGGATATCAAGTTGAGAAGAATGGCCGTAGATATTTTGGATAAAGCTTTGTATCCTGACATTTCTTACCTTAATTTTATCATCTCCCAGGATTACGCGCAAGAAAACCTGTGCTGCTTTTTTGTTGTCATCAAGCATGAAGTTCATAAATCTGTTGTTCATCATGCAAAGGCTGCGTATGACCTGTTTGATTTCAGTGTTTTGACTTGCTTCGGTTGTTTGCATTACTTTAGCTCCCTTCAGAAAAAACGCCTTATGTACTACTCAATAATACATAAGGCGTTCGTGACGCTGCAGTGACCGTGCTCCAGGCAGGTGTGCAAAATCTTATGGATTTATCTTAGCAGATAACTAAGATATTGTCAATAATTTTGTGAATATTGCGTAATTATTTTTTGTAGCCAGCTCACGCACCTCTACTTCTGTAAGTTTGGCGTGATAGGCGGAAGCCTTATAAGGCGCATGGTGCAGGGTATATTTTGCGTGGCGCTTGTCAAATGTTGGTTGGTGTGTTATAGTAAGGGTATGTTGAGAAGCTTGATTACCGCTTGCGGTTTTGTAACGATATGCCCAGTAAACATGCTGGGTTATGATTAAAGGCTTTGAAGCCCTGGATTACCGCTTGCGGTTTTGTAACCATTTCATGGTCATTACTTATTAACAACTTGCAACAGCGAGTTGTAGGCCTGACAACCGCTTGCGGTTTTGTTACTCCATAACAGTGTCGTGGAAACCAGGCACTTCAATAGCAGGTTGAAGGCCAGATTACCGCTTGCGGTATATGTTGAGAAGAGGCTCCCCTTGGGGGGAGCTGGCGCCCGTCAGGGCGACTGAGAGGGGCCTGCTGTTTTCACGCTTACGAATAGCGTTAGGCTGGGCGA
>OLOX01003037.1_pt1 | contig 13178 bp, 22 predicted proteins | sample 1672091 | NCBI WGS metagenome assembly OLOX01 (sample SAMEA3136644, study PRJEB25190) | human gut metagenome | reverse complement strand
CCGCCGGAGGCAAAAAGAAAAGGGAAGGAAAGAAAGTAACCCGTCGGAGGCAACAGAAAAGAACCCAAAAGCGGCCCGGTGTTCCCCCCGGGCCGCCCATGATCAAATCCTCTATTCCTCCGCCAGCTTCCAGCCATCCACCAGCGCCGCCGCCATCCGCCGTCCCCGGCGCGGCAGGTCAAACTCCCCCTCGTAGATGCGCCACTCCAGCAGCATCCCCCGGTGCAGCGCCACCAGATCCGCCACCAGCTCCTCCCGGTCGCGGCTGGGATGCACCGAGCCCTCGCCCCGGCAGCCGTCCACCAGCTCCCGCAGCACCCGGAAATACACCCGCTTCTCGTTGTCCCGCAGGATCGCCTGCTCCGGGTACTTGATCCCGTGGACAAAGCTGCGGTACAGCGACGGGTCGTTGGCGCTGATCACCAACGCCTGCCCCACGAAATCCAGCAGCTTGTCGCGCCATCTGTTGGCCTCGTCTGCCAAATACCCGGCCTCCAAGACCCGATACTGCGCGTCCACGCTGTCCGTCACCTGAATGACCAGCTCATCCTTGCTCTTGAAATAGTGGTATATGTTGCCCACGGAGCACCCCGCCGCCTGGGCGATCTGCTCCACGGACACCGCCTCAAAGCTCTCCTTGTCGAACAGATCCAGCGCCACGGCCTGTATCCGCGAACGCATCTCCAACGCCTGCCGCTGCCGCGCCGTTAATTGCTTCTCCATAATAACCTCACTGTCAGCCGATTTTTCTCTATCATACCAATTTTCCGCCGCCAGGTCAAGGCGCGAAAACGCCCCGCCTGCCAACTTGAAAAAAATCGCAAAAAAGGGTTGACAATTCGCCTGGAACATACTATAATCACATTCGTTCGATGCGCGAGTGGTGGAATTGGCAGACTCGCTAGATTCAGGTTCTAGTGTCCACTACGGACGTGCGGGTTCAAGTCCCGCCTCGCGCACCAAGCAGAAAACCCTTGAAAACACTACGTTTTCAAGGGTTTTGTTGCGTCTATGGGCAGGCGTTTTCCCCTATGTTTTCCCCTTACAGAGTTTTATGCCTGCTTTTTCGCCTGAATGCCAGCTATAAAGCTGTCCATGCGTTGGGCGCTTTCCTGCCTCATTTTCTCGGTTACATGAGCGTAAGTGTCCAACGTGAATGCCGCTGTGTGGTGGCCTAAATTCTCCTGTACGGTCTTGATGTCATCGCCGGAGCGGAGCGCGGCAACTGCGTAGCTGTGCCGGAGATCGTGAAAACGAGCGGCAGGAACGCCGGCAGCTGCGGCCAGCTTTTTGAAATGCAGATAGACAGTCTGAGCACAGAGGTTATGTCCGAATGCATTTGTGAATACAAGGTTGAGCGGGTTGCTCCACGCAGGGCCAGCCATCAACCGCTGTTCATTCTGCGCTTTCCGCTGGTTGGTCAAAATTTGCATGACATAGCTTGCCGGTGCGATGATGCGCGTTTTCCCGTTTTTGGTCGGCGCAAGGATGTACTCTCCGCCAGTGCCGCGAACTTTCTGAAGCTGCTGCTTTATGGTGATCGTGCTGCCTTTGAAGTCGATGCAGTCCCATGTCAGCCCCAGCACCTCCCCCTCTCGCATTCCCGTAAACAGCGTTGTAACGTATACCGCTTCATACTCACAGCCTTTGACAACATCGAGAAACGAGATCATTTCATCGTCTGCAAGCGGCTTAATTTCCGTTTTCTGCACTTTGGGAAGATCCGGCTTGTCAGCGGGGTTATGCCGAATGTAACCAAGCGAAACAGCTTTTTCCAGTGCCTTGTGCAAAGTGCCGTGAATATTTTTCTTCGATTTTGCGGACAGCGGCTTGCCGGTGCGCTTATTGGTCAGGTTGTTATAGAGCCGCTGCACGTCAACGGCAGTCAACGCAGAAAGACGCAGCGCACCGATGGCGGGCTTTATATGCTGCTTGACGTTTGCCTTGTAGCTTTCGACCGTGCGGGGCTTTACGCTGTTCAAGTATTCTGTCGTCCAAGTGTCGAGCCATTGCCCGACGGTCATTTTTGACGGCTCAAAATAGTCTCCCTCATTGACGGCAACAGCGGCGACCTGCATTTTCTCGCGCACCTCTTTTTGTGTCTTGCCTGAGAAGCTGCGCCGGAGCTGTTTACCTGTGCCAGGATCGCACCCAACAGTAACACGCGCCTCCCAGAAGGTATACTCTTTCCCATTCCGCATGACGGTTTTCTTGCGGATGTTGCCCGCTCCCTGTGCGGCACGGGTATTTTTCTTTCGTGGCATTGATTTTCCCTCCTATATTGTGTTAATATGGAAGGGCAGTAGGCTCCGCAAGTTTACTGCCCTTATAGCCGCCCTCGGTGTTCGCAGCACCGGGGGCGGTTTTTGCTTTAGAAGTATTACTGTGCATGTGTCGTGCTTCTTTCTTGTGGCCATGCTAGCATTGCGATGATGATATACATATTTCAGGTTCATGCGTAACTTCATGCAAAATTTCCCTGTATCTTATCTATAATTGCCTCTGCTGAAAGCCACCATTTATCGCTGGCAATATCGTGCAAAAAAACTAAAACATTTTTGTTGACCCGCAGTTCGTAAAAATCTTCTGGCGAAAGACCTCCTTCGCTGCTAGACAATAAGCCGTCGCTACTCTTTTTTATTTTTATGTGGATTTTGAGAGCGCGCTTAATATCTTCATGGACATCGTTGTTGTCATAAATTGCCTCAAGTAAGTCATCCTTCTCGTTCTCATCATAATCACCAGAATTAAAAATTTGATAATAAAGCCCAGATGCGACGCTCGCATAGCTAAAGTACAACATATTCGTTAGAAGATTGCAAAAGGTCTTTTCTAAAAGAAATTCGTTCAATGCATCTGAAGCGTAAAGAGAGTCCTGCAAAATGTAAATGGCATCCTCGGATAGCCCGGTTATTTCGCAGGCCTTTTGGATATCGACATTGGGTGATTTGACATCTGATGCGCCAAGAAGATAATCGGTAGATACATTGCATTTTTCTGCAATCTGTATAAGGGTAATGACATCGGGGAGTCGGTCACCATTGCAGTAAAAACCTACAGTTTGCCGAGATAAACCTAAAAAATCTGCAAAATCAGTGTTTGAACGTTCGCCTTGCAGTTCGCGAAATCGGTATGTAAAGATAGGCAACCTATTTCCTTTGCGCTCCATATATGTACTCCTCCTGTGATAAATACTCTAATTGTGACACACTTGTTGAAACATGCGTTCCATCTATTGCCAACATTGCGTTCTTGCCCTATAATGAACGCGAACGCAACAACAAGAGCGTTTGCAGCATAAGCGTAACACATTAGAGCGCATTCGTCAAGAGGATTTGGAGGTGAATTAGTTGTATAATGTGGATGTACGGCGCACAGCAGCGGGTAATGGAATTAGGCTGTGGCAAATTGCGGACGCACTGGGAATTTCGGATTGCAGTTTGTCGCGTAAACTTCGCAAGGAGCTGTCAGCCGAAGAAAAAGCCGCGGTATTTGCGATTATCCGAAATTTATCACAGGAGGTGAAATGATGAGCGCAACAAACACTTTGGCGTATAGCCCCGCGACGGCGGCGAAGGTGGCAGAAGTATCCCGTCCCACGATTTATCGCTGGATGCGATTGCCTGGATTTCCTGTGGCGCATATCGGTGGGCTCACTCGCATTCCGGCGGAGGCATTCAAGCGCTGGTTAAATCAGCAGGCAGGGGTGAACGAGGGTGCATAAAAATGAGAAAGCCCCTGCCGGTGTTCCAGCACCGACAAGGGCAGCGGGAAAAGGTTTGCCGACCGGATTTCCCGTATCAAATTCTATCACACGCCGCAAAGGAAATCCATTGATTTCTGATTTTCTTCATGTGGGTGTGGAAAACGCTCTGACACTACGGGAGTTGGTGCAGCTTACTGGCGAGGATGAGCGCACCATTCGCCGCCGCATCCAGCAAGAACGCAAGGCCGGAGTACTGATTTTGTCCGATTGTCAACACGGTTATTTCCTCCCGGAAAACGAAAGCGACGTACGCCGGTTTATCCGTTCGATGTCCCGGCGTTCCAGGGAGATTGCCGCGGTGTCCCGCATTGCGGAGGATACGCTATCAAAACTAATTGGACAAGAACTATTGGAGGGCTGGAATGGCTAAAGCAAAAAGGGCAACATGGTGGAAGATGCTATATCATCAGCGGGCAGCGATTGAGTCAATTCCTAACGAGGAGGTCGGCGCTGGCCTTAAAGCTGCGTTTCAATACTTTGACGGTGAAGAGGTCAACGCTGATAATCTGTCCTCGCAAGCATTTACTGTTTTCTGTGTGATGCGACCTTACATCGATGAGTCCATGCGAAACTATGAAGAGTCCGTTTTGAATGGGAAGAGGGGCGCTAATGAACGGTGGGGAGAATGATAGCCTCCCTATAGCCTCCCTATAGCCTCCCTATAGAGAAGCAGAAGAAGATGAAGATGAAGACGGAGATGAAGATGCAGAGGTGGTATAAGGGTGTCGCTCTTCGCACGCCACACCCCACCCCCACGAAAGGAATTATCGTGCTATTCGATTTTGAAAAGTTTTCCGACATTACTGCCAGTGTGTACCCCGGTGGGGCGTACAGCTTGGAGGACGCTTTAAGCGTCTTTCGGTACTACTTCGAGCGATACGAGGAACATACCGGCAAACCACACCCGCCGATCAGAGCAAGTCAGATCGTGCATATCTGTCAAGATATGCCCTACATCAGCCGAGAGTACAGCGGTGGCCGGTACGCGGACATAGAGCCGGAAGATTACCCGGTTTTGATCGACAAGTATTTTGCCACCAAGTACCGAAACTGTGACCGCAACATAAACCACTTTTTCAGCGGTCGGATACGCGAGTTAAAATTCTACGAGGAACTTTATTGACACGCAAAGAGGACAGCCCTCTACAGCCGTCAGGAAGCCGCAGGACACGTTGAAGGAAGGGGGTTGGTAAGCAACGCCACAGAAAGCACAGACAGGGCTTGCAAGCCGCGCAAAAGGCGGGAAGCGGTCACAGCGCAAAGGCGCGGATGGGGAAAGGGAACTTGCAGCTATTCTCCGTGAATATGGGTATCCCATAGAACGCGGCGGCTCTATGTCTTTCGGTGATGTTCCCGATCTTGTGGGGCTGCCGGGAATACATATCGAGGTCAAAAGAGCCGAGCAAGTCAGGCTTTCAGAATGGATGGCGCAGGCATTGCGGGACAGCAAGCGTTTCCGTGATGGTATACCCGCCGTATTCCACCGCAGAAGCCATGAAGCATGGCATGTGACAATGAGCCTTTCGGACTTTATGACGCTTTATTCCGCAAAAATCCATAATTTTCCGAGAAAGGAGGTTTCCGCCAATGGCATTGACGCAAAACCAACAGAAGGCAATAGCGGCGCTATTATCCAGCCCAACCCGTGAAGAAGCGGCGCGGAAGTGCGGCCTTACATCAAGAACACTTCGGGCGTATTTCCAAGACAATAAGTTTTGCGAGGCGTATAGATCGGCTTTTCAAGAGCTGACGGAAAGCGCGACGAGACAGGCGCAACGCTTGCTATCTCTGGCGTTTGAAACATTAGAGGAGGTCATGCAGGATGCGGATGCACCTCCGGCGGCAAAGACAAACGCTGCGCGGATCGTCATTGATAGCACCATCAAACTAACAGAGGTCAATGACATTTTAACGCGCATTGAAAATCTCGAACGTGCAAGAGGTGATGGCTAAATGAGCATTAGGACTATTCGTGATCGGCTGGAAAAGTTGGAGGAGTTGACCTTGCAGCGCCCTGGTGTGGCCGTTATTCTACCGACAGAGGATGGCTTTATTGCATCTCGCGGCGATGGCAAAGCGGCACGGCTCTGTAACACGCTGGGCGAGGCGCAGCAATTCTGCGCCGTCTGCGAAACAACAATCATCATTGACATTTGAAAGGAGAAACTATGAATTTCGGGAAATCTGTACGCGAAAGCGTTGAACTGTGCGTGACGACACTTGAAGAAATCACGGCGGCAGAAAAGGAGCTGGCCGCAGCGAGGAAGGCCGGTAAGATCGCTCCGGCGGATGCCGAGGCAAAGTCTGCTGAACTCGCCCGCGCCCGTGCCGATGCCCTGGGTACGGTCAATACCCGGATCGAGCGCGACCGCCTCGCGCACCACGCCGCCGTTGACGAATGGAACACCGCCGACGGATCTAAGATTGACACGGGCGATTTGAAGCTGCTGCAGGCCGATTTCCACTTTGATCCGGCGCAGTTCCAAGCGCTTTGCAACAAGCACCGCGGCAATGCAGTCATGTTGCGGCTCCTTGCGGAGTACAGCGAGAAGCACCGCGACTGGAACTTGACGGCAGATCGTCCCATCGGCGCACAGGCACGCAAGGACGCCTTTGACCGGTTCTGCCGCGATGCAAGCAGCGCCGCCCGTGATCCGAATAGCCTACACGCTGCACTGTGGCTCTCCGGCAACGGAACAGATGAGAGCGTTTATATCGACTATTAAGCCTCAAATGATATACACGTTACCGACATCTGTCGATGTCAACGGCCACGAGTATGCGGTGCGGTCTGATTTTCGGGCTATCCTGGACATACTGGAGGCCGTAAACGATGCAGAACTGAATGACCATGAGCGGGCGGCAGTGCTACTGAAGATCTTTTATTCCGATTTTGAGGATATGCCGTCTGACGACTACGAAAACGCTGTCAGAAAATGTATGTGGTTCATCAACGGAGGGCGGGACGAAACCCCAACAGCAAAGCCCAAAAAGTTAGTGGACTGGGCGCAGGACTTCCCTGTAATCGTTGCGCCGATAAATCGCGTGATGGGGACGGAGATTAGGACAGTAAGCTATCTGCACTGGTGGACATTTCTCGGTGCGTACCAGGAAATCGGGGACTGTCTGTTTGCCCAAATCATTGGTATCCGGCAGAAACTTGCCAAAGGCAAGACTTTGGACAAAGGCGAAAAGGATTTTTACCGCAGTAACCGAAGCCTTATCGATTTAAAGCTGAAGTATACAGAGCGGGAAAATGATCTCATCCGCAGATGGGTATGATAAACCGCCCTGTCGGGGCGGCACTGATACCGCAACAAAAGCAAAGGAGTACAATTATGACAACCGACGCGAACATTATGATCAATTCCGGCACAAAAGTGGCCGGGGTAAACGATAACGGCGACACCATCCGCCTGCCGCTGGGCGACCAGGAATTTACCCTCAATTTTTTGAGGCTCATGCAGGAGCTTTCCGACAAAGCGCAGGAGATTGCAAAACAGATCAGGGCAGTCAAGGAGGACACCAGCGCTGATAAGGTGGCGCAGCTTTCGACGGTCGCCGATCTGTACCTTACGGTCTGCCAGCAGATGAAAGAGCGCGTTGATGCGGTCTTTGCGGACGAGGTATGCCGCAAGGTCTTTGGCAACATCACTCCAGGCCTCGATGCTTTCTCGGAGTTCTTCGAGAAACTTTCCCCCTTTGTCCTGGAATACCAGGAAAACACGAGGAGCAAAAGCGAGGAGCGTATCAAAAAATACACAGAAAAGTACGACAAGCAGCGAACACTCGGCACGGACAAGGCAGGTGAATAAATGGCGGCGAAAGACGGAGAAATCCGCATTGGCGTAGCGCTTGACAGCGCAAAGGTAACGCGGCAGATCGACGAACTGGGGGACAGGCTGTCCAGCGGCATGAAAAAGGGCTTGGATGTTGCCGCGAAGATTGGTAAAGTCGCCGCCGCTGGCGTTGCCGCCGCCACCGCCGGGGTTGCAGCTCTGACAAAGGAAGCTATGGTCCAGTACGCTGAATATGAGCAGCTTGCAGGCGGTGTGGAGACCTTGTTCAAGGAGAACGCCGATACCGTGATGGGCTATGCGGAAAACGCTTACAAGACCGCCGGATTGTCCGCTAACGAGTACATGAACACCGTGACCAGCTTTTCGGCGTCGCTGCTGCAATCCCTTGATAACGACACATCGCAGGCGGCGGAAAAGGCTAATTTAGCTATCACGGACATGGCCGACAATGCCAACAAAATGGGCACGGCGATGGAGAGCATCCAATACGCCTATCAAGGCTTTGCAAAGCAAAACTATACTATGCTCGATAACCTCAAGCTCGGATATGCCGGCACAAAAGAGGAGATGGAGCGCTTGCTTGAGGACGCCGGGAAGCTCTCCGGCATCAAGTACGACATTTCCTCTTTCTCGGACATTGTGGACGCGATCCATGTGGTGCAAACGGAGCTTGGCATTACCGGCACCACGGCGAAAGAGGCGGCTACGACTATCCAGGGCAGTATCAACGCCACAAAATCGGCGTGGGCAAACCTCCTAACTGGTATCGCCGATGAAAATGCGGATGTGGAGCAGTTGGTCAACAACCTGGTGGACAGCGCTTCTACCGCTGCAGAAAACATCATGCCCCGCATTGAGCAAATACTATCCGGCATCGGTGATTTTGTGGCAAAAATAGCACCCACGGTTGCGGAGAGAATACCGCAGTTGATCTCGGACGTATTGCCCAAGTTGCTGCGGGCCGGTATGGACGCGCTGGCGGGCGTTGCACAGGGGATCGGTGATGCACTACCCACGCTAATTCAGTGCGCCCTTGACGCAATTCTGACGTTTGCAAAGGGCCTTTCTCAAAGCGTGCCGCAGATGTTCCCGGCGGTCATTGAGATCATCACGGAGTTAGCTGCGACGCTGCTGGATAACATGGACAAGATTATTGAAGCGGCAGACGGCATCATTACCGCACTGATTGACGGCCTGATCCAGGGCATTCCCGCTCTTGCAAAAGCTGTTCCAAAGCTGGCTGTCGCGATCATAAAGGCACTCGCCAAGTTGGCCTTGAATTTTGCAGATGCTGGTAAGAGTATCGTCGAAAACATCCTGCACGGGTTGAAAAGCGCATGGGAGAAGGTGGTCGCATGGGTAAAGAATGCCGTTGGCTGGATCAAAGGCATCTTCGGCGGTGCGACCAGCAGCGTAAGCAACGCTGATACCGGCAGCAGGAGCAGCTACAACATGCGGGCTATGCCCGCGCTGCGGTCAGTTGAAATTCCCGCTTTGGCAAAAGGCGCGGTCATTCCGGCGAATAGGAAGTTTCTCGCGGTGTTAGGCGACCAAACCAGCGGCACAAACATTGAAGCCCCATTAAGCGCTATTCAGCAGGCCGTAGCGCAAACATTTGCGGAGATGTCCCCACAGTTTGCCCGGGCTATTATAGCGGCGCTTGCAACCACCGGATTGCTCGGAGATGTACGGGATATACGCGATAGCGCGCAAATCACGGCAGCAAAAGAGTTTACGCTGGGTAATCCCAGCAGTGCGGTGGGCCGGTGGGTCAGCCAGAGTATAAGGGCTTATGAAGCAGTAAGGGGGTGAGTATATGACCAGCTTTTTTGACATTCTCAAAGACCGCCTGGCTGAGATCGCGGTAGAGCAAGCCCGCGCAGCCGTTATTACGGATGAAGAAAACGAAGAAGAAAACGAAGATAAGTGATAGAACCGGGACTGCACAGAGTGGTGCAGTCCCGGTTGGTTTCTGATGACGCAGAGTTGTGCCGAGTTGGGTGGTTATGGCTCTCTATGTCGTGGCCTTGCGCTTTTCAGCTCTGCGCTTTCTCCGGGGTGCAGCCTTTTCGGCTCTGCGTCCTTCCGCAAAGCCATAACTATAACCGCTCATAAAGCAGCTATACCCTTCGCCACGCCAACGCTTTTTTGCAGCAAATGCATAGTTCAAATCCGGCTCGTAATAATTTTCGAGCGGATCATTTAGAAATCTTTCCCTAAATTCATTCCATTTGCCCAAATCCACTCTTTCCTCTGCGCCTAAACTACGAACAATGGCAATAACGATACCCTCCACACTCAGTTCATCCAGCGGTATTGTTTCGTTTTCTTCGCCGTCCGTCGGGTCACATACCGAAACGGTTTCCCCATCAATAAAGAGCCGCTGAAACAAGAGTTTTTTTCCCCGCGGAGAATATGTAAGGCAAACACGCCCGTTGTAATCTGTGCTCTTGGTGTCAATTAAGCAAATGTCGTTATTCATAAGGACGCGGAGAACCGCCCCCGTATCACCGCTGACACGGCGTAAATTATCAGCCTGGCCAACAATTTGGAACAACTCTTTTATAGTCTTTTGCATATATAAACTCATTTTCTCCTTGCCTTTCTGTGTAGGAGGTGGTACATTAATCGTACCAACCTCCCTTTGGTGGGTGGTGGTTATGGCTCTCTGTGTCGTGCTTTGGTCGGCGAGGACACAGAGGGCTTTTCTATTGCGTCCAGTAGTGTCAGCAACCAGCGGGTAAGCTGGATCGCTCCTGCCACGGTTATAACGGCTTCCATCATGCCACGCAGAACCGGCGGGCGGTGGTGGTCTTGGTAAACTGCGCCGTCAGGTCAGGCAGCGCCTTTTTCAGTGCAGTGGTGTCCAGGCGGGAAGAAGTCACAGCCTTGTAGGTCACTTTCCAATCCGCGCCGTTGAGGGTATCCACGCCCTCGGCGTCCATGTGCCGCTTGATGCTGTCTGTGATACTCTCCATCTCTACGGCCAGTTCGTCGGCCATGCGGCTCAGCTCCCGCAGCTCCTTGATCTTGCTGTCCATGTCGTTGATACTCATTTTTTGTTCCTCCATTCGTTTTGTTGAGGCCGGGTAACGTCTGGAATGTATTGCACCCACTGTTTCAGGGTATTTCACCAGTATGTCTGTTACCCGCTTGTGGCTTGTTTAAGGCCACCCCTTGTTCCCTTGCGGTGATTATAGTATATATTATATTGCGCAATATATCAATAGGCAGAACTGCCAAAGTTATTGCGCAATATTTGTGCAAAACGAGTATTGCGCAATACTTGATTGTACTGTATAATATAGCTATAATAGGGGAGGGAACAAAAAATTTGCTCCCCCGGAACGGAGAAACAAATGACCAGTAAATCAGAGTATCGTAATAGCTGGATTGCAGAAAAACTCGATAGGATTAACTTGACTGTCCCAAAAGGCAGGAAAAAGGCAATACAGGCTCACGCAGAAGCTCACGGCGAGAGCGTAAACGGCTTCATCAACCGGGCAATCACAGAGACAATGGAACGAGACAACGGAGTTTCTGCGGCCTCTGAGGAGCATCTATAAGGTGTTTGCAAAGTAGCATAGCAAATAACACTATAAAACAACAAAACATAAGCACACCGATCAACCATTAACTTACAGGAGGTTTGCTTATGCAGTATTCACTTTCCACGTTGAGAAGAAAGGCTCACGAAGCCGATTATTCGTTTCAGAAAGGCTATCAACGATACAATCATGATGGCTGGGGATATGTCCGCGCAGGTGACGGTGAACGTATTGTTGGATACCAAATTTTAGACTATCGTACCAATTTTTTGGTTCATCCTTCATACAGTGACATTCATGATCATGCGATGGGTTTTGATGAAGCGGCATCGCTTTTGAAAGAACTCTGTGCGGAGCGCGGTGTTGCGTTTTAACCTTCACCGCTAAAGAATACTGAAAGCCGTGCTACTGCAAAATAGAGGATCGGCGTTTTGATTGGTGGCGTCGATCCTGTTTTTTGTTACGAAATGTGTTTACAAATCTATAAAATTCGGCGTCACACAAACTGTAGAGCAAAAGGAAATAGACGCGCAGCGCGACAAGCTCACGTTGGCCATGCGGCCAAAAGAACAAGCCCCGGATATATCCGAGACTTGACAAAGCCGGAAAAGCCGCCTATAATAAGCATAGAAAAAGGGCGCTGCGACAAGCGGTTAGCCCAGCGAAAGTTAAGTTCTAATCAAAGATCAGAAAACCGTCACTTGGCAGAGTGGCGGTTTTCGCATTTGACGCGGATGGTCACAACATACCCGAAGATATGAAACGTGATGGTCAAAGGCATCAAATCACCTCCCTTCCGGGTGGTGTGAGCTAAACCGCCTGCCGTTGTTGGGAGCAGGCCACTCCCAAATCTAATTTTAGCAAAATGCGGATAGATTGTCAACTTTTGTCGGTATATAGGATGAAAATCGGGTTTTTGCTTGCCTTCCTCGAAATAGTATGCTATACTATCACCGTTAAACAGCTCATATAGCCCCGCGAGAATGGCGCGGGCGTTTCTACCGAGCCGCCGACGGCTCTGCTATGGGTGTTTCAGCGCACAGGCGTTGAAGCATCCATTTTTATTTTGCTTGCAGGAGGTCATCCGCCATGACGCAGATACTGAAGGGGAACATCGTCCACGCGCCGCAGATGGGTCGGCTGGACATTTTAGAGCACGGCTGCCTGGTGCTGGAGGACGGCGTCATCACCGCCGTGTCAGACCGTGTGCCGGAGGGGCTGGAGAACGCGGAGCTGCGGGACTTCGGCGACCGGCTCATCATGCAGTCCTTCGCGGATATGCACCTCCACGCGCCCCAGTACCCCATGCTGGGCATGGGCATGGACCTGCCGCTGCTGGACTGGCTGAACACCATCACTTTCCCGCAGGAAGCCAAGTACGCTGACCTGTCCTATGCGAAAAAGGCTTACTCCATTTTCGTGGATGACTTAAAGCACAGCTTCACCACCAGAGCCTGCATTTTCGCCACCCTGCACCGTCCGGCTACCGAACTTCTTATGGATATGCTGGAGGAAAGCGGTCTGGCAACTATGGTTGGAAAAGTAAATATGGACCGCAACGGCTCACCGGAGCTTCAGGAGGAAAGTGCGCAGGCATCTGCGGCGGATACCCGTCAGTGGCTGGAAGATATTAAGAGACGTTACGACCACACTTACCCCATTCTTACTCCACGTTTTACCCCATCCTGTACGGACGAACTGATGACGGAACTTGGTAAAATTCAGAAAGAATATCACGTTCCTGTGCAGTCACACCTGTCTGAGAATTTCGGGGAAATCGCATGGGTGAAGGAGCTTTGCCCAACCAGCCGATTTTATGGGGACGCTTATGACATGTTTGGACTGTTCGGAACGAAAAATGCAGAAAGCGAACTTGATTACACAGCAGCGTCCGCAAACAGCAATTCCTGCCCCACAATTATGGCGCACTGCGTCCACTCCACAGACGAGGAAATTCAGATGATCAAGGATCAGGGTGTTTACATTGCTCACTGTCCGGAATCCAATACCGACATTGCGTCCGGCATCGCGCCAATCCGCCGTTATCTGGACATGGGCCTTCAC
>OLOX01003030.1_pt1 | contig 13209 bp, 10 predicted proteins | sample 1672091 | NCBI WGS metagenome assembly OLOX01 (sample SAMEA3136644, study PRJEB25190) | human gut metagenome | reverse complement strand
GCCGTCGCACAAAACAGCCAGCTGCTGCCGCAGCCCGTGGCAGAACTCCGTGCCGCTCTCCGGAGCCTCCGGGTCCGGCCAATCAAATTTTTCCGCCTGCTCCAGGAAAACATTCGCGGAAAGCCTCCGGTTCCCCCGGCGGTCCGTGGGGATAGACAGCACGTCCCGGCCCAGCTGTTCCCCCAGGAAAGCCAGCACCTGACCGTTGCAGCTGTCCCGCCCGCCGATGTTCCACAGGCGCAGGGCACACAGAGTCCCCTCCGCCGAGGCCCGGCAGCAGAAATCCCACACGCCGGAAAGATATTCCTCCATGCTGCCGGGGCAGTCGTTTCCCTCGAAGCTGTGGAGGGATACGCTGACCTTATGCACGCCGGACAGGGCCTGTCCCCGCCGGGGCAGCAGCGTCCCGTTGGTGGTGACACACACCCGGAAGCCCAGCTCCCGGGCAACGGCCAGGAGCTCCTCCAGCTGCGGGTGCAGCAGCGGCTCCCCCATCACATGGAGGTACAGATACTCCGTGTGGCCGCGGAGCCTTTCCGCCAGGATCCGGAACTCTGCCGGGGCCAGGAACCGCGCCGGGCGGCCGGTGCCGGGGCAGAAGGAACAGGAGAGATTGCACACATTGGTGATCTCCACATATACCCGCTTGAACACATCGCCGCCCCCTTTCCCAGCACTTGAATTGTTATTTTACCACGTTTTCGCCCTTTTGCATAGCGCCGGGAACCAAATGTTCAAAAAAAGGTAATGACTTTTCACCCGCAATCGGTTACAATAGAGCCACTTGAATCGTATTGGAGGAATTTCCCCTTGAAAAAGCTCTATGACGCCGCCGACCGCTTCTGCGCCCGGCATCCCCGGTTCGGTATTCCGGACCTTATGCGCTGGATCGTCATCGGCAATGTGGTGGTCTATGTGCTGATGCTGCTGACCATGCGCACCGACGCCAATGCCGTGAGCTTCCTGTATCTCAACGGCAGCAAGGTGCTCCACGGGGAGCTCTGGCGCATCGTCACCTTTATTTTCGTCCCCACCAGCTCCAGTCCCCTCCGACTGGCCCTCAGCCTGTATCTTTACTACTGGATCGGTTCGTCCCTGGAGCGCCAGTGGGGCACCGCCCGCTTCAACCTCTATTACTGGAGCGGCGTGCTTCTGACGGTGATCGCCACCCTGGCCGCCTCCGCCATTTCCGGCGCAGGCTATTCCGTGGGCGGCACGGGATATGTGAACCTGTCCATGTTCCTGGCCTTTGCCTTCCTATATCCGGATACCCAGCTGCTGCTGTTCTACTTCATCCCCGTGAAGATCAAATGGCTGGCGTGGCTGGATATCGCGGTGTTCGTCATCGGCATTGTGCAGTCCCTGCTGGCAGGCAGCTGGCTGGGAGCCATCCTGCCGGTGGTGGCGCTGCTGAACTTCCTGGTGTTCATCTGGCCCGCTATTGACGCGTTTATCCAGCGCCGGAAATACCAGCACGCGCCCCAGACGGTAAACTTCAAAAAGGCCGTGCGGCAACAGCAGCAGCAAAAGGGCTATCACCACAAATGCGCCGTCTGCGGCCGCACGGACACGGACTATCCCGACCTGCAATTCCGCTATTGCAGCAAATGCGTCGGCTACCGCTGCTTCTGCCAGGACCACATTTTCTCCCACGTCCACTTCACCGAGGAGGACCAATAACCCACCCGCAATCAAAAAAGAGAGCACCGCCGCGGCGGTGCTCTCTTTTTTTGCCGTTATTTCTTGTCCTTGGATGCGAAAATCTGTTCAAATTCCTGGGCTGTCATGGTCTCATGCTGGAGCAGGAACTCCGCCACCTCTGTCAGCTGAGGGCGGTATTTTTCCAGGATCTCCGTGCAGCGGCCATAGGCCTCGTCCAGGATGCGGCGGATCTCCCGGTCCATCTCCGCCGCCGTTTCCTCGGAATAGGGGCGGGTCTGGGCCATGGACCGGCCGATGAACACCTCGTCGTGTCCCGCGTCAAAGGCCACGCTGCCCATGCGGTCGGACATGCCGTAGGTCCCCACCATTTTCCGGGCCAGCTGGGTGGCCCGGCTGATGTCGTTGGAGGCGCCGGTGGAGATATCTCCCAGTACCAGCTGCTCCGCCGCCCGGCCGCCCAGAAGCCCCGCAATGCTGTTGAGCAGATGGGTGCGGGACAGATAGCTGCGATCCTCGTCGGGCAGGAAGATGGTCATGCCGCCTGCCTGGCCCCGGGGCACAATGGTGATCTGATGCACGGGGTCCAGATCCGGCAGGGTGTGCATCACCACGGCGTGGCCCGCCTCGTGATAGGCGGTGAGCCGGCGCTCGTGCTCGGGGATCACCCGGCTGTGCTTCTCGGGTCCCGCGATAACCTTGATGACGGACTGCTGCAGGTCGGCCATGGTGATGGCCTTCTCGTCCCGGCGTCCGGCCAGCAGGGCCGCCTCGTTCAGCAGGTTTTCCAGGTCTGCGCCGGTAAAGCCGGAGGTGCCCTTGGCCAGCTTCTCCAGGTCCACATCCTCCGCCAGGGGCTTGTTCTTGGCGTGGACGGCCAGGATCTCCTGGCGGCCCTTGATATCCGGCAGGCCCACATACACCTGGCGGTCGAACCGTCCGGGGCGCAGCAGGGCCGGGTCCAGAATGTCCACCCGGTTGGTGGCGGCCAGGACCACCACGCCCTGGTTGGCGGCAAAGCCGTCCATTTCCACCAGCAGCTGATTCAGGGTCTGCTCCCGCTCGTCGTGGCCGCCGCCCAGGCCGCTGCCTCTCTGGCGGCCCACGGCGTCGATCTCGTCGATAAAAACGATAGCCGGGGAATTCTGCTTGGCCTGGCGAAACAGGTCCCGGACCCGGGACGCACCCACGCCTACATACATCTCCACAAAATCGGAGCCGGAGATGGAAAGGAATTTCACCCCTGCTTCACCGGCCACGGCCTTGGCCAGCAGGGTCTTGCCGGTGCCCGGAGGGCCCACCAGCAGCACGCCCTTGGGGATGCGGGCCCCCAGGGCCAGGTATTTATCCGGCTGGCGCAGGAACTCCACGATCTCCCGGAGCTCCTCCTTCTCCTCGTCGGCGCCCGCCACATCACGGAAGGAAACCTTGCTGTCCTGAGGCACGTCCTGGATCCGGGCGTCGCCGAAGTGTGACATCCGGTCCTGGGCCCCGCCGGGGCCTGCCCCGGTCATCCGTGCCATCAGATTCATCAGCAGGATGAATCCCAGAATCACCGCCACATAGGGCAGCAGGATCTGCAGCCAATTGGTAGAGTGGTCGGCGCGATAGGCATAGTCCTTGATGATCCCCTGCTGGTTCTGCTGCACCACCAGATCGTTCAGGTCGTTGTAAAACACCTGGAAATCATACAGATCACAGCTGACGGTGCTGCCGTCCTGGAGCTTGGCTGTGAGCCGGGTGTCGCTGATGGCAAACTCCTGGACCTTCTCGTCCTGAAACAGCTGCCGCAGCTGGGCATAGCTGATGGTGCCGGCGCTGCGCATGCCCGTCACCAGGTAATATACGAAGCATGCAGCCAGCAGCAGGAGCAGCGCGGCCCCCCAGCCGAATTTTCGCTTGGCAGTCAATAAAGGCCCCCCTCTCTTTTAATGAATGACGCGGACGCCCCGCCAGCTGTTGTCCGGCAGGACGGAAATGCCCACCATCACCCGGGCCCGGATGTGGTCCACGGAAATATAAGGTTCGTTCCAGAACCGTGCGTCGTTGGAGCCGGTGCGGTTGTCGCCCATGAAAAAGACGCAGCCTTCCGGCACCTGGAAGCTGGCGTTGGACTGGGTAATGCCCTGCCTGGGCAGATACGCCTCATCCAGCATCTCACCGTTGACATAGGTATAGCCGTCCCGGAACGCGATGTCGTCCCCGGGCAGACCCACCACCCGCTTCACCAGCAGCTTGTTCAGCTCGTCGCTCCAGAAGGTGACGATATCCCCCCGCTCCGGCGTGGGGTCCGACACCATATACGGCAGCTGCCACGAGATCAGCAGGGTGTGCTCTGGAATGGTGGTCTCCATGGACCCGGAGGGCACCCAGCTCAGCTGGAAGATCACCTTGAACAGCACCACGATCACCGCGGCGGTAACGATCAGATAGCCCCAGTTGCTCCAAAAGCTGCCCCTGTCCTCCGGGGCCAGGCGTTTGCCCCCAATGGGGCGCTTCTCTTGTTCTTCCACAGGAATGCTCCTCCCTTCCTCCACTGGGCTGATGCCCGATTGTTACTTGGTATAGACCTCCGGCTTCAGAACGCCGATATAGGGCATATTGCGGTACTGCTGGCAGTAATCCAGGCCGTAGCCCACCACGAACTCGTCGGGCACCACGAACCCGGCCAGGTCGGCGGTGATGGCCTTCTCCCGGCGGGCGGGCTTATCCAGCAGAGTAACGATGGTGATGCTCTTGGCCCCCTTGGCCAGCATATAGTCCTTCAAAAAGGCCAGGGTGTTGCCGGAGTCCAGAATGTCCTCCACCACGATGATGTCCCGGCCGTTGATGTCCCGCTGCAGGTCCCGGGTGATCTGGACGCTGCCGGAGGACTTGGTAGCGTTTTTATAAGAGGACAGGCCGATGAATTCCACCTCGCTCTTCAGCTGGGCGGCGCGGACCAGGTCCGCCATAAAGATGAAGCACCCGTTGAGAACGCCCACGAACATGGGGTTCTTGTCGTGGAACCGCTCATACAGCCGGTCGCCCAGCTCCTGGATGCGGGCTTGGATCTCGTCCTGGGTGATGAGGACCTTCAGAATATCCTGGTCCATATTGCTCTTAGCCATTGTGGTTTCCTCCATTTGTTGATACAGTAATCTCTGTATATAGGCCGGTTTTCTCCGGCAGAAATTCAACATCCGTGCCCACGCCCCACAGGGCGGCAGGCCGGTCCCCGACGCACAGCACCGGGATGCGCCCGCGCTTTTCCGGAGGAACCCCCCGGTCCGCCAGCAGACGCTTGACGCTGCGCCCGCCCCGGCTGCCGGGCAGGGTCAGCCGGTCGGCCCCCCGATAGGGCCGCACAGAAAGCGCACCGTTTATCTTATCACAGTTCAGCAGGATTGCATCCCTTTTTTGTGAAAAATTTCCCGTGGTTTTCCGGACGAAAATTGTGTATTCTCCCCAAAAATTCTCCCCCGACTCCAGGGGCATGGGCCCCAGGGGCGGCTCCGGCGGCAGCAGGGTCAGCTTTCCGTTCCGGCACAGGGCCATGGCTCCGGCGGGCAGCGCCGTCATGCCGCCGCCCTCCAGAAGCTCCGCCATAGCCCGGTAGTGGGCGGCGGTGAAGTCCTTTTTCCCCACCGGCAGACGGCCGGCCAGCAGGCGCAGGGCCCTCAGCCGCAGCACCTCCGGCGCGGACAGCAGCCTCTCCCGGCTGGCGGACAGTCCCTCCTGCGGCAGATATGCTGCCGCCAGAGAGTCCAGAAACGCGTCCTCCCGCCGCAGCAGCTCCGCCGTGCGGCAGATGCTGGCGGCTGCCCCGGGGTGCAGGGACAGAAGCCCGGGCATGACCTCCCGGCGCAGCCGGTTCCGGCCCAGGGAGGTGTCCCGGTTTGTCTCGTCCTCCACGTGGGACAGGCCGTGCGTTTTCAGGTATGTCTCGATGTCGTCCCGGGACGTTTCCAGCAGGGGGCGGACGATGCGCCCCCGCACCGGCGGAATGCCCGCCAGCCCCTGCATGCCCGTACCCCGGACCAGGTTCAGCAGCACCGTCTCCGCCTGGTCGGCGGCGTGGTGGGCTGTGGCGATGCGGTCCGCGCAGGTCAGCTCCGCCGCCCGGCGGAAGGTCTCATACCGCAGCCGCCGCCCGGCCTCCTCGATGCCCACGCCCCACTCCTTTGCCTTTTCCGGCACACTCACCTGCTCCGTAACGCAGGGGATGCCCCGCTCCCGGCAAAAATCCTGAACGAAAAGCACATCTCTTTGGGCCGTCTCCCGCTGGCCGTGATTCATGTGTACGGCGGCCACGGAAAAATTCTCCCGCCGGCCAAGGGTCCACAGGTAGTGAAGCAGGCACATGGAGTCCCGCCCGCCGCTGACGGCACAGAGAATGCGTCCTCCCGGAGGGGGCAGCATATCCCACCGCCGCATAAACGGCAGCAGGTCCAGACCCTCACTCCTCCTCATAGCGGTTTTCCAGGGTGCTGAAGGCGGTGTATTCCGGCATCCAGCGCAGCTCCACCTTGCCGGTCTCGCCGTGGCGGTTTTTGGCCACGATGCACTCGGCGATGTTGCGCTTTTCGGAATCGCTGTTGTAATAATCGTCCCGGTACAGGAACATAACGATGTCGGCGTCCTGCTCGATGGCGCCGGATTCGCGGAGGTCCGACAGCATGGGCCGCTTGTCGTCCCGCTTTTCATTGGCACGGGACAGCTGGGACAGACACAGCACCGGCACCTGCAGCTCTTTAGCCATGATCTTCAGCATACGGCTGATGTCCGACACCGCCTGCTGGCGGTTTTCGCCGCTGTAGCCCTTGCCCCCGGCGGAGGTCATCAATTGCAGATAGTCGATGACCACCAGGCCCAGATCGTCCAGACGGCGGCACTTGGCGTTCATGTCCGCCACCGTCAGCAGGGGGTTGTCGTCGATGCGGATGTCCAGACGGCTGAGGGTAGACGCGCCCTCGGCAATGCGGACCCAGTCGCTCTCCCGCAGGTTGCCGGTAACCAGACGGGTATTGTCGATGAGGCCCTCCCCGGCCAGGAGCCGGGTCACCAGCTGCTCCCGGGACATTTCCAGGGAGAACACGGCCACGGTTTTCCGGCTGGCCTTGGCGGCGTTCACCGCCACGTTCAGGCCCATACTGGTCTTGCCCATACCGGGGCGGCCGGCCAGCAGCAGCAGGTCCGACTTATTCAGGCCGTTGATCTTCCGGTCCAAGTCGGAAAAGCCGGTGGTCAGCCCCGGCATAGTCTCTCCGCCGGCGGCGGTAAGCTCTCCCAGCCGCTCCAGGACGGATTGCAGCACCACGCTGATGGGCACCATGTTCTGGGCGCTGCGGCCCCGGCGGATGGCATAGATCTTCTGCTCCGCCGCCTCCAGAACCTTGGACGCCTCCCCGGCGCCCTCCTGGACCATGGCGGTGATGTCCGACGCGGCGGCGGCCACCGCCCGCAGCAGGGCCTTTTCCCGGACGATCCGGACATATTCCATGACGTTGGCGCTGGTGGGGGTCACCTCCATCAGCTGGACCAGATAGCTCCGGGTGTCGTCGGTGGACAGGCCCGCCCGCTCCATCTCTCCCGCCACGGTAACGCCATCGATGGGCTTGGAGTAGACGAACATGGAATAGATGGTCTCGAAGATCTCCCGATTCCGGCGCAGATAGAAGTCCTCCGGCTGGAGCTTATCCATCACGTCCTTCACGCAGTCGGCGTCGATGAGCATAGAGCCCAGCACCGCCTGCTCCGCCTCCGGAGAGTGGGGCATCTGGCGAATCAGCAATTCATCCGTGGGCATGAGAATCCGCTCCTTTCCATAAGCTGTAAGGGGTTTTTGCTTTACTTGGCCTCGCAGACCAGAACGTTTACCAGGCCGCTGATCTCATAGCCCAGCTTGGCCTTGACCTGGTAGCCGCCGAAGGACTTGATGGCGTCAGGCAGCACCAGCTTCTTGCTGTCCAGCTCCAGGCCGAACTGCTCCTTCAGCGCGGCGGAGATCTCCTTGGTGGTGACGGAGCCGAACAGCTTGCCGCCCTCGCCGCCCTTGCAGGGGATCTTCACCTGAATGCCCTTGAGCTGCTCGGCAATAGCCTGAGCCGCGGCCTTTGCCTCGGCATCGGCCTTGGCCTTGGCCTTTTCCTGCAGGCGCATGGTGTTCATGGCGTCGGCGGTGGCGGGAATGGCGTCGCCCTTGGGCAGCAGGAAGTTGCGGGCATAGCCCTCGGCCACCTCGATCATCTGGCCCTTCTTGCCCTTGCCGCGGATATCCTTCTGTAAGATCACTTTCATGATTGGTTCCTCCTATTTGCTATATTACTTTTCAAAATACTCGTCAATGGCCCGCAGGAGAGCCGTGCGGGCAACGGCAATGTTCGGAGTGTTCAGCTGGCCCCCGGCGGTAGTGGAATTGCCGCCGCCGCCCAGAGCCTCCACAATGACCTGCACGTTGACCTCGCCCAGAGAGCGGGCGGAAATGTACACCCCCTGGTCCTTGGGATACAGGACAAAGGAGGCCCGGATACCCTTGAGGGTCAGCAGCTCGTCGGCGGCCTTGGCGGCCGTCACCCGGTCGCAGGTGGTGTCCAGGGCCGCAATGGCCAGATCCCCGCGGTACAGCTGGGCCTGCCGGATAATGTCGTACCGGGCGATCATGGATTTCAGGTCCCCCTGGAACATCCGCTGCACATCGGAGGTATCGGCCCCGGCCCGGCGCAGATAGGCCGCCGCCTCAAAGGTGCGGCCGCCGGTGCGGTTGGTGAAATTCTTGGTATCCAGTACGATACCGGCCAGCAGGGCCTCCGCCTCGCACTTGAGGATGTCCCCTGGCTCCACCAGGTATTGCAGCAGCTCCGTCACCAGCTCCGAGGCGGAGGAGGCATAGGGCTCGTGATAATTCAGAGCCATTTTTTCGATATAGCTGCTGCCCCGGCGGTGGTGGTCGATGACCGCCACCCGGTTGCAGGTCTCCAGCAGCTGCTCGGACTCCACGCTGCCGGGGCGGTTGGTGTCCACCACCACCAGCAGGGTGCCGGGCTGGACCTTCAGAAAGGCCTCGCTGCCGGTGATAAAGGCCCCGTGATACTCTGGCTGGTCCGCCAGCTTGCGCAGCATAGGGTGAACGGCATTGTTTTCCGTGTCAATGACGATCTGGCACTTTCTGCCCCGCTTGCGGGCAATGCAGCACACGCCCGCCGCCGCGCCCAGGGAATCCATATCCGCATAGCTGTGGCCCATGACGTACACCTGACGGGCGTCGTCCATCAGCTCGCCCAGGGCGTTGGCCATGACCCGGGATTTCACCTTGGTGCGTTTTTCCGTGGTCTTGGCCCGGCCGCCGTAAAACTGGAAGTTCATCCGGTCCTTTACCACCGCCTGGTCGCCGCCGCGGCTCAGGGCCATCTCCAGGGCCATAGACGCATTTTTGAACAGGGCGTCGAAGCTGTCGGCATCCCGGCCCACGCCGATGGACAGAGTGGCCGCCACGCCGCCTGCCGCCACCTCCCGGACGGTATCCAGCACGGCGAACCGGTGCTGGGCATAGTCGGAATAGCTGCGCTCCTCGAATACGAACAGATACCGGTCCCGGTCATAGTGGAGCATCAGGCCGTCGGCTCCGGCGGACCACTGGTCCAGCTTTTCCTCCAGCTGGGCCAGCACGGCGGAGCGCTTGCTCTCGGGGCAGGCCTTCATCAGATCCTCATAATTGTCCACCATCAGGATGGCCACCACAGGCCGGGTCATCTGCAGGGTCTGGCGCAGCTGCTCGGAATCGGTAACGTCCATCCAATAGGTCGTGGCCATAGTGGAGGGGGTGTCCGGAGTGGGGCGGGTCAGGCCGCCGTACACCCGATAGATCCGGTGGTTCCACACCACGTTCTCCGGGCACTCGTTTTTTCCCTCCAGCAGCCAACGGACGGAAAACGACGGAACCACGGCGTTGAGATGGGCGTCGAACACGCCCTCCTTCTGCTCCGTCAGCTCCAGAAAGCCGTCGTTGCACCACACCACGGCCTGGGTGTCCGCATCGAACACCATCATAGGCAGCGGGGCAAACAGCATGTTGCTGGACCGGGCGGAATCCATGCCGCCGGTGAAGCGGTCCATATACTGGCGCATACTCTGCTGCACGGAGCGGCTGCGCCGCCGGGCGATGATCAGCAGCAGCACCGCCGCTGCCCCCTCGCCGATGGCCAGGCGCACATCAAAGGGGATAGCCGCCAGGGCAAACAGCACCAGGCAGATAAAATACAGGGTGACGTTGGTACGCAGGACGTTGGTGAGCTTTTTGTTCAAGGGTGTTCCCTCCCTCAGGCATACAGGCCCATTTTACATTGATTCCTCATTATACCATAGAATCTCCCGGTCCACAATGGATTTTCGGGGGAATTTTCACCGGCTGGGTGCAAAAGGGCCGACACTTTGTTCCAGGCGATTTCCGCCCAGGTACACAGCCTCGGGCTCCAGCTCACCGCCGCAGATCACAAAATCTGCCGCCCGCCCGTCGGCTATGGCGCCGGTTTCGCTTTCCCGGCCGATCACCCGGGCAGGCAGAGCCGTGGCCGCCCAGACGGCCTGCTCCCGAGGAATGCCGAAGGATACGGCCCGGCGCATGCACTGATACAGGTCGGCGGCGCTTCCGGCAATGGCGCCGCCGGTCAGCCGGGCCACCCCGCCGGACAGAAGGATCTCCTGGCCGCCCAGGGAGTAGGACCCGTCGGCCATACCGCAGCAGCGCAGGGCGTCAGAGATGAGGCAGATGCGCCCCGGGAACAGCCGAAAAGCCATCCGCACAGCGCTGGGGTGGACGTGGATACCGTCGCAGATCAGCTCCGCCGTGACGTTCTCCCGCTCCGATGCGGCCCCAATGGGGCCGGGATGGCGGTGGTGAATGCCGGACATGGCGTTGAACAGGTGGGTCAGATGGGTGGCTCCCGCATCAAACACGGCGGCAGCCTGGTCGTATCCGGCGGCGGTGTGGGCCACGGACACCCGGCATTTTTCCGACGCACGGCGGGTAAACTCCACCGCCCCCGGCAGCTCCGGGGCCACGTCCACAATGCGCAGCAGTCCCTCCGCCGCGTCATACAGCCGCAAAAATCTGTCCCAGTCCGGCAGACGCAGATATGCCGGATTCTGGGAGCCTCGTTTCTCCCGGGAGAGAAACGGTCCCTCCATCTGAATGCCCATCAGTCGGGCCCCGTCTGCAAGGCCCTCCCGGCGCAGCCGCGCCGCAGCGTGAAAGGCCTTATCCAGTGCGTCATAGGGCAGGGTCATGGAGGCCGGAGCGAAGGAGGTGACGCCCCGCCGGGCCAGATACCGGGCCATACGCACCAGGCCCGCATAGTCCCCGTCGGAGAAGTCCGCACCGGCGCAGCCGTGAACGTGGATATCCACCAGCCCCGGGATCACCAGCGCCCCGTCCAGATCCTCCGCCGGGCCCGGGACATCCTCCAGCACATGGGCAAACTGCCCGTTTTCCACAGAGAAGCCTCCCCGGACGAACCGTCCGTCCGCAAAAATCCAACCGTTTTCGTACCGCATATCACGCACCTCCCGCGGGCCGGCCGCGGCCCTCATTTTTCATAGCATACACCATCTCCCGGTCGGAATGCAACCGTCTTTCCGGCCGCAGATCCCGCAATCGGAATTACGCATTGACAATCCGCGCTCCGGATAGTAAAATATAGGCGTATGCCTCCGTAGCTCAGTTGTATAGAGCGACCGCCTCCTAAGCGGTAGGCCACCAGTTAGAGTCTGGTCGGGGGTACCAGTGAGCCGCAGAACCGTCGAGTTTTGCGGCTCTTTGTCTATCAGGCCAACACCACAACGAGAAAGGAATCCGTTATGAAACATCCCCCCAAGCCGCCCCGTCATAACCTCCGGGACCTGGGCCCCATCATCCGCCGTCAGCCGGCTGTGTTTGCCGTATATCTGGTGCTGCGTCTTATCGTTATCGGCACCCTGGTGTCCTCCATCATCCGGCAGGAGTATGAAAGCGCGTTTATCTGCCTGCTGGTGCTGGTGCTGTTCATGCTGCCGTTTTTCATCCAGCAGAACTTCGGCATTGAGCTGCCCTCCACCCTGGAGATCATCATCCTGCTGTTCATCTTCGCGGCGGAAATTCTGGGTGAGCTGGGCTGCTATTTCATCACCTACCCCCACTGGGACTCCATGCTCCACACCACCACCGGCTTTCTCTGCGCCGCCACAGGCTTTGCTCTGATCGATATCCTCAACCGCAACAGCCGCATCAAATTCCAGCTGTCGCCGGTATATGTGGCCCTGGCCGCCTTCTGCTTTTCCATGACCGTGGGCGTTCTGTGGGAGTTTTTTGAGTTTGGCATGGACCGGGTGTTCCACATGGACATGCAGAAGGACACCATTGTCCACTCCGTCACCTCCGTGATGCTGGACCCCACCAACAGCAACATCCCCGTCACCATCGACGATATCACCTCCGTGGCCGTCAACGGCCGGGACCTGGGCTTCGACGGGTATCTGGACATTGGCCTGTACGACACCATGGCGGACCTGTTCGTAAACTTCATCGGCGCCGTGGTGTTCAGCACCATCGGATACTTTTATGTCAAGCACCGGGGCCGGGGAAAAATCGCCCGGGCCTTTATCCCCACCATCACCGGGGAGGTTTCTCCGTCGCCGGAACCCCCGGAAGCGCCGGATGCTCCCCGGGAATAAACCGCATAGCAAAGTGGGAGGGGCAGAGCTCCCCCAGCACAAAACCCCCTCCGCAGCAGCGGAAGGGGTTTTGTTATTATATTGCACTAAATACACATCATCTTGCGCTCACAGCATGGTCACCATGGGAATCACCATGGGGCTGCGCTTGGTATGCTTGAACAGATAGCTGCTGACGGCGGCGCGGACGGTCTTGCACACCTCGCCCTGGTCCTTCCGCCGCCGGGCAGACATGCCGTCCACGGCGTTCTCGGAGATGTCCCGCAGCTCCTGCAAAAGCTCCTCGGATTCCTTGACATATACAAAGCCCCGGGTGACGATCTCCGGCTGGCACAGCAGCCGATGGTCGTGGGAGGACATGGGCAGCACGATGACCACCATGCCGTCCTCGGCCAGGAGCTTCCGGTCGTTGAGGACCACGGCCCCCACATCGCCCACGCCGGAGCCGTCCACAAACACCTCTCCGGCGGGAACGGACGTCTCGCACTTCATGTGCTTGGTGGTCAGCTCGATAACGGAGCCGTTTTCAGCCACGCAGATGCTGTTGGGATCCATGCCCATGGACTCCGCCACCCGCTTGTGGATCTGCAGCATCCGCTGCTCGCCGTGCAGAGGGATGAAGAACCGGGGCTTGGTCAGGGCGTGGATGATCTTCAGCTCCTCCTGGCAGGCGTGGCCGGACACATGCAGCATGTCCGCCTTGTCATACACCACGTCCGCGCCCTTGCGGAACAGCTCGTTGATCACCCGTCCCACCGTCACCTCGTTGCCGGGGATGGCGCTGGCGGAGATGATGACCTTGTCGCCGGGGCCGATGTCCACCTGCTTGTGGGTGGAGAACGCCATGCGGTACAGGGCGCTCAT
>OLOX01003025.1_pt1 | contig 13234 bp, 6 predicted proteins | sample 1672091 | NCBI WGS metagenome assembly OLOX01 (sample SAMEA3136644, study PRJEB25190) | human gut metagenome | reverse complement strand
CGACGGTGATGTTGTCGATGAGCGCTTTGCCCTTGGCCAAGTAGATTTCCTCGCCGGTAGCCTCGTAGAGGCTGAGCATCGCGTCCGCGACGTTGCAGGCGCTGTTGTCGACCGGTTTCTGGTATTTGTACTGCTCGTAGACGCAGGGCGTTGCCTTGTCCTTGATCCCGTTCTCGGTGAGCGGCGTGTCCCAGAAGGTGAACTGATCCTCGCTGAAACGGGCGAGATCGACGGCATCGGCCATATCTTCGGCCGAAGGCGCTCCCTTCGAGAGCAGGTAGGCGGCGTAGGGCGCCGCCGTGCAGTTGGTCAGGTTTTCGTAGGGTTGCAGGCCCAGGACCGTCACGTCTTCGAACTGTCCCGTCATGTCGAAATTGCGGATCGCCACGTCGCGCATCCACCGCTCGCCTTCGGCCTGCGCTTCGGCGTAGGTTTCCACGCCGTAGTCGGCTTTGAGACGCTGGAAATAACGCAGCAGGGGGTGCAGCATGGCGCAGGCGTCGTTGACCGGTTCGCCGTAGTTGATCGAGGGGGTCCATGCGAAGTGGGCGTCGAGGCCGAGCCGCCAGTCGGGCGAGAGGCGCACCGAGGCGTCGACCTTCGTCTCGGCGCCGTAGTTGTGGACTTTGCGGACGTTGCGGGGCGTCCAGTAGCCGCGCCGCGCCTGCACCCAGAGAATCCAGTCGTCGATGTGCGAGTCGAAGAGCGTCGCCTCGCCCCGCAGCGTGTAGCCCTCCGCTTCGCCGCCCAGTGCGAACGATATGCCGCCGTCGTAGGTGAAGCCGTGTTCGGGGCGCAGGTCGGGGTTTCGGAGGGCTTCGCGGGCGTGACGGGATCGGGCTTTGCCTCGGGTTTTGCCTCGGGCTCGGAGGCGGCGTTCGAATCGGCGATGGCCTTCTGCGTTTGCTTGACCAGTTTCGCCAGGTCGGCATCTATGGTTGCAAGCGCGTCGGCGTCGATGGCGAGGAAGTCCGCTGCGGCCACGGTTTCGCCGGATAGGTACGCCTTGAGCGGCTTCAGGCCGACGAGCTCGGCGGCCTTTGCCTTGTCGAGGATGGCCTGGTTTTCCGCGTCGGTTGCGGTCCAGTCGCCGGTGTTGGCGACGCTTTCGATGGGCGTTGCCTGTGCCGCGTACGCAACGCCTGCCGAGGCTTTGCCCTGCGTAAGCGTGAGACCTCCCATGGCGGGGGCCGTTGCCATGGATGTTGCCAGCACCGCGGCAAGCGCGGCGTTCGTGAAAATGGTGCCCTGCTTCATTACGCTATCGTACCGTTTCTCCTTGTTCGACCTAGTAAGCCTAGTATAACTTATAATTCCTCCATGTGTCGCCCACCACGATAATCATCACGCGTGCTTCATTCGATGCCGGTGTGGAAATCGTTCGCCAATCGTCGCGATTCCTTCACTTTTTTCGCCGTTGAACAGGGCAAAACCCGCGAAAATGTTGACTGTTCGCGGAGGGGGGACAAGCACGGTCAAGGAATCGGCGCGTTCCCTTGTGCGACTTCAGCCATTGCCCTTGCATTTTCGTTATAATCATCCGCATCCGCACGAAGAAGCGCGGCTGCCGCTGAACGGGAAAGGAAGGTTTAATGGCCGAGCTGCAGATCAAGCCAGGAACGAAGCTGAAAGTGGCTTTTGACACGGCCGTGGGCCAGCAAACCGATTTCAACATGATGGCCACCTTCAAGGGCGCCATCGACGAAGCCTATTTCCTTATCAGCGCGCCCATGCTTGCCGGCAAGCCGCTGATCTTGGACGAGAACCAGAAACTCCTGTTCCAGTACACCGAAGGCGGCAACACCTTCATGCTGGCCGGCTATCCCGAGTCCGTTGAGAAGGCGGGCATCCGCACATTGTGGAAGATGCGCCAGGTGGCCGAGCATCGCACGTTCTTCAAGCGCCGCGACGAGCGCTTCAAGGTGTCCATGCGCCTGCGCTACCTGCGCGATGAGGCCCCTGAGGACCAGCAGGAAGAGGCCATGACCATCGACGTCTCCGCCGGCGGTTTGGCAATGTATCTGAACGACTACCCTGACGTGGGAGAGGCCCTGCAGGTGAAGCTTCCCGCGGTGCGCGTGGACGACCAGCGCTATGAGCTGCCCGTGCAGCTTGGCATCGTGTGCTGGCTGCGTCAGGCGCCGAAGGGCAGCCTGTTCCGCAACGCCTGCGGCATCCAGTTCCGCTACGCCGACGAGTTGGAGCGCGAGGCCATGAAGGAATATATGGAGCACGTGCGCGCCAAGTACAAGATCTAAGGACCATGGCATTGTTTGGCAAAAAGAAAGAAGAAGCGGGCGAGCAGCCTCGGCGCGAAAAGGCGCGTGCCAAAAGCAACCGCGTGGTCCGCGTAAAAGAGCTGGAACAGGCTCTGGCCGAGGACAAGGACATCGATGTCGACGCCATCGTTTCCATGTACATGCCCAAGCGCCGCATGGCACGCATCGGCGATGCGCTACTTCGTTTGGGCACGCTGCAGAAGGTGCTCATCTGCCTGGCCCTGTTCATGGCGGTGCTGTTCGGCGTCTCGTTCATGCAGGAGAACATGGGCAACTTCACCATCAACCTGAACCGCTTGGAGCTGTTCAGGCGCGGCGTTGCCATTGCCGACAACAGCCAGTTCGAGGGCGCCACCGCGCGCCTGACCGCCGAAGCGGTTGCCTACGGCACCAATATCGCCACGGAAGACCTGCCAGACAACCTGGACGAAATCGATGGTAGCCACAACGGCAGAAGCTACGTTGCCTATACCTTTTATATCCGCAATGCCGGCAAGGAAGATCTGGGATACAGCGGCCAGCTGAAGGTTGCCTCCGCGTCGAAGGGCGTGGAGAAGGCCGCCCGCGTACGCGTGTATCGCAATGGCGAAGCGGTCACCTACGCCGCGCCCGCCTCCGATGGCAGCAACGAGCCCGGGTGCGAGAACTTCGAATCGGACGATCTGGTTTGCCGTCTTTCCAACGACACCTTCAAGGTGGGCTACGTGGACAAGTACACGGTGGTCATCTGGCTTGACGGCGACGACCCCGAGTGCGTCGACGACATCGTGGGCGGCGCGGTCGAGTTCGCCATGGACTTTGCCGCCGATAGCGCTGAGGATACGAACCTGTTCACGAAGTTCGTGCAGGATATCGGCGACACGCTCACGGGCACCGACCCCATCGGCGCGGCCGGCACCGATGCCCCTGACTACTACCAGAACAACACCGTCACCTGGGATACCCGTCGCAACCAGGAGAACCCGCCTGCATAAACGCAACGGTGGCGTTTGCCGGCGGAATGCTGTGAGTTGTGGTGCGTTGCACCGCTGGTGTGCAAGCTGGCTTGCGGTTTGTGGATTTCATTGGGTTGCGGACATGGTGAATGGCACTGTTGGAGCGGCGATTGGCTTGTGGTGTTGGGCTTTGGTGGCGAGCAGATTTTGCCTGTGGCCATGGGTTTTGCTGGCTGGGGCTGATGATTTGCCGCGAATGGCGGGCGCTGGTGCTGGTCCCGCTTACCGGAAGGGGACGTACATTATTTGCGGAGATGCGGTTGAATTGGTTGGTTTACCTGCGATAAGGCAGCGTCAGAGCGGGAACAATCGTGGTATAGTGCAGTCAGTTAGGTTATCTATGGAATGCAGCTGCCCGTTGGGCGTTGGTTTCATAAGCGAAGGAAAGGGATCGGGAAAGGATCCGTTATGGAAACGAAGGCACTGAAAAAGCAGCTCGGCGCTGCTATCGCCATGGTGCTGGTGGCCGCCATTGCGCTGGGCGCTGCCACGTTCGCATGGTTCGTGAACAACAATGCCGTTACGGCAGAGGGAGTTGACGTAAGCACGTCATCATCTGTGCCGAACCTGTATATAACGAGCACGGGCAAGACGACTGATGGCATGACTGCATTGAGAACTAACCCGACCAAGCTGTTCCCTGTTTCCACCAATGACGCTAATGCGTTCTATGAAACTTTGCATTGGACGACTGGTACTGGTAATCATGCTGTTGCTGATGAGTATCAAAACGCACTCGTCCATGAGGAAGGTAAAACCGTTTACGCTGATTACACCTTCGATCTTGGTGTGACCAACGGCAAGATGAACGTGTACTTTGACTCTTCTGATGCAGCTACTACTTTGGCGGCTAATGCCCAGATGGGCACTGCAGGCCGTTTTGCGATTAAATTCGGTGAAGGGAATTGGACGCTCTTCAAGGTTAAGGGCACTGATACCCAAAAGGGCTATTACACCGATCAGGGTGCAACGACTGGTGACTATTGGGTAAAGCAAGTTGATGGTAAGCTCAAGGCTGTTACTGCTGATGGATATTCGAACTTCAGCGACTATGCTGGTAGCGTTGATGCACAAGGCCAGGTCCAGGCTACTGGCAAAACGGCTCTTACCACTCTCGATAGCACCAATGCGGATAATCATGGCAAGGTAACCGTCACCGTTCGCGTGTGGTATGAGGGTTGCGATAAGGATTGCGTCTCCGAGAATGCTGCAGCAGGCATCAAGAATGCAATCAAGGGCAACCTCGGCTTTGTGGGCGTTCAGGTCGATTAGCCAACAATTACTGCCCAGCATTCGCTAAGTGATTAATACCCTCGGGCTTTTGCTCGGGGGTATTTTTGTGTTGTCAGGGGGCTTACCACGTCGGCGCATTGAGGTGGCTTCGGCATCCGACCTTGCTACTTGGGGGGATTGTCAAGTCTTGGGTTGTTTTGGTTTGTTGCACTTTGGGATTCACGTTGTCTTACATGCTAAAATCCTAGGTTGAATAATTGTCGGAATTGGGCAATGTCTCTCGGCATCTGAGCGGCGTATCCGCTTCGCTTTAAGGCTGAGAGGGCCCTGATACGGTGTAAGCGGGCAAGGAGGGAACGCGGCCCTTCGGGGCGCCAGACCAGCATGAAGGCAACTGGCCAACATACCAACCACGAAGAGCTTCACGCAGCCCAAAACGCTGCTGAGGGTTATCGCGCTGTGGCCGACGAGCATGCGCAAGCCCTGAAGGATTTCTGGAAGCGTTTCATGGTAAGCGGTTTGTTCGTGGTGGCTGCTCTTGTCATCATCTTTGCCTGCTTGGCATGGTTCCTGAACAACTCGCAGGTGAAGGCCACCGGCGTTGGGGTGGACACGGCCGGTGCGCGCTTCGCTATCTCTTCCGACGGTGCCCAGAAGGGCGTCTATGATTCGGAAGCGGGTCTCGATGTGGCCGACTCCATGAACGTAAGCGCTACCAGCAACTTGGTGAACTTGAGCGATGGCGAGGTCCTTGGCCCGGGTTCGTATGGCCAGCTTACCTTCACGGTAACGCGGTATGCGGACGACCTCGAAGACGTGCAAATCGATATTTCCCGCGAGTTCAAGGGCAAGCAGGGCGCTGGCGTTTCCCCTGTGGTTCGGTCGCTGGCATCAGGCCATCTCCTGTTCTTCGAATCGTGCGACGACAAAGGGTACTACGGGTCGCCCATCCTCGATGACAAGCTTCCGATCGATTTTTCAGGCAATACAACCAACTCCGTCACGAAAACGCTGTACTGGGTCTGGCCTGAGTACATCCAGAACTTCGTGTATACCGGCAACGCCAACTACTACAAAAACCTGTTCGCGGCCGATAACGACAACTACAAAGCCATGCAAGTCTACATCAACGAACATCAGAGTTCCTTCTACTCCATGGCGTCCAGCCAAACGGTACCCGACCTGAGCAGCACCATGACTTCCGCCGAGCTCTCGGCGTGCGCCGCGGCTTACAACAAGGCGGACGATCAGATCGGCAATGCGGTGGAGTATTACCAGGTGCGTCTTACCGCAAGCGAGGTGAAGGGCTCATGAGCGGCAACGAAGCGCGGATGACTTCGGCAAAAGATTGGATATACGAGCATCGCGGGCCGATTCTTGCGGCGTTGGCCGTTATCGCCGTCGTTCTGATCATCGCGGCGCTCACGCTTTCGTGGTTCCTGACCAACAACAGCCTTTCAACGGTTGCGAAGGTTGATTCTCCCGCCGAGCTGAAGATCACCGTGCCGGGGGAATCGGCGGCAACCCAGCTCGACCTGACCAACGACGCGAACTATGACAAAGTTGCCGAGGATGGCAGGGTTTACCGTAGCCGCGCCTTCAGCGTGGATAGCGGCGGCAAGGAGTTTGAGCTGCAGGTTGCGAACACCACGAACATCAAAAACCTGAGCGTGAAGATTTATCGTGCCAAGGTGAACGACCCCAGCGACCCCGGCGATGTTACGGGTAATGGCTATTCGTGGAGCAAGGACAAGGATGCCGGGGCTATCGACTTCGAGGAGATCAAATCTGACGCACCCAAATCCCAAACCTTTGACGGCTACGAGAATGTCCAAACTAACGCCGTGCCCACGTACCGTTGGAAGCGATTCGAAGCCGCTTCCGTGACCAACTTCATCATCGAGTGCTCGTGGCCCCAGGCGGACAACTACAAGGAAACCGACGTAGTGTATTTAATCGCGAAGTCGTAGAGAGGAGGGACCGTGCTCGGAAACCGCGATGACAATTGCATCAAGCAAGAACGCGAAAGCGAAGGGCGCGGTTCACTCACCGCTTCGTTGAACGGCGCGATTGACGGCATGGCGAAAACGCCCCAAGCGCGCAAGGCGTTGTGGGCGGTTGCTTTCGTGCTGGTCGTTGCGGCGTTGGTTTTCGGCATCCGTTTAACCTACAGCGCCTTCAGCGCGAACGACCACTTGAAGGCCGTTGCCGTTACGGGCACCTCGCAAAGCCTGTTCGCTTCCGACGTGCTGGCTCCCTATTCAACAACCCCTGACGCCCCTGCAACCAAAAGCGTTGTGGTCGACACTAGCGGCGATACATGCTCCTTCGCCTTCCGCGTGTATAACTGCATGCTTGACGACCGGAATGTGTTCAACGACAAGGAGGTTGAGTACACGCTGGATGTGAGCGCTAGCGGCATCAACGGAGAGGCTATCGGTTCGGGGTGGAGCATTAGCTCCGAGCCCAAGGAGACGGGCGAAACCGTTGTGCTTCCCGGCACGCAGGCGAAAATCGTCACCTATACGGTTTCCTTCGATAAGGCGCTGCTGAACAACATCAAGTTCACGATTTCCGCAAATGTCGTGAAGGATAAAAGCCCCGGAACCAATCTGGCGTGTTTGGCGGCTATCGTCACGCCGGCGGAGCGTTCTGTGGTTGAGTCCGCTTCCGTCACTGGCGCATGGGCCGATACGGACGATGTCGGTAAATACGCCGCTTACAACTATCGTGTCAGCGTTACGGGCAAGCAGCAGACGGTAACCCTGACGTGGGGCGCAAACGTTGAGCTTGACCCTCATTTCACTGCGAATCACGCTGGCTGCACAATCGACGCTGCGAACCGTACGGCAACGTTCACGATGTCGCCGGGTTCCGAGATCGTGAGTTTCTACTGGACCGGCGGAAGCCCTGGGCCTTCCGATTGGGAGAGTCTTGGCGTTTCGGTAAAGGCAAGCAGTTAGTTGTGAGCAGTTGGGATCGGACGGTCGGCAACTAGCGGCAACGCTCGGCGCCGGCAGCAAGCAGATTCGCCCTTCGGGGCTTTGCATAGAACGAGGTTATTCATTGATGAGATCGGTTAAGCGCATACTCGCCGTGTACCTTACCTTCGCCATGGCGTTTCAGCTGTTCGCGCCGACTACCGGAGCGTTGGCGGAAGAGCTGAACGTCGTGTCGGGCGCAACGGCTCAGCAGCCTGGCAGCTCGGAGGGCGCGGACGTCAACGCCGGCGGATCCTCTGCGGATGCGGGCGCTGCTAGCGGCGATGACGCCTTAACTTCGGATGATGCCTCTGCAGGTGGAAGCGAAACGGTCTCGGATGACGCTGCTTCGGGCGACGCTGCCGCGGGCGATGCCTCCGAGAGCCAGGAACCCGCTGCGGACGAGTCCGCCGGCGCCGGCGATGATGCGGCGGATGCGCAGGATGCTCCCGCAACGGTTGCCACGGGTGCAACCATTACCACGGTTGACGAATTGCGGGCGGCTATGGGAGATCATGGCGTTGTGACCGCAACGGGCGACACCGTTACCGCCATCACGTTCAAAGAGGCTGTGGGTTTGCGCATCATCTCGAATGCGGATCCTCAGTTGTACCAAACCGCGGCTTTGACCAAAGACGGGCAAACGGGCGATGCGCTTGATTTGAGCAGCAGCGTAGACTACGTGTTCAATGGTTTAGGCAGCGATGCCCATCCCTTCAAGGGTTCGTTCGATACCAAAGGCACCTCGATCGCTTTGGCGACGTCGCTGTTTAACAATGTTGAGCTGAAATCTGGTATCCATATCCCGAACCTGATTTGGAAAGGGGAGGGCAGCGAACCGGTTATCGCCGCTGCTGTTGCGGGTGGTGACCAGGACCTTGCTGTCACAATCCAGATTGCCGATCCCGTCGGCGAGAACGTGAACGCGTCGGAATCAACTGCCGGTATCACCAGCGCGCTGTTCGGAACCGTTACGGGTTCGCTTTCGCTGAGCGCAGCCTATTCCTTCTCGGGTACGCGAAAGGGCCTCGGGGTTACCGCTGATGCTACGGGAAACGTGGGCTTGCTGGCGAATACGGTTGCAAGTGGTGAGTTTACGGTCAGATCCGTTGACTTTTCGAATCAGGTGGTTTCGGGTGGCACCGTGAAAGCGACCAACGGAAATGCCGGCTTACTGGTTGGCGCTGTCAACGATGGCGCCTTCTTGCACGTCGGCTCCTTGAGCAAGGTCCCAACTGCTACGGTCCAATCCAGCAACGGCTGCGCTGGCGGTGTCGTGGGCAAGGTTGGGTCGAACACTGGCGCGACCGTTGAGGTGACAAGCGCAATCGATATTTCTAATCTAACGGTGAAAGGCACCGCTGCAGCTGGTGGCTTCATTGGCCAGGCAACCAAGCTCACCTTGGGGGCAGAAAACAAGAAGGTCACCTGCCCCAAGACTGTTGGGGATAAAGATAGCGGCAACGTCGGCGGTTTCATCGGCGAAGTGAGCTTCGGCAGTTCGGTTGAGTTTACCGGCAATGATCAAATCGATACGGATGATGGCGTCGCGCTTGCGGGCAAAGCCAGCGATTCCAATGGCGTTGGCGCTGCCGTGGGAAAGTTAACCTATACCGACTCGACAACTACCGTTTCGTTTAAGGGCGGCGCGTTTAAGAGCACCTATGGCAACGCTAAGAGCACCGGCGACGAAGGTAAATATGCGACGGCGTTTGGAGGACTTGTCGGAATGGTGACAGGCTACGCCAGCTCTAAGCCGCTTCACATTGAAAGTGTTCATACGGAGTTTGCGCTTAATAAAGCTCCTCTATTTACTGGCGGTCTTGTTGGTTGGCTCAGTCGCTATGTGGGCGCGGCTCTCGAGGTTAAGGGAGCATCGGTCAACTGCACCAAACTTATCGAGTCGAGTAGGGGCTTCGGTGGCGTAGCGGGCTGCTTTGATAAAGGAAGTTTCGTCGACATCAACGGAGTGGCCGTTCAGAACAAAGAGGACATTACAAAGGGTGCAGGCATCGCCGCTCAGTCTTGGGGGTCTGTGGTTCGCCTGGGCGGTGTGACTAATTTTGAGGGAATGAACATCGCCGAAAACGATACCGTTGCGCAGATCGCGCTTGTGCGCGCCGATGCGCCGACGCTGGTGTTTGCGCGCGGAACAGGAAGCGACACGGATACTAGCACTGACGACTGCTGGGTCTATAAGCGTTGCGCGGCAAAGAAAGTCGACGACTTGGGCGGTGTTAAGGATGCCGGCTTGGGCTATGGGCAAGTAATCAGGCTTGATGGGGACACGCTGAAAAAAGACCTCATCAAAATCAATATGGATGAGCACAAGCTTGAGGGGCCTTCGACTTCGGACTGGAGTTGGCAGGTTGGCTATGATACGGGTAAAAAATGGTCCGACAAAAATCGAACGCTCAATATCAAAAGCGCGCAGGACTTCGTATGCCTTGCGCTTACGGTGCGGTTCCCCAGCCTCTGGGTCGGCGTGTACGGTTTTGGCGGAGCCAACGGCTCGGTGCTTTTAGGCTCCGATGTAACCATCAACCTTAAGGACAACGTTGATTTGTCGGGCACAGGCGTTGGAGGTCTTGGGTTCGACAGCGCTAACAATCTTCAGACGTTTCGGGGCGTCTTTAATGGCAACAACCACAAGATTACCCTTGCCATTGGCGAGCCGTATGGCATGCGCGACAACACTGCGATTGAATCCGATGATACATCCCCCGGCAACGGCAAGATTTATCGCCACAGCCGTTTGGGCCTCTTCGCCGCCATTGACGATGGCGCGACGTCGAACGACCACACCGCGACGGTGAATAACCTCACGGTCGATGGCTCCATCAAGTTCGACAACGGCTTAGACGTCGATGCTGGCTCGCTTGCGGCAACCATCACGGGCAATGCAACGCTCAACGGCGTTACGTGTAGCGCAGCGATTACCTGCGACGATACGTTCGGCAACGATGCCAACATCGGCGGCATTGCGGGTAGCGTGAGGGGCGGCGGAACCGTTGCTTTCGATAGCAGCAACACGAGTGGTAGCACAAAGGCGCAAGCGACCATCAACACGGGCGCTACCCTCAACGGCAACACGCGCATCGGCGGCGCTATCGGCTATGTGGGCGATTATGTCTCGACGTTCGATGCGAAAAGCCTGCAGGTGAGCGATTCGATTGTTTCTAAGGCTAGCTCGACGGCCGACAGCAAGTTTGATGTCAAATCAGCAAAGATTGCCCAGGTCGGCGGCTTTATCGGCTGCATCGCTCAGGGGTCGCAACAGAAAAACGTCAACATCACAGGTCTTTCGTTCAGCTCGTTCAACATGGTCGTTGGCAAGAACGGCGACGCGAAGAAGGGCGCCGGTGGTCTTCTGGGCTACAGCTGGGGCAATGCCGTTGTCACCATCGGGGATAGCAGCAAAAACACCAGCGACAGCACGTATGCTCTCAAGACAAGCAGCGCTTCCATAACCGCAGATGATTCCGAGGAACTCGGCGGCCTCGTATACGCAGCCAGCGGCCATTGGATTATCAACAACTACGCCATCGATCTTTCGGGCGCAACCATTAATGCCAAGAGCGATAAGGCCAAGATGCTTGGCGTGCTTGTCGGTCGTGGCAGCAAGGTGGCTGCTGGAGTATATGGCTCCGAGTCCTATACGGGCTTGTACCTGGAAGATAGGGCTTATTGGGAAACTGCCTATAAAGTTTCCGGGATCACAGTCGAGGCGCAGAATGTCACGACCTTCGACGAATGGGTGGGCAATGGCGTAAAGCCCGGCAGCAAGCTCATGGACGGCGATTGGAACACGGTTGTTTCGCTGCATACCCAAGGTGAAAAGTTGCACATGAGCGATGACTCGGGAAGCGACAACAGCTATCATAACCGTTCTGATTTCGGTGCGAAGTACAATACGAATGCTTGGACGAGGTATTACTACAACCTGGATAGAGCATATACGACAGTTGGCGAAAATCCCAAGAATAGTAGCAAGGCGAGTTATATGGACTCGCCGGAGTACTTGCTGCTTTGGTGCGCATATTTGTATGCGCCCAGTGATATTCGGGGCTATATCATTCCGAAAAATCAGCAGATTTTCCAAGGAAACAATATTGGCGCGAACGATGGCGCATGCGCGTCTATCGACATGGATGGATATAGCTTCTACCCTAGTAATCCCGCTAGTGGCTCCAAGGTAACGGTGAAAAATGCCGATATCAAGTTCCATTATTCCGAAATCAAAGCTAAGCAAGATGGCAACAAGAAGAATAGCGAAGCAACGCAGCACGAGAACATGCATTGTGGGCTCATCCGAACCCATGCGGGCGACCTTACGGTAAGCAATGTCACGCTGGGCGGTACCGTGGGCTCCGTTGTGAACGATGCGGGAAGCTCGTCTGGTGCACTTGTGTGCCGCTATATATTCGGGACTTCGGGAGCGGTTAAACAAATCTCTATCGATGGGCTTACGCTTGATGGCTTGACCGTCGATGGCGTGGCCGATAAAACCTACGCACCTTTGCTCATCAACGAGATGCAGACGTATGTGAATTTGAGCGCGAATAATATTTCGACCACGGGGTACGCAGATGGTACCAAGGCGGCGACGTCGCTATTCGGTAAGCTTGGCGTTGGCAGCGCGGCCGACCAGGTGACGGCGACATTTAGCCTTATCAACCTTCCCGGCGCAAAGGACAACACGATATTCACCCGTGCAAGCCTGCTCGAGAGCTTCGGGTATGGCGAGGGCAAGACGGGCTCTGCGGTGTATACGTTTGTTAAGGCTGACCAGGATAACAATAAGGTCACGTTCGGTAGCGAGATCGACTCGAAGGGCGAGTACTCCGGCAAGCAGCTTTGGTACTACGATGAGAACACTTATGGGAAGACCGCCGGTCTCGTCACCGTTGGCGATACAATAGCAGATGCAAAAAACCCGCAATTCGGTGGTTATCTTCCCTATGTCTACAAGGGCAAGGCCAACGAAAGCAACGTTCAGTACCACGAAATCAAGGTTAACCAGCGCGTGCCCAAGCTCACGACGGGCTGCGGCACCTATGGCGATCCCTATGCAATAACCAAGGCTTCCGAGCTCAATGTGATAGCCGAGTACATCAACACGCAGAATGCAATCGATGGCTGGGAAGTTACGATTGCTCGCAATCAAGAAACGCTATGTCAGCGTCGTTCGTCCGGTGCGGATACCGACAACGAAGTAACGTATGTATACAACCAGGCGAAAAAAACGTGGGAGAAGAAGATAGGGGAAGGTGCCACTGACTCCAATGACACACTTGCCGACGCCACGATGCATACCTATCTGCAAAGCGCTTACTACAGCATCGAACCCAAAAACGAAGAAGAAGAATATAACAATAGCTTCTTCGATGGTGGCAAGTCATACAATCCTATGGGATACATCTGGGAATCCAGCAACTCTAACAAAACAATCAATAACCGCATACAGGGCTATGTCCAGTTCGATATTCTGGACGGTTTGAGTTTCCGCTCTCAACTAGGCGTGCTTTTTGATAACAGACTGAATACTTCGGTAGAAAACGAAGACAGTTATTATTCCTACAAAAACAGTCTGACTCAAGGACAGGCACGTAGCTATTGGAATACTTCATGGCTGAATACCAACACTTTGAGTTATGTAAAGGAATTCAATGAAAATCACCGTATCAATGCAACTGCCGTATTCGAGCAGTCTTATGACAACAACTACAACCATACTGGTACAGGA
>OLOX01003023.1_pt1 | contig 13238 bp, 7 predicted proteins | sample 1672091 | NCBI WGS metagenome assembly OLOX01 (sample SAMEA3136644, study PRJEB25190) | human gut metagenome | reverse complement strand
CCGTCAACAGGGATGATGGCCAGCGTTACATTTTCGCCGATGTCAGCTTCCATGCGCAGCTTCGACAGTACGCTTGGTTCCAGCGCGATCTCACCAGCATGCTCCGGCATACGCCCCTCAGTAATGCGGCGGTTCAGCATCGCTGCTCCTTCAGGGCTGTCATAGCCAATGGCGACAGTTGAATCCTGCACCATGCCGGAGACATACAGTTCCGTCATACGGCTGAAATAGCCGGTCTGCATCAGTTGGTCATGCGTAGCTGGCTTGTCGTAGAGAACAACATCTGCGTAGCCGACACTTTCAGCAACCCTTACCTCACGGCGAGCCAGCAGACCATCCACGCACAGGCACAATGCCGTGACGAGGAAAATCGAAAGGAAGATACCCGCTGCCAGAGCAAGATAGCTCTTCCGGTTTGCACGGAGACCTGCGCTGGCAATCCGGTTGATGGTCAGGCGCTTCATGCGTTTACCACCCCGGTATCGCGGGCAATGTGCCCGTCTTCCAACTGGATGATACGCTCTGCCTGTTCAGCGACATTGAGATCATGGGTCACCAGAACCAGCGTAATGCCCAGTTCATGGCTTACCTGACGCAGCAGAGTCAGCACCTCACGTCCGGACTTACCATCCAGATTGCCGGTGGGTTCGTCAGCAAACAGAATCGCAGGCTTGTTTGCCAGTGCGCGGGCGATGGATACGCGCTGCTGCTGACCACCGGACATAGCACCAGGCAGATGGGACAGACGGTCGCGGATGCCCAGCATATCCACGATCTGATCGAGGTAAGCTTCGTCAGCCTTACGTCCATCCAGCATGACGGGCAGCAGGATGTTCTCCCAGCCGGTCAGTTCACGCACCAGATTGTAGCTCTGAAACACAAAGCCAAAACGGCGGCGACGCAGCACGGACAGCTGGTTATCCTTGTAATCGTAGAGGTTCTTCCCCTGATAGATGACGCGCCCCTTGCTGGGGGTGTCCAGGCCGCTCAGCAGGTGCAGCAGAGTAGACTTGCCACTGCCGCTGGGGCCGGTGATGGCGGTAAAGCTTCCCTGCTCGATGGTCAGATCCACATTGTCAAGAGCGAATACCTTATTCTCGCCCGCCTGATAGATTTTACTCAGGCCTTCGCAACGGATAATTTCCATACAAATTGCCTCCTTCACGAGTCGGAACGACGTCCGTTCCCCCTTACAGCTACACTTTATCAGACGAACCTTACTTTCAGGTGACTTTTACCTTACGATTTCGTAAGGTTGAAAAAGATACAAGGGGACGCTGCATGTACAGTGTCCCCTTAGGAATATGTTCTGATCATCTTCATCAGCGGAATGGAGATTGTCATTTTGAGTCCCTTTGCGGTGTTCTCTGCACTGATCGTGCCATGATGCCGCCAGATGATCTCCCGCACGATGGCAAGGCCAATGCCTACGCCGCTGCTGGGAGAACCTTCCGCCCGGTAGAAACGCTCAAACAGATGCGGCAAATCCTTACCAGATGCACCGCCGCCCTCATCCTCCACAGTACAAAAGAAAGCCGCCTCCGTTGTTTCCATGCGGACATGAACCGTACCACCCTCGGGCATGTGCTCGCAGGCATTCTTCAGCAGATTGGTGAAAGCTTCGCTCAGCCACTTTTCGTCACAGCGGATGATGGCATTGCCGATGACTTCCACAGTACAAGCCGGGAATGTGGCGGAAAGCCCTGCCCAGCATGAACGGATGATACTTGCAACTTTCTGCTCATCATAAGTAAACTCATAACCGTCTGCACAGAGGCGTTCCAGCCGCAGCAAGGACTGGATCAGGCGCTCCATGCGTTCAATCTGTGTGAGTTGCTGAGATAAGTGGAAACTTTCGTCCATCTCGCAATATAGGCGCAAGGAGGCCAGCGGCGTTTTCAGCTGGTGGGAAATATCCGCCGTCAAGTCACTGGTGCGGCGGCATTCCTCTGCCTGCCGCTCCTTTGCCAACAGCAGACGTTTTTGAAGCTCGGCAATAGCATTATGCAGCGGTGCAAGCGAATCCTCCTGGACGGAGAATTCAAGAGGTGCGCCGTTGCCAACGAGGAAGTCCTCCGCCTGCTCTGCCAGCTTCCTGATCCTCCGGCGCTGCCTCAAAAACAGCGCAACCAGCACCAGCAGCGCGATAGACAGGGCGATCACCACAATAGTCAGGCCAACCATTGATATCCCACCCCGCGAATTGTCTTGATGTGCTGCGCGCCGATCTTTTCCCGCAGGCGGCTGATGTGCACGGACAGCGTGTTATCGTCCACAAACTTTGCACCATCATCCCAGAGCACATCCAGCAGCTGCTCGTGCGTCACAATCGAACGATTGCTGACGAGCATATTCAGCACTTTGTACTCAGTCAGCGTCAAAGGGATAATCTCGCCATCGCGGCGCACCTGCATGTGGGACGGGTCGATCTCCAGTTCACCGGAGGTTGTGATAGGTGCAGGAGTATTCCGGCGCAGCAGCGCGCGGATGCGGCTGAGCAGTTCCATCATACGGAAAGGCTTGGTTACATAGTCGTTGCCGCCTGCATCCAGACCGCGTACCACATCGAACTCCTCATCCTTGGCGGTGAGGAACAGGATGGACGTTGTGATGCCCTGATCGCGCCATTCCTGACACAGGGATACGCCATTGCCATCGGGGAGGGTGACGTCAAGGATGATCAGGTCAATATAGACAGAGAAGTTCTGTCGAGCCTCCGCAGCATTGGCTGCAGTGGTAACGGAATAACCTTCACGGGTAAATAACTCCGTCAAGCCATCGCGCAGGGCGGCATCGTCTTCGACAAGAAGGATAGTGGACATAGTGGCTGCTCCTGATTAGCAAGTATTCTGCCTATATTGTATACAGAACAGAGGGGCACGTCAACCGGCTGTTGATAAGAAATGTGTATTTCACGGCGAAACACCCCTTGACAAATCGAATCACGCAGCAACACTGTTGTAACGTTTACGCAACATATATGCAGCTCTTCTGGATGTCTGTCAAGACATTAGTGTTACATATATTAGCTCCGAAAATGCTAAAGTGAAAGCTTTGGGTCCCAATTGCTGCGCCATAAATCTTAGACGAGGAAAACCACATCTCCTACGAACGGATATCATACAAAAAAGGCATCCGCCCCTTAAGGGTGGACGCCCGGGATTTGCTCGATAAGAGCTATCACCCTACCATTGGCTTAATGCTTCTCAGCTTTATGTGTCGCCAATGTTTTCCCCGCATTGCTCTTGGTGCTCTTAGAAGAGCTCTTCGATGCAAGGGCTTTTGCAGCCTTGCCAACCTTGCCGCCATGATGAACCGCCATGCAAGCACATCCTTCCTCAATCAGCCAGCATTTCTGCGAGATCGGCGAACATACACCGCTTTGTCAAGAGCTTCATCATTCATGCACCCGTACGCCTTGTTGTAGTGTAGCGGAAGCCTCCTGTGATACTCACTGAGCGCGTCGGGATGGGCAAGCGTGTATCTCGTCACCTCTTCATACTCCCAATGCGGTATCTCGCGTTCAAGACTCTGCAGCATGATACGCTTGGATAGATCCCGATAGCGTGGATCGTCTCTCATGCGCTCCAGGATAACCAAGGAGAGATACTGATGGGTTTTGAACAAGAAATGTTTGCGAACCCACCCCTTGGGAACCAGCAGAATTTTACGACTGCCCACTCTCCAAAATGGTTCTTGTGACCATGCCCAGTCATGTTTTTCGCGATCCCATGAACGGATCTCGTGGTAGCCATCTGGCTCAATACCATACCGCTGCATTTGATCCGCTGTGAATTGGGTCAAGATGCGCCGTAGAATATTGGTGAGCAGATCACTCATGCAGTCTTCGGCAAAGTCTTGGACGAATACAGGAATGTCTTGAACGCAAGAAATGGTCGGAATCTTTGTTGCCAGATCGCAGAGGTCCTTCAGACTGTCCCTCATGCCTTCAGTTGTTTTTCCTTTTCCGTTGTGGCCATTTCCATAGCCCAACTTCGTCTCGTTCACTTCATGCGCCTCATCAAACACTGAGGAGTTGTTCCAGCGTGAAGTCCGCATGTCAGCGTACATCTGATCCGCGAAGTCTGCGATTATCTCTGCTGCTTCACGGCTAAGCGGATCTCTACCGCGTTCAATCAGACACGGATCGATAAACAGTTCGGTGTCCGCATCAGTTGTGATATCAACGAAATCGATATCTTCGTGGCCTTTGGGGATACGCAAGTAGGTGGTTACATACATATAAACCGCCCCTTTCGATAAATAATAATCTATAGGGACATGTGGCTTGGGTGAAACGCTCAGTCATTCTTCCTTTCCGACGACTTTGGTCTTGAAATCAGCCTCGAATCGTGGTAAACTCAATGTGCCGCATTGATGAAGTACCATTCGCTGTGCTTTGTCGTCTTGAGCACCGAGGGAACTCGGTGTTTTTTCGATTCCCCAGCCACATGGAGCATGTGCTTGCCAGCCTTCCTGCCGAAGATCTACTGGTCAGAAGTCATTATACATCAGTCGCCTCCCAAAAGCAAGCGCCAAAGTGATTTTTTCACTTTCGCAAGTTCTGCAATCTCAAATCATGGCATTTTTTCAGTCTTTCCCTATTGACTTTCGTGAATTATTCACGTATAATATGTAAGGTTGCAATATTAACTGAAGGAGTGATAGCGTGCTCATTAGCTTTACCGTAAGCAACTTTCGATCCTTTGATAAAGAAGAGCGGTTTTCGATGGTCGCAGGAAAAGCACGAAACTTTTCAGAGCGTACGAATCGTATCTCAAGTGCCAATGTAAAACTTATCAAATTCAAGGCAGTATACGGGGCTAACGCCTCAGGAAAATCTAATCTGGTTCGAGCTATTGACTTCATGCAGCATGCAATGCTGCACGGTATTCCAGCAAATGCTGCGATGGATTATTGCCGCGTATCTGATAACAATGCTGAACGGCCGTCAACCTTTGCCGTGGAAGTTGTCCTCAATAACATCAGATATATCTACGGCTTTGAAGCAGTTTTGAATTCAGGCCTATTCACAAAAGAATGGATGTATGAGGTTCGTCGGCAACACTGCAGAACAATTTTCTATCGGGATGTCCAAAAGGGTACCTACGATGTTGCATCATACATGGAAGACTCACAACTTGCTGATAGGCTGAGCTTCTACGCCGACGATATCAAGAATGACGGAAGCATCTTGTTTTTACGGGTCATGAATAAGAACAAAGATGCACTGTATGATACCTATCCTATCTTGGCACCATATAGAACTGTCTACCGCTGGTTCCGATTCAAACTGAGCGTGAATTATCCCGATGAACCCATTACCCAGTATACATACTTCTTCGATAGCGAAGGTAGTGCTGCCGCAGAGGAATTACTCGCTCGCTTTGATACCGGTATATCTAAGGTTCAAGTATGTGATGAACCGACAGAAAAGCTGATAGCGCAATTCCCCAAACGTCTTTGGTCAGATCTTGTTGAAAGCCTTACCGAACAAAAAAGGCGTTATGAAGAACAGCATCAGGAACGGATTCCTGCTATCATTCTACGGATGCAAGAAGATCATTCCATGTATATCTTCGAACTAATCGAAGAAGAGGTTCGCTGTAAAACACTTAAGTTCCAGCATAAACATGGGCAATCACTGTTTTCGCTAAAAGAAGAGTCCGATGGCACTATTCGCTTGTTGGATCTTTTGGAAGTACTGCTCGCAAACAATTCTGATATGGTCTACGTTATCGACGAAGTAAGTCGCTGCCTCCATCCGTTGCTTACTAAGAAGTTTATCGGGGATTTCCTTGCGCTTGCTGCAGAACGGAATATCCAATTAATCGTGACTACACATGAGGCAGATCTCATGGACTTGGATCTGCTCAGGCAAGACGAGATTGGTTTCGTTGGCAAACGAGACGAGGACGGAACATCTAAGATATTTGGCCTTGATGAATTCGGCGCTCGTTTCGACAAGCGAATTCGCAAAGCATATCTGGATGGAGAGTATGGTGGAATTCCAAAGTTATCCAATGGGAAGCTGGTTCCTCACATGTGATGTTGCTCTGTAACCAACTAGTCATGCCCGCTTTATTGTAAGAAATAAAGCGGGCATGATTGCATCTTCAACTCAGTTGTAGCAATGGTTCAAGTTACCCCTGCATATTTTCAGCCTTCTTGACGAAATAAAGAAATCCGAACCCGTTTCCAACCGGAATCAGGTTCGGATTTCTCCTGTGAAGTGGAGCATAGCGGATTCGAAGCGGAGAACGCACTTCCCATTGCGTCACAATCAGTACCATATGGTAACATTCTGAAACCAAAATCAGCATTTGCAGCTTAACAAATCACATTGAATACCACTCCGTTGTGGGTACAATTGTGGGTACGCATCGTGGTGCAGTGTCGAGGAAACACAGACAATATCCAAGTTTCCGGCTAACCTATAATGAACTCATTGAACAGTTTTGGGGCGATAAAATTTGAAAAGTGCTGATTTGTTTTGTGATGTTTGTATCTGTGCATTTGTGATTTGATGAAAATTTGCACCACAAACATCTAACTCCGTTGAGTCTGGAAATATTCTCAATGTAAATTTCCGAACAAAATGTTGGCTCTGCCGACTTTCTTCTTTTCCAAAGTCAGCAGAGCCAATAGATTTCATCAGAAAAGATAATCAGGCGAAGTCTGCGCCAGCATTACCCTCTCGTCCGCCAAAACCCTTGCACAATATTCATCACGCTGCCCAGCAAAAAGCCACCCAGCGCAATCGCCGCCAGCGTCAGGCTGTTCACAGCGGTCGAGTTACCCTTCTCCAAGTCAGAGAACCAAACATAGCCCATTAAATCCGCACGCCCTGTCAGCACACGGCAGAAGCACAGCGTCGTCAGCACCACATTCAACAGCAGTGCTGCATCCCGCAGAATGCCGTCTTTTTTACGCAGCATCAGCAGCAAATCCAGCAGGATTGCCGCACCGCTCATGAAAATGATTGCGCCCATATTACCCAGTGGATATGCCATCGCTGAACTAATCGCCGTCAATGCAGCTGCCCCTGCCGTCAGAACCACATGAAGAATCAGGAAAATTTTCTGTTTCATGCCGTGCGTTCCTCCTTCTTTTTCGCCATTATGCTGATGCAGCATATCGCCACGTAACCCAGCAATCCTGCGCACGCTGCCGCAAAGCCGCCTATTTTCGCCGTCCGATAGCTGACACGCCACCAGTTGCTGACTTCCACCATTTTTGCTGATGTGTTCACTGCATTCATGCGGTTGCTGTTCGCCAGCACATACAGCGTATGATGCACCGCTTCTTTCAATCGGCGGAGAATTTTAGCATCGCCGCCAAGGGTGTTTCCATCGTGATTGAGATAAGCGTACCATTCTTCTTTGATGTCTACGGAGTCGAAATTCGTTGTTCCTGCCGCAACAGATTCTTTCCACGTCATATAGGTTGCCGGATTCACCAAATCAGTCACGATGTACCCCTGAAATCCCCATTCGCCGCGCAGGATGCCATCAATCAGTCCTTCATGCGCACTGACGTAGGTTGTGCCGATGCGGTTAAACGCAGTCATCGTCCCCAGCATTCCGTTTTCAAAGGCAATCTGGAAGCTGCGCAATTCCAGTTCGCGTGCCTTCTGCTCCGTCATGAAGGGCGCCACGCCATTGCGGTTTGTTTCCTGATCATTGAATGCAAAGTGTTTGCCGGCTGCAATCAAGCCCTTGCTGTACGCACCCTGCGCATACGCCGCGGCAAGGAAACCGGACAGCACCGGATCTTCCGAATAGTATTCCACGTTTCGACCGCAGCAGGGTGTGCGATGCAGGTTCAGTCCCGGCCCCCAGATAATCGACAGCCCGTTGAAAAGGCTGTCATTGCCGAACAGTGTCCCGATTGCCTGCGCAAGCTCCTTGTCAAACGACGCGCCCACCAGCTGTGGCGTGCCCATGTCATGCACCTCGTAACCCGCATTGGGGTCTTCCGGCGAAACGTACCACGGCGAATTGGCGTCCGATACGTTGGAAATACTGCTGAGGAAGCCCACTGGGCCGTCATTGGCAAGCGTTCCGCCTAAGAAACCAACAGACGGAATATCCAGATAAATCATGTTTCCGGTCGAAACAAACTCCGCCGCTTCCTGAATCGTCAACTGGTCGAGCAGTTTCTCCCAGCGCGGGTCATCGTAGGCTGCCCCCTTCATATCCGCAAAGGACATGCCGTTATCCGCTCCCCAGATAATGTCCGATACGTCGTCATCCGTATGGATGGTGTAAAAATCGTTTTTGAGCGTCGCAAGCATTTCCGCCGTGGCCGTAAGATTCTCGTAGTTTTTCGGCCATGTGCCTGCCCAATCGCTGCGGCTCAGGTATGTTACTGTGCCGGGCTGAAAAGCATTGAAATCCGCATCAGCAAGCTGATTGGATACCTGCACGCCAGCCTTCGTAACGGCAAACGTCGTCGTATCACATTCCGCGAGCGTCCATGTTTTCACGCACGCGATGTCGCCCTGACCATCCAAGCGCTCCGCATATCCCTGCGCCGTCAGAATGCTGTTCAGCGCTTCATGTGCACCGCAGCCAACTGCAAAGTAATATTCCCCCGCATCCAGCAGATAGGTTTCGCGGTCAGCATCATAGCTGGTCATGTTCTGCATATCTGCCGTGATGGTCAGCGTTTCGCTTTCCCCGGCAGCAAGCAGTTTCGTTTTGCCGAAATCCAGCAGCTGCACTGCACTCTTTTCCAGTCCGCCCACATAGTAGGGTGCTTGCATATACAGCTGCACCGTGCTTTTCCCCGGGACACTGCCCGTATTCGTCACCGTTACAGCTGCCGTCACCGTTTTGTCCTGCTGCGACACCGTCACCGCATCCAGCGTCTGCCGAAATGTCGTGTAGCTCACGCCATAGCCAAACGGATATGTTACCTCTTCGCCATAATTCCAGCCAGCTGCAGAATCAAATGCCCCCACTGTGGAATCCGCATTGCCCTGCCCCATCACAGCATCCGCATAGCGGGTCTCATAGTAGCGATAGCCCGTGTAAATGCCCTCCGCTTCGATGAGATAGTAATCCGCGCGGTCTGTCACCGTGTCAAAATATTCATCTGCATTTGCGAAAGTATAGATGCCGAAATTCGCCATTGCGGGCGATGAAACAGAGTTCGACGCATACACATCCGGCAGCGCCCCCAACGGATTCGTTTCGCCGCAGAGGATGGATGCAATGCCCAGCGTACCGTAATTGCCGGGGAAACCAATCCACAGGATAGCGTCAATGCCGTCATCCGCCGCCAATTCACCGATTTCCATCGGATTCGCCGTATTGAGCAGCACAACCACACGGTGGAAGTTTTCCTTCGCCAGTGCAAGGAGCGCCCGCTCGTCATTCGTCAGCGCCAGCGCATTCCGCGCGCCTGTCTGCGGGTCAATGCCCGTTTCACCAGGATAGTAGTCCGCTGCCTCTGTGCCGCAGCGTCCCAGCACAACAATTGCCGCATCCTGATACGCTGCAAAACCGTTTCGATAGTCCGAATCTGCCTTCTGGATTTCCTCCACGGTCGCCTCCGCCGTTACCAGCTTCGGTTCATTGCCTGGCAGGACACCCACAAAACTCGGCGAGAGTTTATTGGCGTTGTTGTACACCTTGTTCTTGCATACTTTCGTATAGGTCTCCCGCATCTGCTCATTCACTTGGAAGCCTTTTTCGATGAGTGCATCCCCCAGCTTCACGTTTTGTCCCGGTTTTACTGCACAGCCGACGCGCGCCCCGAAATTCATCTTTGTTTCCGCGCAAACGCCCAGCAATGTCACAGCGCTGCCCTTTTCCAGCGGCAATGCGCCATTGTTTTTCAGCAGCACACTGCCTTCTGCGCTGAGGCGTTCGCCCATTGCGCGATGCGCTGCAATCAGCTCATCCGTGTTGGCGTAATCCGCCACATAGGTCGTATACAGTGCATCGTCCGATTCCGAGACCTCAACAACAGCAGTCTGCGTTCCCAGATAGCTGTTGACCATATTGCGATTCTTCTCCAGTATCGTGCCCGCGCTATTCCCGATGAGCATCACGCAGACCCCAAGGCAGCTCAATCCGCACCAGAATTGTTTGGTTTTGAACATGCTTTTTCTCTCCTTCTGCCCGTTTTGCGCATACACAGATGCCCTGCCTGCTGGAAAGCACATCAGGCAGGGATATCTATGACGCTTGGTTATACTTGCGCTTTCACCTGAACCACCTGAATGCTGCTGCGATTCTTCCTGCAGCGCCGTACAATCAGCAGTACGCCTGTCACTGTCACCACCAGCACCGCAGCATCAGCGCAAATCATCCAGATTTGCCACTCTGGCAGCACATTGCGGATTTCCGTCTTTTCGCTGAAGCCATTCATCGCCGCGCTGTTGACAACCGTATACAGGATGTTATGCGATGCACGGCGCAGGCTGTTCACCAGCGTTGCATTGTTTTCAATGTCATCAATCCAGTAAACCGTTTTATCACTGTTCAGCCACAGGTCGCCGCCGTTTTGCAGCCCCATGTCAATCCACATGTAACCGCCGTTCGCTGTCGCATAGTCTGTCACAACAATTCCGCGGAAGCCCCATTCGCCGCGCAAAACATCCTCCAGCAAATCTTCATTTGCACCGCACCAGATGCCGCCGATGGAGTCAAATGCCGCCATCATGCCATGCGCATCCGCTTCCTTGACGCAGATTTCAAAGGGTGTCATGTACAGTTCGCGCAGCACCTGCTCCTGACAGAAGGTTGCAATGCCATAGCGCCGATCTTCCTGATCGTTCAGCACCAAATGTTTGAGGTAGACATACATGCCTTTGCTTTGTGCGCCGCGAACCTCCGCCGCACAGATTTTCCCCGACAAGAAGCCGTCTTCGGAGTAGTACTCAAAGTTGCGTCCGCCATAGGGCGTACGATGCGTCCCTGCCCCCGGCGCATACCAGCCCTGAACGCCCGACTTCAAGCCATCTTCACCAATGCACTCGCCCATCTGCTCCACCAGTTCCTGATTCCATGTGGACGCAAGCACCACCGCAATCGGATAGCCCATGCAGTGCGCACTGCCGGAAATCAATTCATCCGAAATACCTGCCGGGCCATCCTGATCGTTGGAAACAGGCTTGGAAATGCTCAGCAGCTGTGCCGTCTGCCAGCCGCCCAGCCGAACCATGTTCATCATTTCTTCGACCGTCAGGCAGTCCAGCACATTTTCCCATGCCGGATCGTCGTATGCCTTGCCGCGCATGGTAATCAGCTTGATACCTTTGCCCGAACCTGTCGTCGGCATAACGGCGTTCGGGTCGTCAGCGTAATGATTTTCCTGACTGTCCTGCAGCAGCTGGTCGCTCGCCTTCATGGTATGTTTGCCCTTTTTATCCGTCTTGCCATAGAAGCTCGGCCATGTGCCATCCCAATCACTGCGCGTCAGATAGACATACTTGCTGTCATAGTACGTCATGCTGCTGTAATCAAACTGATTGCTGATAGCCGTTCCCGTTGCGCTGTCCACTGCGCAGGTCGTTGTGTCCAGTTCCTGCTGCACATAGGATGCTGTCATGGCAGCATTGCCCGCATCATCCATGCCGTCTTCAATCGTGCAGCCTTTTGCCGCCAAGATGTTGTTGACTGCATCGTGTGCATTGTCCGCCACGGTAAAGTAGTACGTTCCCGCATCAACAATGTAGGTGCGCGCATTGATTCGGTCATACGCACGCAGCTCTTCTTTTGGCACAGTCAGCGCAACCGTCTCTGTTTCGCCCGGCAAAAGCAGGCGCGTTTTGCCGAAACCGCACAGCTCCACCGATGCCTTCTCTACCAGATACTGCTTATCATAGTCCGTATAGGGCGATTGGAAGTAGATCTGAACAACTTCCTTGCCCGCCACAGCACCTGTATTGGTGACATCCACAGAAACAGCAAACTGATTTTCCTCTTCCGTCAGCTTGAAATTGCTGTATTCAAAGGTTGTGTAGCTCAGTCCGTAGCCAAAGGGATACAGCACTTCCTTGCCATAGTTCCACGCCTTGTTGTCCGAAGCGCCCTTTCTGCTGTCTGCATTTCCCTGCCCCAGTACCGTATCCTCATAGCGCGTTTCATAATAGCGATAACCGACGTAAATTCCTTCGCCATAAACCACATAGGTATTCTTCGCGCCCACGCTGTTATAGCCGTTTTCCACGCGCCCATAGCCGAAATTTTCAAACGCAGCTGAGCTTTCCGCGCTGTAAGCATAGGTATCCACCAGCCGTCCAGACGGGTTCACCGTACCATTCACGGCACGCGGAATCGAAATCATTCCCTGCTGACCGGGGTAGCCCACCCAAAGTGCCCCTTGAATATGCTCATATTCATTGAGCCAGCCCAATTCAACCGCGTTTGCGATGTTCAGCAGCACAATCACGCGGTCAAAATGCGCATTGATGTATGTCAGCAGCGCCTGCTCATCCTTGCTCAGAGAGACCTCTTTCTCTGCGAGGTCTGTCGCCTCATGCGCAGGGCGCGAGAAGACAAAAATCGCTACATCGCCATATGCTGCAAAAGACTTTTCCACCTCCGCAGAGAAATCATCCGGCTTGACTTCTTTGGGAATTTTCAGGCCGCTGTCTTGATACATCGTCCACAGCGTTTCATTCACATCGAAGCCTTCCTGCGTGAATGCTTCCTTCAAGCTCTGCACGTTTGTCTCGTCAATGGCGCCGGAACCGCCGCCGCCATAGCGGAACTGCGTTGATGCCTGACCAAAGATGCTGATTTTCGCTCCCTTTTGCAGCGGCAGTGCATTCTGGTCGTTTTTCACCAGCACAATGCCCTCCGCCTCAATCTGCCGGCTGATTTCCGTTTCATGCGCCAGCAAATCTGCCTCCGTTGCAAAGGCGCTTTTGAAGTAATCGCTGTCACCCGAAGTATCCAGATTCACGGTTGCTACGGTTTGATGTCCCAGCGAACGAGTAATCAGCGAGCTGTATTTGAGCAGCACCACGTTGAGCGTGATAATGCCCACCATCAGGAGCGCCAGAAGGCTTCCCCAAATTCCAGCAAAGAGCTTGTTGCTCATTTTTTTTATGAGGCTTTTTGATTTTCTGTTTCTGCTCGTCCATCTTCAAGCGCTTCCTCTCTGTCTTCCGCTTCAGAATTTCCAAGTTCTCATACTGTTTCGGCCGCATTGGGAATTGGAATCAGTATGTTGAGGATGAAGGTATCCCCTTCCGTGGTCGTGCTGGCATAACCGCCGTA
>OLOX01003019.1_pt1 | contig 13240 bp, 9 predicted proteins | sample 1672091 | NCBI WGS metagenome assembly OLOX01 (sample SAMEA3136644, study PRJEB25190) | human gut metagenome | reverse complement strand
AGAGTTAAATAAAAACGGAATGTTGCGTGATGAAATCAGAGAATATCTCGGACCGATTTACGACTTGGAGCGACTGAGCAGCCGTATCAGCTATAAGTCAGCGAATCCGCGAGACTTGATCGCTTTTGCATCTTCACTGGAAATGCTTCCTTATATAAAACAGGTATTAAAAGAATTTAAGACTCCCCTGCTTCAGAAAATTTATGAAGATATGGACTCTCTGGAAGATGTAACAAATCTGATTAAACGTGCCATCGTGGAAGATCCGCCTCTTGCACAGAAGGATGGCGGTATTATCAAAGAAGGTTATAATGAAGATGTAGATAAATTCCGCCGTTCCCGGACAGATGGAAAGAAATGGCTTTCTGAGCTGGAGGCAAGAGAGAGGGAACGTACCGGTATCAAAAGCCTGAAGATCAAGTACAATCGTGTATTTGGTTATTCTCTGGAAGTTACCAATACTTTCAAAGATCTTGTGCCGGAGGATTATATCCGCAAACAGACCCTTACCAATGCAGAGCGTTATATCACTCAGGAACTGAAAGATCTGGAAGATCTGATCCTTGGAGCTGAGGATAAGCTTTATGCGCTGGAATTTGAACTGTTTTCCAGTATCCGTGATCAGGTTGGAGCGGAAGTTGTCCGTATCCAGCGCACTGCAAAAGCAGTGGCTGCACTGGATGTTTTCGCTTCTCTTGCACTGGTTGCCCAGAGGAATAATTTCGTCCGGCCAAAGATCAATGAGACAGGCCTCATTGATATCCGAAACGGCCGTCATCCGGTTGTGGAGCAGATGATCGAAAATGATATGTTCATTCCAAACGATACGTATCTTGACAACCACAAAAAACGGATCTCCATTATCACAGGACCAAACATGGCCGGTAAATCTACATACATGCGTCAGACGGCACTGATCGTTCTGATGGCACAGATCGGAAGCTTTGTTCCGGCAGACAGTGCAAACATCGGTGTGGTTGACCGGATCTTCACCCGTGTAGGTGCATCTGATGACCTTGCAAGCGGACAAAGTACCTTTATGGTGGAAATGACGGAGGTTGCCAATATTCTTCGCAATGCCACTTCCCGTAGCCTTCTGATCCTGGATGAGATCGGACGTGGAACCAGTACTTTTGACGGCCTCTCCATTGCCTGGGCAGTGATCGAACATATCAGCAATACCAAGCTCTGCGGTGCCAAAACCTTATTTGCGACCCATTATCATGAGCTTACCGAACTGGAGGGAAAACTTTCCGGTGTCAACAATTACTGTATTGCTGTCAAAGAAAAGGGTGACGATATCGTATTTCTTCGTAAGATCGTAAAAGGTGGCGCTGACAAGAGTTATGGTATCCAGGTGGCCAAGCTTGCCGGTGTTCCGGATTCCGTGATCCAGCGTGCCAAGGAACTTGTGGAAGAGCTCAGTGACGCAGATATCACCGCAGCGGTAAAAGACCTGACTGCTCCGAAAAAGAAGCAGAAGATCACCTATGATCAGGTGGATATGGCACAGATGTCACTCTTTGACACGGTGCAGGATAATGATATCATCGAAGAGATCAAAGGCCTGGAGATTGGCAACCTGACTCCAATGGAGGCCCTGAATATTCTCTATAATCTGCAGAACAAAATAAAGAACCGGTGGTGATACCTTGAGAAAAATTGCAGTTTTAGACCAGAATACCATTGATAAGATCGCAGCAGGTGAAGTTGTGGAGCGGCCTTCTTCTGTTGTAAAAGAACTTGTGGAAAATGCTATTGACGCAGGAGCTACCGCCATCACAGTAGAGATCACAGATGGTGGAAAAAAGCTGATCCGTATCACAGATAACGGCTCCGGAATGGAAGCAGAACAGGTTCCCCTTGCTTTTCTACGTCATGCTACAAGCAAGATTGAAAAAGTGGAAGACCTGACACATATTGCCTCCCTGGGCTTTCGTGGCGAGGCTCTTTCCAGTATTGCCGCAGTTTCCCAGGTAGAACTGATCACAAAAACTCCTTCTGCCATCAGCGGTACCCGCTATGTGATCGAAGGTGGAAAAGAACAGTCTTTGGAGGAGATGGGCGCACCGGAGGGAACCACCTTCCTGATCCGGAACCTTTTTTACAACACACCTGCAAGAAGCAAATTTCTGAAATCCGACATGACAGAAGCCGGTTACATCAATACGCTGATGGAACAGCTGGCGCTTTCCCATCCGGAAATTTCCTTTAAATATATCCAGAATCGTCAGGTGAAACTTTCCAGTTCCGGAAATTACAGCGTAAAGGTTGTGATCTACAGCGTTTACGGACGGGAGATCGCCAAAGCACTTCTGGAAGTCTCCTATGAAAATGATTTTATGAAGATCGAAGGCTTTGTGGGAAAACCGGAGATTTCCAGAGGAAACCGCACTTTTGAGAATTATTATATCAATGGCCGGTATGTAAAAAACAAGATCATTACCAAGGCTATTGAGGATGGGTATAAAGGACTGGTCATGCAGCATAAATTTCCATTTGTTTCCCTTCGGATCGAAATGGATGGTAATGACCTGGACGTTAATGTACATCCGGCAAAAAGAGAAGTGCGTTTTGCCAGAGAAACCGAAGTTTATACGGCTATCTATGAAACTGTTCGTAAGGTACTGACTCACAGAGAACTAATCCCGCAGGTATCTGTGGGAAAAGACGAACCGACATCTCACAACGAGCAGATGAAGCCAGGAAATGTTCCGGAACCTTTCGAGGTAAAAAGACGGCAGGAGATGTACGGACACCAGAACCGGACGGCGAATATAGCTTCCCATATTGCACCGACAGCTTCTGAAGTACGTACATCGCCGGTTTCATCGATACCTTATAATAAGTTGACAAATAGTACAGCCTCCTATGGCTCAGCTGAAACAGCTCACAGTTCTTCAGATTCTTTTACAGATAAATACAGGCATATGGGTTCTCTGCGGGAAAATCCCGTATATAGATCTCAGCCCTTTACAAAAGAAGAAGCGCAGCAGGTGCTTGCGACGATCCACAAATGGCAGGAAAAGCTTTTTCCCGAGTACGGTCTGCATTTTATCCATGCCAGCGACGAATGGTATATCCTGGCGGAAGAGGAGATTCCGGACGAGGATAACTACGACGGGTATCTGCAGCTGGAAAACGGTGTCGGCATGATACGACTTTTGCTGGAGGAATTTGAAGATTCCCTGCGGCAGCTTCGAAAAAGCGGCGCGATGGAGCGCTGGAATCACAGAAAGCGGGAAATTTCTACAGTAACCGGCAGAATTGTCGCACCCTATATCGAACGGATGGCGAGACGGATGGAGGAAGAATTTCCGGGGCTCTGCGTCCATGTGCATCCGATCCGCAACGACTTTTTTGGGGAACGGATTACGGTAACAGGGCTTTTAACCGGACAGGATATCATGGCGCAGTTAAAGGGCGAGCATCTGGGCGAAGAGCTGCTGTTGCCGATCAACGTCCTTCGAAGCGGCGAAAGGGTGCTGTTGGACGACTATACGGTTGAGGATATTTCCAGCGCTTTACAAGTACCCGTGAATATTGTAAAATCAAGCGGATATGATTTTACGGAAAGTTTGCTGGGCGAATTTTAACCCCAGTCCGGAAATTGCAGCTGTGCAGTTTAGAAAAATCAGCGCATTGCCAAAGGACAGGCGGGAGAAATGTTGTCCGTTATAAGGAAAGGAGCATATATGGCAAGAAAAAGAAAGCCAATCGTTGCAGTAGTTGGCAGACCCAATGTCGGAAAATCGACACTGTTCAACGCACTGGCGGGAGAGATGATCTCCATCGTAAAGGATACACCGGGCATTACAAGAGACCGTATTTATGCGGACATTTCGTGGTTGGATAAAAATTTTACCCTGATTGATACCGGCGGTATCGAGCCGGATTCCGGGGACATCATTTTGTCCCAGATGCGGGAGCAGGCACAGATCGCCATCGACACGGCGGACGTGATTCTGTTTATGGTAGATGTCAAGCAGGGATTGGTGGATGCAGATTCCAAGGTAGCGGATATGCTGCGCCGTTCCCACAAGCCGGTGGTTTTGGTAGTCAACAAAGTAGACAGCTTCCAGAAATACATGGCGGATGTCTATGAGTTTTATAATTTGGGAATCGGTGATCCGTGGCCGATCTCTGCGGCAAACCGGATGGGGATCGGCGATATGCTGGACGAAGTTGTACGTCATTTCCCTGAAGATGCAGAGATGGAAGAGGAGGATGATCGTCCGAAAATTGCGATCGTCGGAAAACCGAATGTCGGCAAATCGTCCATTATTAACCGCTTGATCGGTGAAAACCGGGTGATCGTTTCCAATATTGCAGGTACAACGCGGGATGCGGTGGATACCGAGGTAGTGCATAACGGAAAAGAGTACATCTTCATTGATACGGCAGGTCTTCGACGCAAAAATAAAATTAAAGAAGAGCTGGAGCGCTATATGATCGTTCGCACCGTCAGCGCGGTAGAGCGCGCCGATGTCGTTGTGCTTGTCATCGATGCGGAAGAGGGCGTGACCGAGCAGGATGCCAAGATTGCCGGAATTGCTCATGAGCGGGGCAAGGGCATGATCATTGCGGTCAACAAGTGGGACGCCATCGAGAAAAATGATAAGACGATTTATCGTTTCCAGGAAAAGATCCGAAACACCCTTTCCTTTATGCCGTATGCAGAGATTATTTTCATTTCTGCACTGACCGGGCAGCGTCTGCCCAAGCTGTTTGAGACGATCGATGCAGTCATTGAGAATCATGCGCTGAGGGTTGCAACGGGCGTATTGAATGAAATTATGGCGGAAGCGGTTGCATTGCAGCAGCCTCCGACGGACAAGGGAAAGCGCCTGCGGCTGTATTACATTACGCAGGTATCGGTAAAGCCTCCGACATTTGTTATTTTCGTCAACGATAAAGAGCTGATGCACTTCTCGTATACGAGATATATAGAAAATAAGATCCGCGAGGCGTTTGGGTTCCGCGGAACACCTCTGAAATTTATTATCAGAGAGAGGAAGGAGAATAACGAATGATGGAACGTTTGGTCTGTGTAGCCATCGGCTATCTGTTCGGTCTGTTTCAGACTGCCTATATTTATGGAAAGCTGCATGGAATCGATATCCGCAATTACGGAAGCGGCAATGCGGGAACGACAAATACGCTGCGCGTGCTCGGTACAAAGGCAGGACTGATCGTACTGGCAGGAGATATTTTAAAATGTATCCTGGCAATCGCAGCAGTGCGCTTGTTGTTTGCAGGCGGTGTGCATGAGGATATGTATTATCTGCTTGCGATGTATGCGGCACTCGGTGCGATTCTGGGACACGACTATCCGTTTTATTTAGGCTTTAAGGGCGGCAAGGGCATTGCTGCGACAGCAGGCCTGATCCTGGCGATCCATCCGGCATTTATCCCAATGGGTGTGATCCTGTTTTTCGGTACCTTCCTGCTGACGCATTATGTTTCCCTCGGTTCCCTGTTGGTTTATGCAGGATTCCTGATCGAAATGGTGATTATGGGACAGATGGATCTGTTTTCCATGCCGGTCGGACACCGGGCTGAGATGTATGTGATCGCGGCGTTTCTGACGGCAATGGCGTATTGGAAGCACAGGGAGAATATCAAACGTCTGCTTTCCGGTACAGAACGCAAGACCTATCTTTTTAAGAAAAATAAAGAAGCGCTGAACTAAGAAACAAAGCAGATATAAATTAGAGTAGGATGGTAAAAACTATGGCAAAAATCGGTATGATCGGTGCAGGCAGTTGGGGCACTGCGTTGACCTGGCTTTTGACAAATAACGGACATCAGGTAACGGTCTGGAGCGCACTTGCAGATGAGATTACGATGCTGCAGGAAAAGCATGAACAGACCTCCAAGCTGCCGGGAGTCATTCTGGATGACAGTGTGGTATTCACGACAGATTTAAAGGCTGCTGTGGAGGGTATGGATCTGCTCGTTTTGGCAGTTCCGTCCCCGTTTACCAGAAGCACGGCGCATCAGTTAAAGGATGTGGCAGCACAGGGACAGATCATCGTAAACGTTGCAAAGGGCGTGGAAGAAAACACGCTGATGACGCTTTCTCAGATCATCGAGGAGGAAGTTCCGCAGGCGGAGGTTGCAGTGCTTTCCGGTCCGTCCCATGCGGAAGAGGTGGGCAAGGGAATCCCTACGACGATCGTTGTCGGTTCTAAGAAAAAAGAAATTGCGGAAAAAATCCAGAGCATTTTTATGAACCCGGTATTCCGCGTGTATACAAGCCCGGATGTGCTTGGTATCGAGCTGGGTGCAGCGCTTAAAAATGTCGTTGCGCTGGCAGCTGGCGTTGCAGACGGCTTAGGATACGGCGATAACACCAAGGCTGCATTGATTACGCGAGGTATCACGGAAATTGCACGCCTGGGCACTGCAATGGGCGGACGCCGTGAGACGTTCTTTGGACTGAGCGGAATCGGCGACCTGATTGTAACCTGTGCCAGCATGCATTCGCGAAACCGTCGCGCAGGCATCCTGATCGGAAAAGGATACACGATGGAAGAGGCCATGAACGAAGTCAAGATGGTCGTTGAGGGCGTGTATTCGGCAAAGGCAGCCCTGGGTCTGGCACACAAGTACGAAACATCGATGCCGATCATCGAGCAGGTCAATCTGGTGCTGTTCGGCGGAAAGCCCGCAAAGGAAGCAGTGGCAGATTTGATGCTGCGGGATAAAAAAGTAGAAATCTCCGATACAGAGTGGGAATGAAGCAAAAAAAGAGAGCCGGGAGGCTCTCTTTTTTTGCGCTACTTCTGAATTCCCGTTAGGGAATTTAGAAGGTTCCTTCTTATCGGATCGCTTCCACGATCGTGCGTGTTGTCTTAGGCTTGTTCATGGAATAAATATGGATGCCGTCTGCACCGTGCTGCTTTAAGTCGAGGATCTGGCGGATCGCATAATCGATACCGGCTTTTCTCATGTCTTCCGGGTTTTCTCCGTAAGTCGCAATGATGTCGGCCAGTTCTTTCGGAACGGAAGAGCCGGAGAGGGTTACCGTCGTGCCGAGCTGCTTTGCGGAAGTGATCGGCATGATGCCTGCACAGACCGGAAGCGTAATGCCTGCATGATTTTTCTTTTCCAGGAAACGGTAGAAGCTGTCATTTTCAAAGAACAGCTGAGTGATGAAAAACGCTGCGCCTGCTTCCTGCTTTTCTTTCAGGTAAGCAATATCGCTGTCAAGGCTTTCTGCTTCGAAATGCTTTTCGGGATAGCATGCGCCTGCGACTTCCAGATCGGTATGCTCCTTTAAGAAGCGAGTCAGGTCGGAAGCATGGGCAAAAGCACGGTTTTCAAACTGTGCATCATCCATCCAGGTCGGTCGGTCGCCGCGAAGCGCCAGTACATGGGAAAGACCCGCCTGTTTCATGTCATCAGTAACGGTGAGAATGTCCTCTTTGGAGGAGCCGACACAGGTCATATGGGCAACTGCCGGAATGTGGAGACTGTTCTGGATGAAGGAAGCCAGCTCCACCGTGCGTTTGGAACGGCTGCCGCCTGCGCCGTAGGTTACGCTGATAAAATCCGGCTGCAGCTCGGAAAGCTGATGTAGGACGTTCTGCGCGTTTGTAAATTCGTCGTCCTTCTTGGGAGGAAATACCTCAAAAGAAAGGGTCTGTTTCTGGGAAAATAAATCTTTAATCATAGGTAAGAAATCCTTTTCTGTAGTATGCATCAAACAAACCTGAGTTCAGGAACCGCTTGATTTTGAACCTTAAATATCGTACCATGAACTTAGCTGTAATTCAAGCTTGGCATAAGCAAAAATGAATGGAGGATAGTGAGAAAAATAAGCGTGATCGCGTATTTTTCTCACAGCTATTTGTGCCGCAGGCGTCACAAAATAGCTAGGATCGCAGAGCAGAACTGGAAGTTCTGCTCGCGATTCCTTCGGCGCAAAGCGCCTGCGGAATGGAGGATAGTATGAAACTGGAAACACTGATGAGTATCAAAGAACGCAGAAGCGTGCGTTCTTATCGGAAAGAACAAATTTCGAAGGAAGAGCTGGATGCAGTTCTGGAGGCTGGAACTTATGCGGCGTCCGGGATGGGACGTCAGCCCGCGAAGATGGTTGTGGTTCAGGAGCCTGAATTGATTGCAAAGCTTTCCAAAATGAACGGGGCGGTTATGGGAGCAGATTCCGATCCGTTTTATGGAGCGCCTACTGTAGTGATCGTTTTTGCAGATACAAATGCCGGAACATGGCTGCAGGACGGTTCGCTCGTGATGGGCAATCTGATGCTTGCTGCTTATGCAGTCGGGCTTGGCTCCTGCTGGATCAACCGCGCAAAGGAGATGTTTGAAAGCGCAGAAGGCAAAGCACTGATGAAAGAATGGGGAATTGCAGATACCTATGCTGGCGTTGCCTGCTGTATCTTAGGCTATGCGGACGGTCCGCTGCCGGAGGCAAAGCCGAGAAAGAACGATTACATCGTAAGAGTGTAAGGAGAGAACAGCCCCGGTTCTTATCTGGAACGATAGGAACTGGGGCTGATTTTGTAATAATTGCGGAAGCAGGCGCCGCAGTCGATACGGTACCTGTTTTAAAAGAAGGGAAAGTCTGTGGCATCGGACAGATGGAAATCTTAAAAAAAAGAAAGTACGCAAATGTCAAACAGCCTGTATAATAGAGCAGAAGTGAATGAAACATAAAATTACAGAGGGAGAAACGGAATGATTCAATTTTTACAGGAGGCGGCCCATGTTGTGCCGTCGAAGCGCCAGCTGGACTGGTATGAGCTGGAAAGCTATGCGTTTATTCATTTTGGAGTAAATACCTTTACGAATCGGGAATGGGGAGAGGGAACCGAGCCGGAATCTATTTTTAATCCTGAAAATCTGGACTGCGATCAGTGGGTGGAAGCGATCAAGGCAGCAGGCATGAAGGGAATGGTGCTGACAGCAAAGCATCACGACGGTTTTTGCCTGTGGCCTTCCAAATATACGGAGCATTCCGTGAAAAACAGCCCGTGCAAAAAAGACGTTGTCCGGGAAGCTGCCGAAGCATGTAAAAGGGGCGGCATCAAGTTCGGATTTTATTTGTCTCCGTGGGATCGGAACGCTTCCTGCTACGGGACACCGGAATATAACGACTATTTCTGCAACCAGCTGACGGAGCTTCTGACAGAGTACGGCGACATCTTTTATGTCTGGTTTGACAACGCCTGCGGAGAAGGTCTAAACGGCAGAAAACAGGTATACGATTTTCCTCGTTATATTGAGCTGATCCGGAAATATCAGCCCAATGCGGTTATTTTTAACGATTTCGGACCGGACATCCGGTGGTGCGGCAACGAAGCCGGAAAGCCGAGACATTCCGAATGGGCGGTCATCCCGTCCGAACTGTGTCATTTGAGCAGGGTGCAGACGGGTCCCGGACCGATGGCGGAGGAAGGAAGCCTTTCCTGGATTTACAATACCGAACAGGAGTTAGGAACGATGCCGAATATTCTCTACACGAAGGGTCTGACCTTTACGCCTACGGAGATCAATATGTCTATCCGTCCGGGCTGGTTCTGGCATCTGGAAGAGGAGCCACACTCCCTGGAACGCCTATTTACTACCTATCTGGGAAGCGTCGGGTCGAATGCGTGTATGCATCTGAATTTGCCGCCTAACACAGACGGACGGATTGATGAGCGGGACGTAAAGCGTCTCAAAGAGTTCGGCGCGCTGCTGCAAGAAGAGTTCGGCACTGAGCTGGATGTCAAAATCCGGGAAGAGGAAAGTCCCAAAACGCAGAAGGTCTATACGATTTCCTTAAAGCAACCCACCGCCCAGATCCGCTATGTTTCGCTGCGGGAAGATTTGACCAAGGGTCAGCGCGTAGAGGGCTTTCGGATTACGGCGCAGTCCGGCAGCGGCAATCAGTATCCGCTGTATCAGGGCACTGTCATCGGAAACCGCAAAATCTGCCAGCTGCAGAATCCCTTCGGCGAGCAGAACCCGCTGATCAACGACATGGAAGACCGCATCTGTCAGATTCAGGTACAGATTACTGCGGCGAGGGATGAAGTATTCTTAAAAGACATTAAAATCTATTAAGAAAACTGCAGATAGACTTCGCCGGATCAAGGAGGAATACAGGTTTAATTCTGTGAGATAAGATGCCACGAAAAAGAGCTGCCGTATGGGCAGCTCTTTGATGTTATCCCAGCACCTTCTGGAATGCCTCCCAGGCAACGCAGAACGCCTTTTCCGTGTTGTTTTCGGTGCGAATCGCAGCGTTGTGTTCTAATGCTGCAAGACCGCTGAAATTGGCTAAATGCGGCTCGAGGCTTAAAAAGCCGTGATAGCCGGAAGCGTCGAGCTTTTGGAAAATTTCCGGCAGATGTCCGTCGCCTGTGCCTGCCGGAACGACTTCGCCGGTAGCAAAGAGCGCGTCCTTGACGTGGACATAGGAAATATAGGGGGAGAGCATTTCATAAGCCTCTAACGGATCCTGATCGCACTGGATAAAGTTCGCAAAGTCGAACGTGCAGGAGAAGTGCTTTCCTGCAAATTGCTGCATCAGGTCGAGGCAGCGGGATGCGTTGTCGCCGTAAATACCTTTTTCATTTTCATGCAGCAGGGTGATATTGTTATGCGCAGCCTCTGCAACCATCGCCTCCATCCGGAAAAGCACCTCGGAGCGGCAGTCTGCCGTAGCATAGTTTTCCGGGATATAGAAGCTGAACATACGGATATAGGGCGTTTCGAAGATGTCTGCCATCTGTTCTGTATGGGAAAGCTTCTGCAGGTGCGCATCGAAATCATCGTCAATTCCGATTTTGCCGATCGGAGAGCCGATGGCGGAAATGCAGATATTTGCCTGATCGAGCTTTTTCTTTACCTCTTTTGCAAAATTCATCGTAAAATCGGATACATTTATGCCGTCCGCGCTGCGCAGCTCGACGTAGGAAATGCCGAGCCGGGAAAGCACTTCGATCTGGCGGTCTAAGGATTCCGCGATTTCGTCGGCAAAGCAGCTGACCGGGCAGGAAGAGAGCAGTTTATGTTGTGTGTTCATGACGGGTTACCTCGTTGTTTTTTGTTGTGTGGGGCGGAGAGACAGCGTGCATTCTATTGTTCGATGAGTGTTACACTGTGTCCGCTGCGGGCGGACTCATACGTTCCAAGCATCAGCCGGATGCTCGGCTCCATTGTTTCCAGGTTTAAGCGAAAGCGCCGGTTGTCGCGCAATGACTGATAGAAATCCGAAATGCATGCGGTGTGTCCGGTGCCCCAGTAGCTCTTGCCGATCGGGGCCAGCGTTTCGACGGAAAGCTGATAAGGCGCAGCGTCTTTGGGATATACCGTGACGTGCGGGTCTTCCACGCGGATTGTCATATTTTCGCAGGCGATTTCGATCAGCGGTGCGACGTCTGCGCAGTAGGAGGTCGTCGCATAGAAGCTTGCATGGACGCCGTTAAAGTCAATATAGGCTTCGAGCGTATCCTCGACTTCGATTACGTTTTTTAAATGGTGGTTGGTCATCGTTGCATCGACCGTAGTCGGGTCACCGAGCAAAAAGCAGAGCAGATCCTGTGTGTGGACGGACTGGTTGATCAAAACGCCGCCGCCCTCGGTTTTTAAGCTGCCTCTCCAGCCGCTTTCGGTATAATAAGCTGCGCCTCTGCACCAGGTTACGAACGCGCGTGCGCCGAGGACTTTTCCGGCTTTGCCGGAGTCGATCAGATCCTTTGCCGCGCGGATGCTGGCGTTATAGCGGTTCTGATAACAGAAGCCGAGCTGTGCCTCAGATTTTGCAGCAGCTTTTTTCAGTTCTTCGAGCTGGTCAAAAGAGATCGCAGGCGGTTTTTCCATAAAGACATTGATATTTCGTTCCAGGGAATAAATCGCCATCGGAACGTGCAGATAGTGCGGCGTGCAGATATGCAGGACATCCGGTTTTTCTGCTTCAAGCATGCTTTCGAGGGACGGATAGGGCTTGGTATGGAAATTTTCCGCATAAGTCTGCGCTTTTTCGGGTTTGATATCGGCGGCAGCGACAAATTCCGTATCAATGCCGGAGGTCAGGACGCTGCCGTGTACGGCGGCAATACCGCCGCAGCCAACCAGACAGGTTTTCATGCGTTTACGCCTCCTTTATCGGTATTGTCTGAAACCTTGCTTCCATAGCTGTCAGAGGTGTCGAACGTCGCTTCGGTCACTTCGGTTTTGACTTTGGAGACTTTGCGGTGCTCATTTAATTTTTCAAGGAAAAGCGCTTCGTCGATCGGTAGGGTAACCGTCTGGTCTGTCCAGGAGGAAAGATGCATCGCATTGGAAAGCTCCAGACCTCGGATCCCCTCGGTCCCGTCTGCAACGAGCGGTTCGCCGCGCAGGATCGCGCCTGCAAAAGCGTTCAATACGCCGACATGCTGCGGATTTTTGCCGTCCAGTTCGATTGTGACCTCATGTCCGGCGGGCTGTTCGAAGCCGCCTGTTGCCGTAAAGCAGAAGTCACGTTCGTTCTGTTCGAGCTCGAAGAACGTCAGGTTGTCATGCTCTGCTACGAGCTTGCCGCGTTCCAAAGTGATTTCAAAACGGTTCGTGCCGGGAGCATCTGCCGTGGTCGTGACGAAAACGCCGGTTGCGCCATTCGGAAATTCGAGATAAGCGGTTACATCGTCCTCGACCTCGATCTGGTGCCATTTGCCGTTGTGGCAGAAGGCGCGGACGCGGCAAGGGAGTCCACAGATCCACTGCAGGAGGTCTAAGTTGTGCGGGCACTGGTTTAACAGCACGCCGCCGCCTTCGCCGTCCCAGGTTGCGCGCCAGCCGCCGGAGTTATAGTAAGCCTGTGTGCGGTACCAGTCGGTGATGATCCAGTTGACGCGCTTGATCTGACCGTATCTGCCGCTCTGTACCATTTCATGCATCTTTCTGTAAACGCAGTTGGTGCGCTGGTTGAACATCATGCCGAACACTTTGCCGGAGCGGATGGCAGCTTCGTTCATTTCGCGAACCTGCTTGGTATAAACGCCTGCGGGCTTTTCACTCATGACATGAAGCCCGTGTTCGAATGCGAGGATCGCAAGGCGCGGATGCTCGTAGTGGGGTGTTGCGATGATAACGGCGTCGCACAGACCGGATTCGATCAGCTGGTCGCCGTTTTCAAAAAGAACGACATCATCGGGCAGCGTCTCCTTTGCCCAGTCGCGTCTGGACTGCCATTGCGGGTCATGCAGCGGGAAATGATGTCGGGCAGGGTCTTTTTGGTCAC
>OLOX01003015.1_pt1 | contig 13253 bp, 9 predicted proteins | sample 1672091 | NCBI WGS metagenome assembly OLOX01 (sample SAMEA3136644, study PRJEB25190) | human gut metagenome | reverse complement strand
AAACTGGAACTCACATTGCTGCAAGTTGAGTTCCAGTTTGCACCACCCTTTCAGGCAGACAGTCAGGCAAGCAGCATTCAAACGGGTGGGATAAGAGCTCAAAGACATGTCCTTGATGTCATCAAAAATAGCAAAATCATTGCCGATGAAATCGATCATCGGCAAATGATGTATCTGGGAAATATCTACATTTCGTATTCTCTTAGTATCCATGGTTTTTGTGCTTTGGCGACAAATGTAGGACTATTTTGCGGAATTTAGCTCTAAAAATCCTTAAATGGAAACTTTTAGTTCATTATCTTGAAGCCGACAAAGAAGGTTCTCGGCTGCGTAGGTCCGTAGAAATAGCCCGCATCGCGGAATTCCCCTTTATCCAGGTCTTTCTGGAAACTGTTGAAGATATTCTGTACACCCGTATTCAACTGAAGCTTGATATGGTCGTGAAGCACAAAGGTGTAGTTCAGCTTCACATTCAGGTCCAGGAATTGGGGGGTATGCTCCATGCGGTCCGAGGTGATATTGCAGAAGGCACCCTCGGGAGCATCTTCCGGTGCGTAGTGCGGCACAATCATCTTTCCCGTATAAGTGCCGGAAAGGGAGAAATCGAAATTCTTCACCGGTGCCGAGGAGAAAGTGAAGTACCCGTAATAGTCCGGTGTACGGGGCATGCGCTTGGTGGTAAGGTCTTTGCCGTCCACCTTTGTCCAGACTTCTTCATGGGTGTAGCGGCTGCGCTGCGCCGTGAAGCCGAGCTGGAACTGCGCCTCCTTGCCGTGGGCAATCTTCGCATCCAGATTGGCACCGTATACGCGTGCGCCGTTTCCGTTGCGGCGCTCCTTGATGACATCCCCTACTTCGTTCTTGCCGATATCTTCGAGCACAAAGACGTGGCGCAGGTCTGTATAGAAACCCTCCACCAGGATGTTTGCCTGCCAGTGTCCCAGATGGGCAGTCCAGTCCACCGAACCGCTGTAACTGTTGGAGCGTTCTTCACTCAGGTTATCGGCGAGTTTGATTTGGACTCCCTTGCCGCCTACTGCCGTCACGTGCAAGTCCTCATCGTATGCCTGCGGAGCGCGGAAACCGGTAGAGTAAGTCAAGCGTGCCTGAAAATCATCTGCCGGCTTGTAGAGCAGGTTGACGCGGGGGCTGAAAATAAGCTTGTCTATCAGGTTGTGCTTGTCCAGGCGGGCGCCGACCAGCATGGTCAGTACGTTCATCTTCCACTCATTCTGCACGAAGGCGCTGGCAATGCGGACATCCTGCTCCATGTCACGATGATAGCCGGTCATGATGTCGTGCAGGGAGTTGTTCTGATATTCCAGTCCGCCGGTGAAGGTGGCGGGGGCAAAGAAGCAGTTGTCCATATTGCCCACATACATGCCGCCGGCAACCCAGGTCAGGTCTTTCGTCTTGCCGTAAGCATTCATGTTCTTTTGGGCACCATAGTAGCTGTTGCGGTCGGTGTGCTGTATGGAGGTGTAAGCCGAAATCTTATGCTTGTACTCCTTCCAGAACAAATCGTAGCTCACGCCTCCGCTATTGATGATATGCTTGGTCTGCTCGGTGATGTCCGTCTCGTGCGGCTGCAAATCGAATTTGTTGCCTCCGCGACGAAGTTCGTTGGTGGTATGGTATTCCAGATTGATGCGGCTGAAATGCGTAGGACGGTAATAGGCGCGGAAGCCGAAAGTATTCATGTTCAGCTTGCCCAGCTCGGAAAAGCCATCGCCATCGCGGTCGTAGGGGTTGCGGTTGCGGTAACTCTCATAAAAGGCAATGCCGTAAGAGTTATCTTTGGCAACCAGCGACACATTGCCACCCATATATTGCTCCCAGGACTTGCCGTCCATATTGGAGAACATGCTCGATACCTGAAAGGAATTGTTGATGGGGTCTTTGGTTATAATATTGATAGTTCCTCCCACAGCATTGGCGCCAAACAAGGCAGAGCCTCCGCCACGCACCACTTCTACCCGTTCAATCATGTTCACGGGGATTTGCTCCAATCCGTACACACCGCTCAATGCACTGATGATGGGACGGCTGTTTATCAATATCTGCGAATACGGACCTTCCAAGCCATTGATGCGCACCTGGGGGAAACCACAGTTCTGGCAGTTGTTCTCCACACGCAAGCCCGATTGGTAGTTCAGTGTCTTGGCAAGGTCGGTGGAGTTGACCATCTCGAACAATTTGGTACTCATCACATTTACAACTACCGGAGCTGCCTTGCGGCTTACCTCGTTGCGGTTGGCGGATACCACCACTTCATCGGTCATGAAACTCTCCTCTTCCATCGGGAAATGTATGACGGCAGTAAAGTCCTTGCTCACCGTCACCTCCTTCTCTTGGGTCTTGTAACCCACTGCCGACACACGGAGCTTGTATTTTCCCGCCGGAAGCTTGCGGAACTCAAATTGTCCTTCTTCATTGGAAACCGTTCCCTGACCACTGCCGATAATCAAAACCGTGGCATACGGTATATTTTCCTCCGTACCTTTCACTATCACATGGCCGGAAATCATATTGCCTTCTTTTATAGGATTTACGGCAAAAGCTACGCTGGCACTTACCACTGCAAGTACCAACGCCAAAATGTATTGTTTCATCAAATTAGCGCTCTAAATAAAAAAAATAATTCAAGTCTGAAAAAAGATAATCATCCGAGATGCCGCACTTCGTTCACTGAAATGCCGGACTTCGAGACTAAAATGCCTGGTATCTACATACAAAAAATCCAGGCGTTTTTAAACCTAATGACTATGAAAAAAGAGCGGGAGGAGCGCGAAGGGAAAGGGTACGTATCACTTCCCCCTTAACAGTAGGTGTTGCCGGTTTGGCTCTGAGCATGGCCAGCAAAGGACGCATCGGGTGCTGAACCTCATACACATCCACTCCGGAAGAGTAGAATGCCGACAAATGCCCGATAACCAAAAGGGAAGTCTGAGAGTGAGAGTGTGTGCCATGAAAAGGGTGCGAGTGCGTTATCATCACCCCATTCACATAATGGACGTGAGTGAACGCAGTGATACTTGCCTGGTACATGATAAACAGTACCAGCAAGCTCAATGCACCTATAATTTTTTTCTTCTGCTTCACGTCCAAAAACTTATACTATAGATTTTGAGCCGCAAAGATAGTGAATTATTCTTTAACTTTGCCAAACAAGAACTCATAATCACGCTTGGAAGCCGGAGCCGCCCACTCTTCGGGAATAAACTTCCACTGATTCAGCGTACGCGGTTCAATCACCTTCTTCTGCTCAATGTACTGCATCAGATAATAGCGTAAGTCCTTATCCGTAGAGTGGATGATGCGTTCCTTCAATTCATCCTGCGAGATGCCGGCCCCCTTTGTCAGCAATTCGCCGCCACCGTTTCCGCGATAAGAATTCACCGCTACCTTATACATTTTATCCATATCGAACGGAGTACCGTCTGCCATACTGAGAATGGCTACCTTCTCGCCATCCGGCTTGGTCACATCCACCGTGTAGATAATACCCGCCGCAGAATCGAAGTTGAAGCTGAAATTCTTGAATGAGGCCCTATCCGTAGCACCTTCGCGGCGCTTCTCACGGAAGAGAAGGATATGGTCGTCCGGAGACTTCATCCGATTGGTCCACAAATCATACGACATCTCCAAGGCATCGCGTATCTCCTTCCCCGTCAGACGCATGGTGTAAAGCATATTTTCGTACTTATACAGATTGAACATATCGTTCACAAAAATGTCTCCTTTACGGATTTCCGTATCATAGGACAAAGGAGCCGCAAAAGAAATATCCGCTCCGCTGATTGCCAACTGCAATTCGTGGATAAGGTCTATAAAAGCGGAAGAACCGAAATAGGCAGGACGTGTGGAGATAGTCTCGGTAAAGGAACCAATTTTCTTGGAAACAAAATTCTGCACAGCTTCATTTTCGGGGGCAAAGCGTTGCATGAACTCTTCGCTGACGCCGTAGTCTTGCGTATCGGACAGTATGCCGTCTATCTTCTTGTCTATAACTTTACCATCACGCAGTTTCAAGGTTATATCCACATTACTCACAACAACACCGTTGCTGGCAGGGTCCATCACCAGTACCGAGTCACCGGCTATGTTGCACACCCTCTTGCATTCGCGCGCATGGTCGTGCCCCATCAGGACAATATCGAATCCCGGCACGTTGCACGCCACTTCCACCGAAGCGTTTTCGCGATACTTGCCTCCCATCAGCTGGGCATCCTGGCCGGCATGGAACATACCGATAACCAAATCAGGCTTTTCCTGCTCACGGATAATCTTCATCCATTTGCGGGCAGTCTCCTCCATATCGTCGAAACGCAGCCCTTTCCACAGATTCTCTGAAAGCCATACGGGGATGGCAGGAGTTATCATACCGAGAACCACAATTTTCACTCCGTCACGTTCCAGCACCTCATAGGGTTTGAAATGGGTTTCTCCGGTAGCAGTATCCACAATATTGGCACCCAATATCGGAAAACGGCAGTCACCTGCCCAACGGTCGAAAACGGTACGGCCGGTCTCTACGTCATGGTTACCCATATTGCCGGCATTATACCCCATGAAATTCATCATCTCCGCTGCCAGATGAGGGGCAACGGTATCTATGTAATTATAATAATAGGCTGTGGGCTGTCCCTGCAGAATGTCACCATTGTCCAAGAGAATCAGATTTTTGCCATAAGCCTCACGTTCTTTTTGCACCAAAGCATGCACACGTGCCAGACTGCCGGTTGCCTCCCGGCGGCGTATAAAGTCGTAGGGATAGTAGTTGCCGTGTATATCACTGGTCTGTACGACTTTCAGTTTCACCTCTCTTTCCTGCGCAGGCAGTATGCTTGTCAGGACAAAAATCCAGATAAAAAAACAACTAAATCTTTTCATTATATTTCCTTATTTCTTGTCGGTTCTTATAAGTTCATAGGATGGGTAAACATAAACCGCGCTCCATCCGTATAGGCAGGATCTATCCAAATCTCGCCGCCCCACTTCTCAACGGTCAGCTTACAGATGGACAAGCCCAAGCCGGTTCCCTGCACATATTCGTTCAGCTTCTCGAAACGTTCGAACACCCGTTTCTGTTTGTCCAATGGAATGCCGCAACCAGTGTCAGTCACCGAGAATACTGCAACATTCCTCGCCGTATCCGGCTCCAGCTTCAAGGTTATCGTACCTTCTTTTGTAAACTTGTCCGCATTGGAAAGCAGATTTATCACAACCTGCTGTAAACGCTGCACATCCGTCCGCATCTCCACTACCTCACGTTCACACTCAAATAAGAATTGATTGGTCGACCTGCGTGCCTGGGCCACGGAAGCTACTACCTGCTGGCATATCTGCACTACATTGCAGCTCTCCAAAGAAAGGATGACGCGGTCGGCCTCCAAACGGGACACATCCAATATGTCATTAATCAACCGAAGCAGCAAATCAGAGTTGGTCCTAATAATCTCGAAATAGCCACGCTGTTCTTCTTCCGAGGCTCCTCCGGCAGACAGCACGTCCGAGAAGCCCACAATCGCATTCAATGGAGTACGGATTTCGTGGCTCATATTGGCAAGGAAAGCACTCTTCAGACGGCTGGATTCTTCGGCACGGTCTTTTGCTTCGCGCAAGGCACCCTCGGATACCTCCAGTTCATCCTTCAACTTCTTTGTATGATAATAAAAGTAAAGGGAAACTAACAAACCGCCCAACAGCACCAACAGAACAGCACCGACAGACCAGATATGATACTTGTACTGTTCGTAGAAAGAAGGGGTTACGTTCAGCATCTTTACCGGCTGCGGAAGGCCGGTGATATTCAGTTTCTTTTCCTTCACAAGTTTACCGTCCAGTATGGTCTCATTCGGAATGATTTCCATATGGGTCTCACTATCCTGGGAGGTGGTCAGCAGGCGGTAAGACTGTCTTGCCATCTCCTTGCCCAAAGCACGGTAGGCAGGAACGACACCTGCCACAGCCCAATATCCCAAGCCTACGGAACTGAGCGAGAAAGTGGGCAAAGTGGGAGCTGCTTCCATCATGGCGTAGGTTGCAATTCCGCATGAAGTAACCATCGTTCATGTCCACACGCCATGTCCCCATCAATATAGCTGTATTTTCCGGTAACTCATGCAATCTGTCACAAATGGTATATATGGTATTGACGCGTCCGTCCAGCAGAATCAGGTTTAGTTCCGGGAACTTCTGCATCTCCTTCACTACATAGGCCTGCATGGCAACGCCGCCATAACTGTTGTCTGAGACAAAAGCGATATTCTTGGTGCCGGGATACATCTGCTTTATCATATTGATGTTGGCCTCCACATCATACTCATAAACGAAGCCAGCCTTGATAGGCGAACTGGGGAAATCCGTGAAGAAGTCGACGGATTCGGGCATCCAGGTCTTCAGGTCAACGGTATCACCCGGCAGCAATATGGCGTTCCGGCTGGACAGTGCACTCACTACCGGAGTATTGCCGCATATGGAGTCTTCCAGAGAAAGATAGGCAGCCCAGGCTTCCTGCCCTATAAGTACAATCAGCGCCGGACTTTTATCACCTTGATATTTAGCCAACAGCTCAGCCATTCTCCTCTCCCAAAGAGGGGATTCGGAAAAACTCTTGCAGTTCATGTTCTCCAATGCGATGGTGTTTGTCCCGCCCAGGCGTTGGAACTCCTCCATAAAGTCGGAGATGTTGCCGGAAGTACGGCCGGCATCCGGATTATAGGAACTGATAATCAGTACCGGATGCTCTCCCGTAATAGAAAAAGCGGGCAAAAGGCAACAGAAAAGCGCTACCATGCATGGTAATATTGTACGATATATGTGTTTCAATTGATTGATTCGTTTAATTGCTCCATAGCTTTGACAAATATAGATAAAAGTTGGAACCTAAAGAAAAAACAACAATTGTTTTTTTGTACTTTTGGCACCTATTATAAAATGAGATACAAAATGATACAAGATTTTCATCGAATGATATCTGCCGCTCTCGGCATATCAGAAAGACAAATAAGCCAGACCCTCGGCCTGCTGGAAGACGGAGCGACAATCCCTTTCATCAGCCGTTACCGCAAGGAAGCAACGGGAGGACTGGACGAAGTGCAGATTGAAGCTATCCAGACGCAATATGAGAAACTGAGCGAAACCGCCAAACGTAAAGAAACCATCCTGAACACCATACAGGAACAAGGTAAACTGACCGCCGAACTTCAGAAGCGCATCGAGGAGACTTGGGACAATACCCTACTGGAGGACATCTACCTCCCCTACAAGCCCAAACGGAAAACACGTGCCGAAGCAGCCCGTCAAAAAGGACTGGAACCCCTCGCCACCCTGCTGATGCTGCAACGTGATCCTCATCCGGAGGAACGCGCCGCCAATTACGTGAAAGGAGACGTGAAGAACGTGGAAGATGCACTGAAAGGTGCCCGTGACATCATAGCCGAGCATGTTAGCGAAGACGAACGTGCCCGAAACAGCGTGCGCAACGCATTTGCCCGCCAAGGCATACTGACCGCCAAAGTAGTGAAAGGCAAAGAAGAGGAAGCGACCAAATACCGTGACTACTTCGACTGCTCCGAATCGTTGAAGCGATGCAACTCCCACCGCCTGCTCGCCATCCGGCGTGCCGAAGCGGAAGGCCTGCTGAAAGTCAGCATCAGCCCGGACGATGAGGAGTGCGTGGAACGGCTGGAACGCCAATTCGTGCGGAGCAACAACCCCTGCGGACAGCAAGTGGCAGAAGCCGTGCAGGATTCCTACAAACGCCTATTGAAGCCATCCATAGAGACGGAATTTGCCACGCAAAGTAAGGAACGTGCTGATGAGGAAGCCATCAAGGTATTTGCCGAAAACCTCCGTCAGTTGTTGCTGGCTTCACCACTGGGGCAAAAGCGTGTGATGGGTATAGACCCCGGATTTCGTACGGGTTGTAAAGTTGTGTGCCTCGATGCACAAGGAAATCTGCTCCACAATGAGAACATCTACCCCCACCCTCCGGTCAGCAAGCAGAAAGAGGCATTTGCCAAGCTGCAAATGATGATAGAGTCTTATAAGATAGATGCCGTTGCCATAGGTAACGGAACTGCCAGCCGCGAGACGGAGGAGTTCTTGAAACATCAGCGCTTCAACCGCGACATACAGATATTCATCGTCAGCGAGCAGGGAGCTTCCATCTATTCGGCCTCTAAAATTGCACGGGACGAGTTTCCCGACTACGACATCACCGTACGCGGTGCTGTGTCCATAGGCAGACGACTGATGGACCCGCTGGCAGAGTTGGTAAAGATTGACCCGAAATCTATTGGTGTGGGGCAATACCAGCATGACGTGGACCAAACCAAGCTGAAAAAATCACTGGACCAGACCGTAGAAAACTGTGTAAACTTGGTAGGTGTCAACCTGAACACCGCAAGCAGCCATCTGCTGACCTATATCTCGGGATTGGGTCCGCAACTGGCACAGAACATTGTGAACTATCGCGCCGAAAACGGTGCCTTCACCTCGCGCAAGGAACTGATGAAAGTACCGCGCATGGGTGCCAAGGCATTTGAGCAATGTGCCGGCTTCCTACGTATTCCGCAGGCAAAAAATCCGCTGGACAATACTGCCGTACACCCGGAAAGCTATTGTATCGTAGAACAAATGGCAAAGGACTTGGGTTGCAGCGTAGCCGAGCTGATAGCCAGCCGGGAGCTGCGTCTGAAGATTAATCCCGAACGCTACCTCTCCCCCACCGTGGGCATGCCGACACTGAAAGACATCCTGCAAGAGCTGGACAAGCCCGGACGTGACCCACGCGGACCGATAAAGATATTTGAATTTGACAAGAACGTGCGCACCATCAACGACCTGCGCGAAGGCATGGAATTGCCCGGCATCGTAGGAAACATCACCAACTTCGGCGCATTTGTCGACATAGGCATCAAGGAAAACGGACTGGTACACCTCTCCCAACTCGCCGACAGATTCATATCAGACCCTAATGAAGTAGTGTCCATTCACCAGCATATACGCGTAAAGGTACTCAGCATAGATATGGACCGGAAACGCATACAGCTGACAATGAAAGGAGTGGAACAGAATTAGGGGTTAATGATTAGTGATTAATGACTAATACGGAAATCATTAATCACTAATCCCTTATAATAGTGTCTTAAGATAATTACTGTACCAAGCACTAAAAGTAGTGAACACAGAATAGAGCCTTCGAACCCGAAAGTTCCTCCATTTATCAGATTTTCTTCCGGAAAGTGAAGAATCAGCAGATTCTCATTGCTAAATTCATTTCCACTGACTTTATATCCCAAAACAGAACCTTGAATCCAGTTCCAGAACCAATGCAAGGCAATGGGAAAACAGAGGTTACGCGTGTATATATAGGAAGCTCCCAAGAAACAACCCGCCAGCATGATATTCAAAAACGGGACGAAGGCAAAGCTGGGATTGAAAAGATGCATCAACGAAAATAACACCGCAGAGATAAGCAATGCCACAAACTTATTGACGCCTCCATCCAGCATACGCCCTAAAATGAAACCGCGTCCAATAACTTCTTCCGTAACTGCCACTAAAAAATAAAGCAAAAGACTCGACAACAACGAAATGGGAGAAAACAAGACCCCTGCCACTTCCACAGCCCCCAACAATAAAGACAAGCCAAAACCAACTACATACAAGAACACGACAAACAAAGCTCCGTTCAGCAGGCTTCTGCCCCATCCCTTCAAAGACAAGCCCAAGCCCGAAAAAGGAAGCTTCCTGAAACCCAGCACCATACAAGCGGCAATAAGCCCACTGGCCAACATCAAGACTTCATTCAACATCATTAAATAGACGCTCATCCCACCAGCTTGTGTCTTCAACTCAGGGAAAGCAATCGCAAAAGGTATGGCAAACAAAAACAGAAAAATCATAAAAAGTACAGTAAACAGTACTATATCAACGAATGCCAGCCAAATACGTTTTGTTTTACTCATAGCAACACACTCTTCCTTCACCGTTTCTTCCGTCTCCATTTGTATCTCATTTTGATTAATATCCGACAAAAATAATAATAAAAAGAAAAAACTTCATGTATTCCTGCCGGTTTCTTCTTATATTTGAAAAATCAATCTGGAATCGACAAACATGAAACTAAGAAAAATACTTTTAGCCGTTGCCGGACTGGCGTTAATGCTGAATGCCTCGGCACAAAAATCCAAAAGATACTACGTGGCCAAACCTGGCACCCTGGTGGAACTGATGACAGAAGCGGAAGCCAATGAAATCACCCAACTGACCCTGCAGGGCAAGCTGAATGCCGTAGATTTCAGGCATCTACGGGATGAATTCAAAAACCTGCAACTGCTGGACATTTCAAATGCCTCCATCAGCATGTATGCAGGCAAGAACGGGACTTATCCAAACCGTTTTTATGTATATCCTGCCAATTGCATTCCGGCATATGCCTTCTGCAAGCAAATAGACGACAGTACATTTGTAGGTAAGGAGACGCTGACCAGGATTATCCTTTCCGACAAGACCAAGAACATCGAAGATGCTGCCTTTAAGGGATGCAAAAATCTCAAGATATGCCAGATACGGAAGAAAACGGCTCCCAATCTGTTGTCCGAAGCATTGGCCGATAGCGTTACAGCCATATTTGTTCCATTGGGATGCAGTGACTCCTATCGTACCAAAAAGAAATGGGAAACCTTTGCATTCATTGAAGGAGAACCACTGACAGTAAATGTGCAGATTGGTAAAATGGGCAGCCTTGCCAGCGAACTGTTAAGAGCCGGATTTCAGCCCAAAGACGTTAACTTTCTGACCGTTGAAGGAAAAATGGACGAAGCCGACTTCACATTGATACGCGACTATATGCCCAATCTGGTTTCCATCGACATGACCAACAGTAATGCCACTGCAATTCCCGACTATACTTTCACCCAAAAGAAGTATCTGCTGAACGTACGGCTCCCGCAAGAGCTTAGAAGCATCGGACAGCGTGCATTCAGTGGCTGCGGCCGTTTGTGCGGCACGCTGGTGCTTCCTGCCAGTGTAACCGCCATTGAGTACGGAGCATTTATGGGATGCGACAACCTGCGCTATGTGCTTGCCACGGGGAATAAGATTACCACGCTAGGCGACAACCTTTTCGGCGAAAGCCAAGGCAAAATTATATATAAGGAGAAACAATAACTCAGACTATTCCCCGCCTTAATAAGAACAAAGAGACTCTTTTAATAGCAAAAGAAGGTGTGTCAGAATGATAGCTAAAAATCATTCTAACACACCTTCTTCTTTTTTTCAATATCGCACAAGCCTTTATTAAACCAAAAAGATATGAAAGAAGAATCGTTCCATCATGGCAGAAATATTGTTCCACCGTGGTGAAAAAATCGTTCCACCATGGTGGAACGATTTTTTCCTCATGATGGAACGATTTAAAATATGCTTATTTAGTCCTTAGCTTCCGTTATCACTTTGTTGCGTACATACGTGCACGCAACTCCTTGATGTGGTCTGAAGTGATGTATTCGTCATACTCCATCATCTTGTCGATAATACCGTTCGGAGTCAATTCGATGATACGGTTGGCAACCGTCTGAATGAACTCGTGGTCGTGGGATGAGAAAAGGATATTGCCTTTATAGGTCTTTAGATTATTGTTGAATGCCTGGATAGACTCCAAGTCGAGGTGATTGGTAGGTGTATCCAGAATCAAGCAATTGGCATTGCGCAGCTGCATACGTGCAATCATGCAACGCATCTTCTCACCTCCCGACAATACGCTTGCTTTCTTCAGCACCTCCTCACCGGAGAACAGCATACGTCCCAGGAAGCTCTTCATATAGACTTCATTGCCTTCACCGAACTGGCTCAACCAGTCCACCAGATTCAGGTCTGTATTAAAGAATGCAGTATTGTCCAGCGGCAGGTAAGCGGTGGTGATAGTCACACCCCAGTTGAAAGTACCTGCATCCGGTTTCATATTCTCGTTGATAATCTCGAACAGGGCGGTCATGGCACGCGGGTCGTGCGAAAGGAATACAATCTTGTCTCCCTTCTCTACGTTGAAGTTGACGTCGCGGAACAGCACCGTACCATCTTCCAGCGTTTTCGTCAAACCGGAAACTTCCAGAATCTGATTACCCGGTTCGCGTTCGGGCGTAAAGATGATGCCCGGATACTTACGTGATGACGGCTTGATTTCTTCTACATTCAGTTTCTCCAACATCTTCTTGCGGCTGGTAGTCTGCTTGCTCTTTGCCACATTGGCACTGAATCGGCGGATAAACTCTTCCAGCTCTTTCTTCTTCTCCTCGGCCTTTGCCTTCTGGTTCTGCTGCTGACGGAGCGCCAGCTGGCTGGACTCGTACCAGAAGCTATAGTTACCGGCAAAGAGGTTAATCTTTCCGTAGTCGATGTCCACGGTATGCGTACAAACGGAGTCGAGGAAGTGACGGTCGTGACTCACTACCAGAACGGTATGTTCAAAATTGGCAAGATAGTCCTCCAGCCAGGTTACGGTTTCCATGTCCAAGTCATTGGTAGGCTCGTCCAGCAGCAGGTTATCCGGATTGCCATACAAAGCCTGCGCCAGCATGACACGTACTTTTTCCTTGTTGTTCAACTCGCCCATCAGCACATAATGCTTGTCTTCCTTGATGCCCAGTCCGCTCAATAAGGCGGCAGCATCGCTTTCTGCATTCCAACCGTCGAGTTCGGCGAATTTCTCTTCCAATTCGGATACCTTCAGACCGTCTTCGTCCGTGAAGTCCTCTTTGGCATAGAGTTCTTCGCGCTGTTTCATAATGTCCCACAGCACGGTGTGCCCCATCATCACGGTATCCATCACCGTATAAGCATCCCACTTGAAGTGGTCCTGGCTCAATACGGACAGGCGCTCGCCCGGTCCCAGCATGATAGACCCCGTTGTCGGGTCCAAATCGCCCGAAATAGTACGCAGGAAAGTAGACTTTCCGGCACCGTTGGCACCGATTATACCATAACAATTACCACTTGTAAACTTCAGGTTTACATCATTAAACAACACTCTTTTACCAAATTGAACCGATACGTTCGAGACTGTAATCATCTTTATATTTACTGTTTTATTATGTACTACTTACAATTTAATACCTATAACTCTGCAAATTGCGGGTACAAAGATACGAAATAATACGGTAAAACAGCTTACAACGAGTTAACTTATTGCATGATATGAAGTTAACCCGATACATACAACAAAGATAACTGACTGCAACCTA
>OLOX01003014.1_pt1 | contig 13254 bp, 15 predicted proteins | sample 1672091 | NCBI WGS metagenome assembly OLOX01 (sample SAMEA3136644, study PRJEB25190) | human gut metagenome | reverse complement strand
CTTCCCGAGGTCAGGAATGCTCCTCTTATAAATGCCCGTCTGCAGCAATCATTCTTAATCGCCATCGTATTCTTCGGCAGAAGGTCCTCCGACGGCTCCTCATCTCTTGTCATCAGCTTAGATGCAAGAAGTATCTGCTCTGCCGCTGTCGGATTATCAACTCTCACCGTATATATGTGATTCTTTCCGCCACGTCCGCTGCACCTTACACATACCTGCGGCCGGCAGTTGAATCCTTCATGTATATATTTCTCAAGCTTTCTTGCAGCTGCTATATTCTCAGTGTTGAATACAATACAATATCCATCACCCTTTTTTTTCACTCGTGAACTCATACTGAGCATTGCCGACAGTTCTGCTATCAGGCAATGCCTGGCCTCGACTGTATACTCAGCCAGTTCCTCTTTAACTTCACCGGAAAATGACATCGGCACCATCCCATCCGCCCGTGTACATAAGCTTATTTTTTTCGAAGCGAGTCGAGCATAATATCGCGATGCTCTATCTTAATACCGTAATCCTTATCCGACAGCCTCTTGTATAATTCATTGGCAAGTGTTACGGAGCGATGCTTACCGCCCGTACAGCCTATCGCTATGACAAGGCTGTTTTTGCCTTCCAGGACATAATTAGGTATGAGAAAACTAATCATATCCTCGAGCTTATCAAGGAACTCACCCGCCTGCGGACATCCGAGCACATAATCCTGTATGGGCTTATCATTTCCCGTAAGAGCCTTGAGTTCATCGACATAATACGGATTGGGAAGAAATCTCACATCAAAAACCAAATCCGCGTCAGCCGGGATTCCATACTTAAATCCGAATGACAAAATAGTCACAAACAGATTATTGTACTTCTCATCCTCAACAAAAATCTTCTCTATCTCCTGACGAAGCTCTCTTGTGAGAAGTGAACTTGTGTCAATAATATAATCTGACTTGCGCTTAAGAAAAGCAAGTGCCTCCCTCTCAAGTGCAATTCCCTTATCCACTCTGTCTGCCTCAGCAAGAGGATGGCTCCTTCTTGTCTCTTTATATCTCTTGACCAACACCGAGTCGGCACAGTCAAGGAATAAAATTTCATACTTAATACCAAAATCACTTATGCGTTCCAATACGTCCTCAAAGCCGGCAAATGCCTGTCCGCTTCTTATGTCAACACCAAGCGCAATATTCTTGAATTCAGAATTACCTGCAACGGCAAGCTCCACGAACTTCTCAACAAGTGCAACAGGCATGTTGTCGACACAATAATATCCGATATCTTCAAACATCTTGAGCACCGTGCTCTTGCCCACTCCGGATGGGCCGGAGATGATGAATGTTTTCCCCTTGTACATGATTTTCTATGCTTCCTCCTCCATGGCGAGCGTTTCCACGCCCAGCCTTGCGATCAGCTTGTCAGCGGCGATGGCCGAGAGCACCACATGGTCGCTGTCCATGATGAACACCGACGCGGTCTTGCGGCCGTAGGTCGCGTCGATCAGCATGCCGCGCTCGCGCGACTCCTGAATGAGGCGCTTGATCGGCGCGCTGTCAGGGCTGACGACGGCGATCAGGCGTTCGGCGGACACCATGTTGCCAAATCCGATGTTCAGCAGCTTCATTTGCTTCGCCCCTTACTCGATGTTCTGCACCTGCTCGCGGATCTTTTCGACCTCCGCCTTGAGCGCGACCACATCGCGCGCGATGGCGACGTCGTTGCACTTCGAGCCGATGGTGTTGCTCTCGCGGTTGACCTCCTGAATAAGAAAGTCCATCTTGCGGCCCATGGGTTCGTCGGAGAGCAGCATGTCGCGCAGCTGCGACACATGCGAGCGCAGACGCACGGTCTCCTCGTCCACGGCAATCTTGTCGGCGTAGATGGCGGCCTCGGTCAGAATGCGCGATTCGTCGATCGTCGTGCTCTGCAGGACCTCCTGCATGCGCGCGGTCAGCTTCTCGCGGTACTCGCGCACCGTTTCGGGCGAGCGCTCCTCGACCTTGCCGGTGAGCGTCTCGATGGTCGTGAGGCGGCCGCCGATGTCCTCGGCCAGCTTTTTTCCCTCCGTCGCACGCATCTGGTTATAGGACGCGAGCGCTTCGTCGAGCACCTCGCAGATGTCCGCGCCGACGGACTCTAAGTCTTCCTCTGCCTTGGTGACGGTCAGCACGTCCGGAATGCGGGCGAGATCCGCCGCGTAGGACTGCTTTTGAAGGTAATTCCCGCCGTCGATCTCATAGAGCTTGCGCAGCGCCTCTAAATAGCTGCGGGCCAGACCCTCGTTGACCACGACGACCTCTTCATCCGCGCCGGTCGAGTCGATGGTGACGAACACATCGACCTTGCCGCGCGAGATGGCCTTCTGCACGCGCCCCTTGATGGCGTCCTCTGCGAAGATGTAGGCGCGCGGCAGCTTCACCGTGCAGTCAAGATAGCGGTTGTTGACAGAGCGCACCTCGACGGTGATATCGCGATTGGAGAGCGTTTTTTTGGCTCTTCCATAGCCAGTCATACTTTTGACCACGATTCTTCTCCTCCATGATATAGTAAAAACACAAAACTGAAAAGTACAGGATTAAACAAAAATCAGTAGTAAATGCAGGGCAGTAAATAGCATCCGCCGCCGCTAAAGAGCGTGCAGCACGACCATGCCGCGCAGCAGCGCAGACACGCGCTGTCATCAAAATTGGCCGTGTGGACCGAGCGGAAGCCGTTGGGCCGGTAGCCCGCCCCCGTCAGCGCAGAGAGCGCGTTCTGATACTCTGGATTGTTTGGGTCCATCTGCACGGCGGTCTCCATATAGCGCTTGGCCTCGTCCATCCAGCCGCGCCGCGAGCAGACCACGCCCATCAGGAAGTTCCACTCCGCGTTATGGTCGCTCACGCCGCTGAGCAAACGCTCGGCGAGCGAGATATCGCCGCGGTTGATCGCCATGCGCACCTGATCGAGCGAGCCCGCTCCATAGGCGCCGCCGTAAGCGGAGTTGCCATAGCTATTCCCGCTGCCGTAGCCGTAGGAGTGGCTCTGCGAGGCGGCGGAAGACGCCTTGCGCTGCTTCTGAATCTGGTCATAGGCCTCGTTGATCTCTTTCATTTTTTCCTGCGCGAGGTCGGCCAGCGGGTTATCGTGGTAATTGTCCGGGTGGTATTTGCGGGCAAGGTCGCGGTAAGCGCGCTTGACCTCCTCGTCAGTCGCCGTCGGCGGGATATTTAGGATCTGATAGGGGTCATTCATACGGTTTCCTCGTTTTTCTCCGCCTTGATGCGGAAGTGTATTCTGCGCGGGGGCTTATGATACGTGCCCTTGAGAACGGCATTGCCGATCCCGTAAAGGCTCTCGTAAAAAATGCTGTCTAAAATGCTTGTCCACACGCCGCAGGAGAGCAGCGCGTAAGCGCTCGCCATGCGGTGCACGGAGAGGTCGAGCGAGGCGGCCACGGCTTCCCTGCTCTGCTCGTCCAGCTTGTCGCCATCAAGCTCATAGCGATAGCGCAGCGGATTGTAGCAATTCGAGTGCGCGTCCTTTTCAAAGTCATCTGCCGCGTCGACCAAGTAGATCCAGCGGCCGAGGTGGTAGAAAATTTCCTTCATCACGCGCCGCCGCATCTCGTCATCGACACAGTCGGCGATGTCCGCCATCAGCGCGGCGAAAGGCTCGGCGGCCTGATCGAGCGAGGCGCAGTGCTCCCGCTCGCGCTCGTGCAGATCATTTAGGTGCCGCTGCACGGAGGCGTCAAATTCCGGCACGAACGTCCTCGCCTTGCGGTAAGCGCCGCGCAGCAAAAGCGCCGCGAGCCGGTATGGGATGGCTTTGAAAAAGCCGTGGTCTTCAATATGGTCGCGAAGCTGCCACCAGGCGAGCACCAGACTGTGGTCTGCCGCCGTTTCGAGCGCGACGGTGTGCGCCATGACGCACTGTGCCTTGCACGGATGCGCCGCGCAGCGGCAGCTCTCGCATTCCGGCTCCTGCGCGTCGGAGAGCAGAATAGCAAGGAACGTGAAGTCGAAATTCAGCACAAAGCGGGCGGCAAAGCCGTACTTTCGCCCGAGCTCGTGGCACAGCCCGCAGTAAACGGACTGGAAGCGCGCTTCGTCCTGCTCGCTGAGGTGCGGCTTGGACGGCCTGATGTAACCAAACATGCCTTAGAAAAGACGCACGATGGTGAACGTCAGCTTGCCGTTTTTCTTCGTGCGGCGGTCGCAGATGATCGCGGGGATGATGCCGACCAAAAACGCCGCGATGGCGACGACGTAGCGCAGTCCCTCGCTTTCGAGCGCGCCGGTCGCAAAGTAGCCGACAAGAAACAGCACGATCGGCAGAAGATAGACGAGGAGCATCACGCCGAGCAGATTCTTCGTGCTGCTCTCGACCACGACCTTTTGTCCCACTTCGGCGCGGGCGTCGTTGCGCGCGACAGCGCGCACGCTTGCACCCGATACGCCGCAGCCCGCACACTCTTCACAGTCGTGGCCGCAGGCGGACTTGCGCGGGACGGAGATCTCCGCCATGCCGCCGGGAAGGATTTTTTCTACTGTTGCGATCTGAGTCATGCTGTCTCCTTTTGCTAATTGGCTTAGCTGATGTGAACGGTGACCTCGTAAGTGCCGACCGCGCCCACGTCGTAGCCGCTCACCTCGATGCGGGCGGGAACGGTGTAGCTGCCGCTGTCGGCGGCGATGTCGGATAGGTCTGCAATGACGTGGACCTCGCTGCCGTAGATGGCCTCAAGGTCGCTTGCGGAGCCTCGCAGCGTGACGGGCAGTGACGAGGTCACGACGGTGACGGTGTGATCGCCTGAGAAATTCTCGTAGCTGAAGTGCGTCGCCTCGACCTCTTTCGTGCTGATGTCGCCGCTGCTGATCGTGAGCGTAGCGCTTGTGATCCCGCTTAAGTTGTTCACCCCGTCGGGAATGAGAATGTCATAGGTCAGCGTCTCCGAGCCCTGCACGTCCTCAAGCGCGAGCGTGCCGAGCGAGATCTCACTGATGCCTGCCATCTGCGTCGCATCACCGGAAAGGGTGATGCTGCTGTGGCTGAGTGTATAGGTGTAATTCTCGAGCCGCGAGCCCGCGGATTCGATAAAGTTGACGGTCAGCGGAACGTCCTTCACCTTGAGCACCGGCATCGTCACCTGCACGTTTTCACTCATGGGATGGATGTTCTTGCTCTCAATGAGCTGGTCGTTGAAGTCATAGAGCTCATAGTCGAGCAGCTCCACGACCGTGGAGGATGCATTTTCGATGTCGAGCGTGACCTGCGCGTAGCTGATCTGCATGATGTCAGCCTGCTGGCCGCGCACCTCGAGCGTTTCGGGCAGCATCTCGACCGTGCCGGCGATGTAGCCCTCGGCCACATTGCCGACGACCTTGCAGCGGATCTCGATGTCCTTCTTGTTGAGCTCGCCGATCTCGACCTGAACGGTGCGGATGGTCGGCGATTCGACCTTCACGCTGCTCGACGAGACCTTCGGAGGGTACAGGATCGTGTAGCTGACGGACTGCTTGCCCGCGTAGGTGATGGTCGAAAGGTCGCTCACGAGCCGCAGCTCGCTCGTGTCAAAGTCGTAGACGACGTTGCGCGGCATCTGGAGCTTTAAATCGACGGTGATATCCTCGTCCCCACTGATGCGCATGAGGCCCTTGTCGGCAAGCGACGTGTCCTCGTTGAGAAATTCGATCGGCACGTCATGGACGTACACGGTCACGGATTCCTTGTTGTTCACGTAGAACCAGATCGTTGCCGCGATGAGGATGGACAATGCAACGTAGAAGATCTTGCGGCGCTTACTTTTCATCGTCCTTGTCCCCCTTTCCGGCACTGAGGAGCTTCAAGAGCTTCATGTGGAGCTTGTCGTCCTGTTCGGTGGGCTCCTGCGGGACAAGCTCATTGATGAGCAGCTTTTCGAGCGTCTCGGGCATCAGGTGGCGCTTTAAGAGGCCGCCGATGGCGACGGAGATCGTCCCCGTCTCCTCCGAGACGATGACGACGACCGCGTCGGAATTCTCGCTCATGCCGATGCCCGCACGGTGACGCATGCCAAGGTCGCGGCTCAGGTTCACGTTTTTCGAGAGCGGCAGCATGCAACCGCCCGCGAGCAGCCGCCCGTCACGCATGATGACCGCGCCGTCGTGCATGGCCGCCTTAACGAAGAAAATATTTTTGAGAAGCTCGCTGCTCACGCGCGCGTCGACGATTGTGCCCGTGCGGGCGATGTCGTCCAGCGCCATTTCACGCTCGAAGACGATGAGAACGCCCGTGCGCGTTTTGGACATTTCCGTGCAGGCGAGCACCGTCTGCGCGATGGCGTTTTCAATGGCCGAGACCTGCTGCGTGCGCGCGAAGGGGTTGAACGAGCGCCAGCGGCTCGAGCCGAGCTGATCGATGAGGCGGCGGATCTCGGGCTGGAAGAGCACGATGAGCGCCAGCGCACCGAGCGAGAGAATATGGCTCAAAAGGAAGTAAATTCCGTTGAGCGAGAACGCGTCCGAGAGCATCAGCGCCAGCAGGAACAGCAAAATCACCTTGCCGACGCTCTCGACCTTCGACGTGCCGACGAGCTTTAAAAGCCAATAGATCGCATACGCCATCAGCGCGATATCAAGATAGTCCGAGATCCTGAGCGTGAGCACATAGCGCCACGCGCCTTCCAGGATGGGCATGACAAATTCCATAGGCACGCTCCCCTTAAGCAATAGTTATTACTTATTCTAATATGAAACACTCCAAATTGCAACGGTAGAGCGATGAATTTTCTATGAAATCTCAGTTTTTTGCCTGACCTGCCGCGATCGCGCGCAGAGAGGAAAGAAACGTGTCGATCTCGCTTTCGCGATTAAAGGCGGAAACGCTCAGCCGCACCGTTCCGTCGGGCAAAGTGCCCACCGTTTTGTGCGCGAACGGCGCACAGTGCAGCCCCGCGCGCAGCGCGATACCGCGCTTTGCCATCTCCTCGGCGACACTTTCTGGCGAAAGGCCGTCCACCGTGAACGATAAGACCCCTGCCTGCAAGCTTGCCTCCAGCGAGAGAAATCCGTGTACATTTGGAATTTTGCCGAGGCCCTCTCCTGCTCGACGGATGAGCGCGCGGCTGTGGTGCAGGATGCGCTCCGGGCGCTGCGCGCGCACGAAGGCGATGCCCGCTTCGAGCCCCGCGATGCCAGGAACGTTGTGCGTCCCTGCCTCCAGACGGTCGGGAAGAAAGTCCGGCATGCTCTGGCGCAGCGATTCGCTGCCTGTGCCGCCCTCAATGAGCGGGAGCGCGTCGCTGCCGCAGAGCAGCAGCCCCGTCCCCTGCGGGCCGTAAAGTCCCTTATGCCCCGGCATGGCAAGGAATGCGGGCGCGAGCGCGGAAAAGTCGATCGGCAGCGAGCCCGCGGATTGAGACGCGTCGATGATGAGCGGCACGCTTGCGCCGCGGCAGAGCTGCGCGATGCGCTCAATTGGTAAAATAGCGCCGAAGACATTGGAGACATGCGTGCAGATAACGGCATCGGGCTCATGCGCAAGCGCGCGCTCGAAGGCTTCGACCGTCTCCTGCGGCGAAAAAAGCGGCGCGGCGGCGACGATGACCTCCGCGCCCAGCGCGTGCAGCGGCCGCGTGACGGCGTTGTGCTCATAGCCTGAGACGACGACCCGCCCGCACGGGCGGACAAGGCTCTTGATGGCGATGTTCAGACCATGCGTCGCGTTCATCGTGAAAACGACCTGCTCGCTCGACGGCACGGAGAAGAGCTCCGCGGCTGCGCTGCGGCAGCGAAACAGCAGCTCGTCGGCCTGCTGCGCCGCGGCATACCCGCCGCGCCCGGGCGAGCTCATCGTGCGCATCGCCTGCACGACGGCCCGCTGTACCGCAGCGGGCTTTTGAAACGTCGTGGCGGCGCTGTCGAGATAGATCATAGCGCCACCTCTTGCATGCCGTCATCCGAGACGAAAAGCACCTTGACCGGCAGCACGCCGCCCGCGCGGCAGGCCTGCATGGCGCGCGCCGCGTGGCGGCGCGGGATTTCCAGCGTATAGCCGCAGCCGCGCTCGGTGATCGCAGCGCCCGCGCGGCGGATTTTGGCAGAGATACCCGCGTCGCTCAAAAGCCGCGCCATGCGCTGGGCATGGGTGACTGAGCGCGCGGCAAAGAGATAATAGTCCATACCGATTCCCCCTCACAGCATGATATGCGTGCGCGGCGGCGGTGTGCGGGCGAAAAGGGACGGGCGCTCAGAAAAAGCGTCCGTCCGAAGCGGTTTTGATTCAGTTGTCCGCGCGCTCAAGGAGCGCGATAGCGTGGGCGGCCATCCCCTCGCCGCTGCCGGTGAAGCCGAGGTGTTCCTCGGTCGTGGCTTTCACGCTCACGCGCGAGACATCGATCTGGAGCTCACGCGCGATATTCGAGCGCATCTGCTCGCGGTACGGTGCGAGTTTAGGTGCCTGCGCCAAAATCGTCGCGTCAATGTTGATGACATCGTACCCCGCGGCGGCGAGGTGCAGCTTCACCCGCCGCAGCAGCTCTAAGCTCGAGATGCCAGCAAACTCGTCGGCGGAATCGGGAAAGAGCTTGCCGATATCGCCGAGCGCCGCCGCGCCGAGCAGCGCGTCCATCACGGCGTGGGTCAGTACGTCAGCGTCCGAATGGCCGAGCAGGCCCTTTTCGTAGGGGATCGTCACGCCGCCTAAAATCAGTGCGCGGCCCTCGGTCAGGCGGTGCACGTCGTAGCCGTGCCCGATGCGTAAATTCGTCATGGTATGGGTCCTTTCTTCAAGAAAAGGCAGAGGGGAAAGGTTCATTCCCCTCTGCGCTGTAAAATTGCTTCTGCGATCGCAAGGTCGACCGGCGTGGTGATCTTGATGTTTTCCTCGCTGCCCTCTGTCAAGTGGACTTCCTTGCCCATCCGCTCTACAGCGGAGCAATCGTCCGTAATAGTCGCGCCGTCCGCAATCGCGGACTGGAGCGCCGCCTTCAAAAGGTCGGCGGCGAAGACCTGCGGCGTCTGCACGGCGAAGAGCGCGCTGCGATCGGGCGTGCGCTCGACGATGCCGTCGTGCGCGACCTTGATGGTGTCGCGCACCGGAACGGCGGGCGCGGCGGCGAGATAAACTCTTGCCGCGTCGAGCACTTCGTCGATGAGCTCGACGGTGACGAGCGGACGCGCACCGTCCTGCACGGCGAAAAATTCCGTCTCGGGCGAGGCCTCGAGCGCCGCGCGCAGCACGGACTCTGTCCGCGTTGCGCCGCCGACGATGACCTTTACGGGTTTTCTGAGGCCAAAGGTCTTGCAGAGCTCAGCATAAGGCAGCAGCTCGTCCTCCCGCGCGGCGATGACGATCTCGTCGATGCCCTCCACGCGGTCGATCGTGAGCAGTGTGCGCACAAGGACGGGGATGCCGTCAAGGGTTTGCAGCAGCTTGTTCTCCCCGCCGTAGCGCGTGGAGCTTCCGGCGGCCGCAATCAGCGCGGCGCAGTACGGGTGAGTGCGGTTTTGGCGCTTGCCGAACATCTTTTGCAGCAGGCTCATGGACTCAATCGCTCTCCTTTAACAGCATCGCGGCGTTGACGCGCCCCTCAGCCTCGGGATACTCCACGTCTTCTGCCAGGACGATCTCTGATACGAGGATCTGCTTGGCAATGTGCAGCATCTTGCGCTCGCCGTTGGATAGTCCGCGCGTGCTGTCGCGATGCATCAGCGCCTTGATGACGGCGCTGACCTCGTCGAGATCGCCGCTTTTCAGGCGATCCATATTCTCGCGGTAGCGGTGGTTCCAGTTCGCCGTCATGTCGACGCCGAGCTTGGGAATGCGCGCGATGACCTCTTCGATCTCGCTTCTCGTCTTGATGGCGCGGATGCCGATGGCCGTGGAATTCTCGGTCGGGATCTTGAGCGTTAGCCCGGAAATGGGCATTTTGAAGACGTAAAAATCCATTGCTTTGCCGCTGATCTTTTCGCGGACAATGCTGTCGATCACACCGGCGCCGTGCATCGGGTGCACGACCTTATCTCCCACTTGAAACATTCTATGCCCACCTCCCTTCAGGCAGAATGCCAATCCGGCATTCGCCCCGGTTTTCCGTGCGATGGAAAAGAAAAACAGCACAAACACACAAGAGGAAACAATTCCCCATACATAGTATAACGTACTTTGCCATCATTTTCAAGCGATTTTTGATGAAATATCGCATAAAAATGGAAACGAGGTGGATTTTCGAAAAAATGTGGGCTCCCCTTTTCAGGAAAGCCCACGTGACGGAAGAACGATTTTTGCTTACTTATTGCTGCGGCGCCAGATGTGCATCTTCTCCGCGTCGGCGATGAGCTGCTCGCGGAAGTCGGGATGCGCGATGCCGATGAGCGCCTCGGCACGCTGCCAGGTCGAAAGGCCCTTGAGGTTGACCATGCCATACTCGGTGACGATGTAGTGCGTGCAGGAGCGCGGGTCGGTGCAGATGGAGCCGGGCGTCAGCGTGGGAACGATGCGGCTCTTGACCGTGCCGTCCTTGCCCGTGACGGTCGAGGACATGCAGATGAAGCTCTTGCCGCCCTTGGAGAGGTACGCGCCCATCGCAAAGTCGAGCTGGCCGCCCGTGCCGGAGATGTGCTTGATGCCGGCGGACTCGGCATTCACCTGACCGAACAGATCGCAGTCGATGGCGTTGTTGATGGAGATGAAGTTGTCGATCTGGGAGATGACAAACACGTCGTTCGTATAGTCGACCGGCGCACCCATGACCTCGGGATTGCGATCCATGTAGTCATAGAGCTTCTGCGTGCCGGCGGCGAAGGCAAAGACCTGACGGCCCTTGTCGAGCTGCTTGTGCTTGCCGGTGATCTTGCCGGCGAGGGCCATGTCGACAAAGCCGTCGACATACATTTCGGTGTGAACGGACAGGTCCTTGAGGTCAGACTGGGCGATCATCGAGCCGATGGTGTTGGGCATGCCGCCGATGCCGAGCTGGAGGCACGCGCCATTCGGGATCTCAGGCACGACAAGGTTGGCGACCGCGGTGTCGACCTCGGTGGGGGCGCCGCCCGCGCCGAGCTGCGCAACGGGAGGATTCTCCCCTTCCACAACCATGTCGACGTCCTTGATGTTGATCTCGCAGCCGTTGAGGCCGTAGACCCAGGGAAGGTTCTCGTTGACCTCGACGATGACAGTCTTGGCGGCATCCAGCATGTCGGCTAAGTGAGAGCACGCGAGCGCGTAGCTGAAGTTGCCGTGCTTATCCATCGGCGTGACCTGGATCATCGCAACATCAACCGTGGCGTTGCCGTCGCGGTAGAAGCGCGGCAGCTCGCTGTAGCGCATGGGAATGAAATAGCCCATGCCCTTGGAGATAATCTTGCGGTCGATGCCGCTGCAATGCCAGGAGTTCCAGGTGAAGTGCTCACCGGCGTCCTCGGCCTTGCAGATCTCGGGCATCCACATCGTCACGCCGCCGCGGACCTTGACGTCCTTGAGCTCATTCTGGCGTGCGGCCAGAGCCTTGTCGAGCGTGTAGGGATGGTTGGTGCACCAGCCGTAGTCGACCCAGTCGCCGCTCTTGACGACCTTGACGGCTTCCGCGGCAGAGGTCAGCTTCTTCTGATAAAGCGCTGCGTAATCCATGGATAATTCCTCCTGTATGTATGTGAATTTGATTATCATTTCGGAACTATGTCGAAACTTTAACAATTATAGCATACCGATCGCCGTTTGCAAAGTCTTTCTTACGTGTCAGCGTAAAAAAGAACGTAAAAAAGAGACAGGCCGGAGCCTGTCTCTTTTCAGTTCGGGAAAATTACTCCTCGACAGGAGCCTCTTCCTCGCCGCTGAGCAGCGCGCGGATGCTGAGGGAGATCTTCTTCTTCTCCTCGTCGATGGTGATGCTTCCCACGTAATTGAGGTTCGCCTCGGTAATGGTCACCCGATGGATTTTCGATTTCAGTACTTCGATCTGCATCATCCTCTTCGCATTATTTGATCCGGATATTGTCGATCAGCCGCACGGCGCCCGCCTGCACGGCGATACACCCCTGGATGCGTTCGCTCTCGTCCCAGGCTGCCACCTGCTGCATCGTGAGAGCGTCGACCGACTGGAAATAGATCACTTCGAGCAGACCGCTGCGCTCCGTCTCGCGCGTGACGAAGTCCGCCAGTTCGGCAGGCGTCATCCCTGCGGCACGTTCGGCGCCAAGCCTCAACGCCCGGCAGATATCGGGCGTGCGGATGCACTTCTGGCAGGTCGTCACGCGGCGGCGCGGCGGCTCCTGCTCACCGGTAAAGTACGGCTTCAGCGGTGCCATGCCGGAATTGATCAGCAGCAGGGACTTATCGCCCTGCGGGATCAACGAAAAGCTCGGCAGACGCAGATGGCCTTTTGATTCAAAGAATTCGAGAAACTTTTCACGAATCTCATTCAAACCCATGTAATGCATACATTTGCCTCCATATGATATTAAAATAAATTTTAAACAACCGATATCCGTCATACAAACAAAAAAGCCCTCGCCCCAACAATAGGGGCGAAGGCTATAGCTCTACGCGGTACCACCCTAATTTGCCGCTGTGCGGCATCTCAGTGAGCCCTTAACGCGGGCAGACGACTCGGTTTATTCCGAATAGCTCAGAAGCAGCTGACCGTGTTCCGCTCTGCAAGGCTTCCACCGTCCCCTGCTCTCTAGTAGGCTTATCCACTGTCTCATTTCGTCATCGCCATTTTGGTTGTATAACAAATTTTATTATACAGTTTTTCCACGAGATGTCAAGGGTGTTATGCTTTTTTAATCGGATTTGCCGCTTTTTCCTTGCGCAGAATCGAGAACTCCGAAACCTGGAACGGGAATTTGAGATGAATGCGCATCATTGCCGAACGCGCCGCATCCAGCACTTCGCCGTCATCGTTGGTCATGTTCTCGACCTTAAACGAGTAAACCGGCTTGCCCGGCTGCATCAGTTCCAGTGTGTCGCCGCTGAAGAATCGGTTTTTCAGAACAAAAACCGCATTGCCATCCTCATCGCAGCTGTCAAACAGACCGGAGATTTCCCAGTCTCGAATGTACATGACATCTGGATAGTACTGACCCTTCGGATCTCTGCCGAAGTAGAAGCCGGTAAAATACTCGCGGTGGCTGATTTTTCCGATTTCTTCTCGAATGTCCTCCGGAACCTTGAAATCCGGTGTCGGATTTTCAAAATATGCATCAATGGCACGGCGATACGACGCGGTAATACCTGCGGTGTAATATGCCGTCTTGGCGCGGCCTTCGATTTTGAACGAGGTGACACCTGCTTCAATCAGCTCCG
>OLOX01003009.1_pt1 | contig 13263 bp, 8 predicted proteins | sample 1672091 | NCBI WGS metagenome assembly OLOX01 (sample SAMEA3136644, study PRJEB25190) | human gut metagenome | reverse complement strand
AAGCCCGGCATTGCCCAGGCCAAAGCCGCCGAGGCGATCGCCGGCGGCATCATCACGGCCAATGCCGACAATGCGGCGATGCACGCCGCGGAGAACCGCACGACGCTCATCTACAACGACTGGGGCGACCACCGTGTCGGAGCCGACATCCTCTGCTACATGAACGGCTACAAAGACCCGCGTATGGAGAAGATGTTCCTTGCGAACGATGTCGGCGACTATGTGGGTATCCGTATCGGCATCGATGTGACGAGCAAGTCGCAGGCCGTGTCGAAGTATTCGAATATGATCGTTGCGAGCGATACGCCCTACCTATGGTTCAATGCCGCCGAGGCAACGTTCCTGCGTGCGGAATATGAATTGCGCTGGGGCTCGGAAGAAACGGCACGGTCACTCTACGAAGCAGCCGTAAGGCTTTCGTTCGAGGAGCGCGGTGCCAGCGGCGCCGACGCCTATCTGGCCCAGACTGACGTCAAGCCCGCGCCCTACACCGATCCTGTCGGCAACTACAGCGCGATGGCCCAGAGCGACATCGGGATTCCGTGGGTCGACGGAGCCGAGAACTTCGAACGCAACCTTGAACGCATCATCGTGCAGAAATGGATCGCCATCTTCCCGCTGGGCGTCGAGGCGTGGTCGGAGCACCGCCGCACGGGCTATCCGAAACTGCTGCCCGTGCCCACCGACAAGTCGGGCGGCACGGTGGACGTAGCGCAGGGTGCACGACGCCTGCCTTACCCCGTCGAGGAGTACCAGCAGAACAACGCCAACCTTCAGTTGGCCATCCAGACGCTCGATGGCGAGCAGCAGAACGGCAACCGCACGGGCGACGTCATGGGAACCCGTGTATGGTGGATTATTTTTAATCGTTACACGAAATGGAGGCTTGAGTTAGGAATTGATTTTTGTGCACGGTCAGAAGAGCTTATAGGAATTTATAATGATTATAAGAACTTAGAATCGCAAAATGGAACTTTTGAACTTGGTCAAAGGTATTTTGTTGCGGAATATAATTCAGAGGAAATTAAAGAGTTTTTCATGCAAATGGAGTATGCATTGGCAGTAATGTTTGATCAGTATGACGTTATTGAAAAAATGGAGTATGATTTTGCAGAGGAGGATTGGAATTATATTCAGGAGCAACATCAGAAACTTCAAAATATCGAGAATAACCTTCGGTATGAGAAGTGGGTACATGGTTTAGCAAATAATTAACTGGAAAAAAGCGGGGAGATGTCCCTGCTTTTTTCTTGTAATCTTTTATAAATAATGATAAGATAAATGCTAGAATGAAAGGTGAGTTTAATGAGAGATTTAACAAATGATATTGTTGTTCAAACAACTAAAGATGGAATGAATTATTTACAGTTTAAAGTTTTATTAAATTTAGGGGTAAAGCATGCATATGCTATGAAAAGCGATAAGCTTAAGCTTAAATATTTTGGAAAAACTTTGGATAAAACTGGTGAGAATGAATCATATAAAGTGCTTTGTGAGAGCATAGGTTTAGATTCTAAAAATTTGGTTAGACCTTTACAAAGTCATACTGATGTTGTTAAAGAGATTGATAAGGTTTATGAGTCTTTTTTACTTAGTGATGTTGATGGTTTGATTACTGATAAAAAAGATATTGTATTAGCAACTACAAATGCTGACTGTATTTTATATTTGTTGTATGACAAGAAAAAGAAAGTTATTGCTAATGTTCATTCAGGTTGGAAGGGTTCATATCAGAGAATTATAGAGAAAACTGTTGATAAATTGATTAAAGATTATGGATCAAACCCTGAGGATATTATTGTTTGTATTTGTCCAAGTATTCGTAAATGTTGTTTTGAAGTTAGTACTGATGTTAGGGATATGTTTTATGATAGATTTTCTTTTTTAGAAAATATAAATGAATTTATCTTGAATGGTTATAATGAGGGAAAATATTTTATTGATACTGTTGGAATTAATAATTGTTTGTTAAAAGCTAAGGGAATTGAAGCAAGAAATATTTATGATTCTGGAATTTGTAGTTTGTGTAATAGTGATGTCATTCATTCATATAGAGGTGAGGGAAAAGAGTATTCTTTATCTACGGCTATTATTGCTTTACCAGAAGATGAATAAGTAGGGGATGTTTAAGTATGTATGAGTCTTTTGAAGAACTAGAAAATGGTATACAAAATTGTAGTAAGTGTAAATTATGCAAGAATAGAACTAATATTGTATTAGGTGTTGGAAATAAAAATGCAAAGTTGATGTTTATTGGAGAAGGTCCAGGAGCGGACGAGGATATTCAAGGAATTCCTTTTGTGGGTAAGGCTGGTAAACTTATGGATATGGCTTTTCAAGGTTTAGGAATAGATAGAGAAAAGGTATATATTGCTAATGTCGTTAAATGCAGACCTCCTATGAATAGAAATCCAGAGCAAGATGAGATGAATGCATGTTTAGATTATTTGAGAAATCAAGTAATGCTTGTAAAACCTGATGTGATTGTGTTACTTGGAAGTGTTGCTTTGAAAGCAATTTTGGGTAAGGAATATTCAATTACGGCTTCAAGAGGTAAGTGGGTTGATAAAAAAGGGATTAAATATATGCCTACTTTTCATCCAGCTGCTTTGCTTAGAGATGAGTCTAAAAAAATTAGTTTTTGGAAAGATTTAAAAGAAGTTATTAGGGTAATGGATAAGGAGTATAATGGAATTTAAAATTATTTATGGTAGAAGCGGTTGCGGTAAGACTACTTATATTTTTAATGAAATTAAAGAGAAGATAAAGGGTAAAAATAAGATTTATATTATTGTGCCTGAACAGTTTTCTTTTTCTGCGGAGAATCATTTGCTTGAGACGATTGATGGAAACAGCAGTATTAATGCTGAAGTTCTTACTTTGAGCAGAATGGCGAATAGGGTTATTAATGAAGTACTTGGAAATGTGACTACTCATTTGTCTAAGATTGGTAAGTCTATGATTGTTTATGATGCAATTGATTCTTTGAAGAAGAATATGAATTTTTTGCGTAATTCAGATAAAAATTTGGAACTTTCTTTGAGAATGATTACTGAATTTAAGAAGCATAATGTTAATGCTGAAATGATTGATGAGGTAATGGAGAAGATTGATAATAAGTATTTACAGCTTAAGCTTGCTGATGCGAGAAATATTTTGAAAAAGTATCAGGACAGGATTCAAGGAAATTATATTGATGAAGCGGATAGTTTGGATTTGCTAGCTCAAAATATTGAGTTGGTGGATTTTTTTAATGATGCAATTATTTATATTGATGAATTTGCAGGGTTCACGCCGAATGAGTATCAGATTATTGAGAAGTTGTGTACTTTGGCAAAAGAGATTAATGTTACGATTTGCACAGATTCTTTAGAAAAAGTGGATAACGTTGATGAAAGTATTTATTATTTTAATCAAATTTGTGCGGAAAAATTGATTGAGATTGCTAAGCGTAATGGTTGTTTTATTAATAAGGTTGATTTGGGTGATTCAAAGAAGTTTAAGAGTAAGGAATTGGAGGTTTTGGAGAAGAGTATTTATTCTGTGAAACCGCTTGTTTGCAAAGAGAAAACGAAGGATGTTTCTTTGTTTATTGCTCAAAATCCGTTGACTGAGATTGAGAATGTTGCTCAGAAAATCTTGAAACTTGTAAAGCAGGGAAATTATAGATTTAAAGATATTGCTGTTGTTTGTGCGAATATTGATACGTATGCAAGCGATGTTAAATCTGTTTTTGAGAAATATGAGATTCCTGTTTTTATTGATGAGAAAAAAGATATTAATAATAATGTTTTGATGAAGTACATGGTTTCTTTGCTTAACGTGTTTACTACAAATTTTTCTTATGAGGCGATGTTTTCTTATATTAAGTCTGGGATGTTTGATATTCCAGAGGATGATATTTTCTTGCTTGAAAACTATGTTAATAAGTGGGGAATTAGAGGTTCTAAATGGTATAAAGAAGATTTTGAATTTGAAGAAAAGAATGATATACAAGATAGGATAAATGATGCAAGAAGAGCGATTGTTGTTCCAATTATGGATTTTAAAAAGAGCTTGACTGGAGAAAAGACTGCGAAGGAAATTAGCTTGAATTTATACGAGTTTATCCAGAAAAATGGAGTTCAACAGAAAATCTTGGACAGAGCTGATGAGTTTGAAAAAGCAGGAGATGTTGAACTTGCTGAGGAATATAGAAATGGTATTAAGCTATTTTTTGATGTGCTTGATGAGATGATTTTGATTTTTGATGATGAGAAGATGTCGTTTGATAGGTTTAATAAGATTTTACAGATTGGTATTTCAAAGTCTGAGTTTGGTAAGATTCCAACGTCTTTTGATCAGGTTTTGTTTGGAGATATTGATCGTTCTAAGTCAAGAGAGATTAAGGCACTTTTTTTAGTTGGGTTGAATGATGGCGTGATACCTAGTATTGTGAAGGATGAAGGTTTTATTAATGACAATGATAGAGAGTTGCTTAAGGAGAATGATGTTGAGCTTGCTAAGAATTCGATTGAGCTTTTGTATGAGAATCAGTTTAATATTTATAAAGTTTTAGCAACTCCTGAGGAGAGGTTGTTTTTGTCTTATTCTGTTGCTGATGAGGAAGGCAAGGCTCTTAGAAATTCTATTTTGATAGCACAAATTAAGAAGATTTTTCCTGAACTTTCTGAGGAAAGTGATGTGGTTTCTAAAAATTATGAGATTACTACTAAGGAAGCTACGTTTGATTGTGTTATTGATAAGTACAAAGAGCTTATTGATGAAAATGAGATTGAGCAAGAATGGAAAGATGTAATTGCTTGGTATAAGGAAAATGAGGCTCAGAGAGTTAAGAGAGTTTTTGAAGGTGCAAATTTTACGAATGTTCCTGAAAAAATTTCTTATGAAAATATTAAGAGAATGTATGGAAGTAGTTTGAGAACTAGTGTGTCTAGACTTGAACAGTATAGAAGATGTCCGTTTTCATTCCATTTGAAGTATGGTTTGAAGCTTAAGGAAGAGGATGAGTTTAAGATTAGAGCTCTTGATACAGGTAATTTTATGCATGAGGTTATTGATGAGGTGTTTTCTAAGATTGAGGATAAGGATTTCGATGTGAAAACGATTTCAAAAGAGGAGCTTTATAAGATTATAGAGGAGATTATTAATCAAAAGCTTGGAATGCATAAGAATTATATTTTCTCAAGTTCGCCTAAATTTGTGGTTTTGACTAGAAGACTTAAGAAGGTTGTTTATGAGTCTATTGATTATATTATTGAACAGTTAAAAAATAGCAAGTTTGAACTTTATGGTCATGAGATTGAATTTAATGAGAAGGCTGAGTTTAAGCCTATGAAAATTGAGCTTGAGAATGGTAATCAGGTCGTTGTTACTGGAAAGATTGATAGGGTTGATGTGGCTAGAACTGCTGATAATACTTATGTTAGAATCATTGATTATAAATCTTCTGTAAAGGATGTAGATTTGAATCAGGTTGTTTCTGGTATTCAAATTCAGCTCCTTACATATTTAGATGAAATGGCTGAGCAGAAGAATTTTGAGTCTGCTGGAGTGTTGTATTTTAATTTACTTGATACGATTGTTAAAGCAGATAAGAATTTGAGTGATGAGGAAATTAAAAAGCAGCTTAATAAGAAGTTTAGAATGAAAGGCTTGGTTGTGGCTGATTTGGATATTGTTAAGATGATGGATTCACGTATTAGCCCATCTAATTATTCTGATTCTGTTCCTGTTTATTTGGATAAGGAAGGGAATATTAGCAAGTCTAAGTCAAATGTTTTGGATAGGGAGAAGTTTGATAGGCTTCAGAAGTATACAAAGCATATTATTTCAGAAATTTCTAATGAAATTTTTGGAGGAAATGTTGATATTAAGCCTTATTATATGTCTAAGAAGACTCCTTGTGAGTATTGTGAATATAAGTCTGTTTGTAATTTTGATCCAAAGCTTAAAAATAATGAGTATAGGTATATTAGGAATATGTCTAAGGATTATGTGATGGATGAAATTATGAGTAGAGAAGAGTAAGATAAAAAATTTAAAAGCAAGATGTGATAATTAGTTATTTATCATATCTTGCTTTTTATAAAGAAAGTTCTCTGAAATTTTTATTATACAAAAACAATAATGTAGAGAAATTTATTTTGAAAATTTCTCAAACGAACAAAGACGTAGACTTAAAAAGTATATTGTTATTCCCCAAATATAAAGTCTTTTAATGTTGTTATAATTTCTTGAATTTTGGACATTTTTTTAACTGATGTTTCCATTGGTAAGTATGCACCATAATTTTTTGGAATGTCTATTACAGTTCCATATTTGATGATTTGATTTTTCTTAAAGTTTATATCTTTTTTCATTTGTTCACAGAAAGTATCATAAAATGTGTAATTTTCTGGTGTAATTAGATATTTTTTGAATTCAATTAGATCATTTTCAAATTCTCTTATATCATCAAATGTATCTATTTTTATAAATTTCTTTTTAAAGCAGTTTTCAATTATTTTATTTTGAATTTTGATTGTTAGATTTCTGATTGATTTTTTCTTTGACTCTATTTGATGTTGAAGTATCCTTGATTTTTCTAAGCTAGATTCTGAATATTTTAATTTTTGAGATAGAGTTGCTAGTTCATTTTCTATGTGTAATAGCTTATCTAATTCAATTTCTATTTCAAAGAAAGCATCGGGAGTAGAGGCACTTGTGAATGCTCTTTCAAACATTGGTGAACTATATAATGTACTAAAATATAAAGCTTCTTCTCCTGTGAAATATGTCATTTGAGATACTAAAGCACATTCTATTGGATAAAATTCAGGACTTTCAGAAATGAATGTCATGCCATAGTATGTAACTGTATCAAAATTAGTAGATGAAGATGTCCTGCCAGCTATAAGTTGTACAGCAGCTTCATTTAGGGCTATACCTGTTTCTGCGTTAAGGTCGTATAGACCTAATTTTACTAAATTACCTTTTGAATCTTTAAATTCTTGAAGGTAGTGTATACATTCATGAATTGCTGCAATATCCATTTTATTTAAATCTAAATTTTCATTGAAATATATAGAGTTATTTCCATATACATATTTTGCACTTGCATTGTCTTGCATTGATGCAACATACATATCTAGTCTTGAAATTTGTATGAAAAGCTCACTTTGAGATAAGTGTAAGTCTGGAAATGAAGTACATAGCTTTTCAGCAATAAATGATGCGATTTTATTTATATGCATTGTATCAAGTTTTCTTATGTTTTCTATTCCTTCTTTTCTTAAAAGTAAGTTGATTCCCATTTTGTTCTCCTTATATTTTTATACATTTTTATTATACTAGGTTTTATTTGTAAATGGTATATCTTTTTAATAAAAAAAATATTACAGTGTGGTTACAAAGTTTGTTATGAATGTTGGAAAAGTTTTAATAGAAAATTTCTATTTTGATGCAAAAAATGTAAAAATGCACATTATTGAAATAAAAAACGCGTGGGAAGTTTTAATGATTTTTTTGGTGATTAAAAGATTTAATAAAAAAGGGTGAAATAAAAATGAATGAAGGATTATCAATAGTCCCTATGGGTTTTGTTGATTTTAAGTGGTTTTTGTAAAAGAAAAGATATATTAAAATTATATATGGCAAAAATGCGGGATGAGTAGATATTTCCGTAGGTTTGGTAGATTTACTAATATTATATATTACTTAATAGGGGGCTTGAAAAAATTTTAAAAACATTTAAAATGCAGGTAGTATAAGGAGAAATATATATGAAGAAGAAAAAAATAATTCCTGCAATTTTGGCGGGTGTTGCTTTGCTTTCAATTAATTCGAGTGTAAAAGCAACTGATTATTATGAATTGAAAAATGTACAACAAATGTTAAGTGATGATGGAAAACAGATGAGTATTGAATATCGACCTAAAAGTTTGAGTTCTTCTGGAACTAAGTTTTTAAGTAATGTTTTTTCAAGATTTGCAGAAAATAATGTTGGAGTTTCTTTGCCATCTTCATATATTCCAACATTTAAAGGTGATTTAAAAGTTAAAAATCAATTAGTTAATGGAATTGATTCTACAGAATGTTGGGCAAATTCATTTGCATCTGCATGTGAGGCATATAATTATGCTAATGGTTTGGCAAACAGCGGTGAAGAGTATTCAGGACGTCATATTAATTATTCATGTAGTAATGTTTTTGCCGATCAGACTATTACAAAAAATGCTTTTAATAGAGATGCTAAAACATCAAATGGTGGAAATTTTTATCTTGATTTTGCTTATGCAATGAATAAACAAGGTCCTGTGTTAGAATCTGATATGCCTTCAACAGGGAATGTGTCTTATATAAATTCTGATCAACTGGAAACAGAAAATGATATTCAATTAGATATTAAGGAATATTCATACTTTCCTGCAGTTTATAAAAAGTACTTAGATGATGGTTCAATAGAATATTATAATGGTTTAAAGTATGCTACAAAAGAATACAAGGATAAAATAGATAATGTAAGTTTGATAAGAAATACTATAAAGCAACAAATTAAAGAAAATGGTGCTGTTATGGCTACGATCTATCAAGTAGCTCCTGATAAAGATATATACATGCAACCAATAGAAGAGAGTAATCAAATAGTACCTGCTAATCATGCAGTATGTATTGTTGGATGGGATGATAATTATTTCCCAGAAAATGATGATTATATTTATGGAAAAATGACAGGTTGGAAAAATAAAGGAGCATACATTGCCCTAAATTCATATGGCGATGATATGTATTATGATGGTTATGTATATATTTCATATGATGATTTTTACGTTGAACAGTTTGTTGCAGGAATAAAAACTGCAGAAATTGCAGATTCTGATTATGTATATTTACATGATGAATTGGGAACTGCATCAAATACACCAATAAGTAAGAATGATGGTTCGGGAGAAGCTTTAAAAAATGTTTCTGTAGTAAATATTTTTGATAGAACTACAGTTATGAATGAAAAGTTAAAAGGAATAGGAATTCCTTCTTATGCTGATCAATTAGCTGATGTATATTATACAGAAACTTTTAATACAGATGGAACTCCTACTAATTTTAAAGTATTAAAGCAAAATATGGATATTGGAATTGGAGAGACATATTTAGACTTGAGTAATATAAAATTAACAAAATCAAAATTTGCAATTTGTGTTACTTATAAAGGAAAAGGTTCATATGCGGCAGAAATTCCGATTGAGCTAAAAAATGATACTCTATATAAATATGCAATTTCTAAAGAAGGCGAAAGTTATATAATTTATACTGATACGTCTGATTTAAGTTTTGATTATACATCATCATCAATGTATAAGTTTACGACTCTCAAAGATAAAGAGAAAAATATTGCAAATTTTGGTATAAGGGCATATACAGAAGAAGAAAACAATAATCCTACTCCGACACCAACTCCATCTGAATCAGTTACACCAACACCTTCAGAAAGCCCAACACCTTCAGAAAGCCCAACTCCTTCAGAGAGCCCAACACCAACACCGAAACCTACAAGTAAAATAACAAGTACAAAATATAAAATAAATAATAATTTGATAACAAGAGTGCCAACTAATACAACTATGAATGAATTCAAAAATAGTATAACTGTAGATGGTGAATATCAAATTGTAGATAAAAATGATAAAGCTGTTGCAACCACTTTGGTAAGAACAGGGTATAAGGTAAAAATAGGCAATGAAGTATATACTATTTCAGTAGTATCTGATATTTCAGGTTCAGGAGCTAATGAATACACGAGAGTACTTGATATTGCTAAAATAAGAGCTCACATAGTTGGATTGAAAGGTTCAATTTTAACAGGAGCACAATTAGATGCAGCAGATATAAATGGAAATGGACAGGTAGATGTTATAGATTTAGCAAAAATGAGGAAAATATGTGTAGAATAAAGGCAATAAGGGGTTGACGTAAAATGGAAAACACGTTATAATAATGTTTGTAAAGGAGAAATTTGAATGGAAAGAAAGAAAATTGTAATTACATTGTTGACTGTTTTGGTAGTAATGTTTTTAATGGTTGGAAAATCATTTGCTGCGGGTTCTTATTCTGCTAGCTTAACACCAAATAATTCAAAGACTTCAAAAGGTTCAGAAGTAAAAGTAACATTAAAGCTTTCTGGTATCAGTGTTGATGGAGGAATAAATGCTTTAACAGCCACTTTAAAATATGATTCAGATGTTTTATCATTAAAGAAATCAGATGTTAAAGGAATGAATGACTGGTCTGTTACTTATAATGAAGATAATAATAAATTAGCAATAGATAGCGGTGAGCCTGTAACAGAGGATACAGAAATTGCTACATTTACATTTAAAGTAAATGATAGTACATCAGCTACAACAGCAGCAATACAACTTGTATCAATTGCCGCAGGTAATTCATCAATAAGTGAAGAAGTAAAGATTTCTGATATTACAACAAATATTAGTATAGGAACATCTATTAACCCATCTACATCACCAAGTGAAGAACCAAGTGAGTCACCAAGTACTTCACCAGTAGAGAATACAACAAACAGAGTGGTTAATAATACACCATCAGAAAACAAAACTTCAAATTCAACAACAACTAAGAACGAAGCAATGCCATATACAGGTGCTGGAAATTATGTTTTACCATTAATGTTAGCACTAGTTGTTCTTGGAATAGTATCTTTTGTGAATTATAAGAAAATTGAAAGCAAATAAAAAATGATTTTTTAGCAACTCCATGTAAGGGGTTGTTTTTTTTATATAATAGGAAAGTTATGTAACTTTCCTATTATATAAAAACTACATTGCACAGAAAATTTATTTCATAAATTTTCGCACACGAACAAATTTACTGAAAATTTCAATTTTATTTAGTACGATAAAAAGTAGAGTTAAGACTGAAAATTGAAAATTTTCAGATTTGTTCTGCCTAAAAAAGTTAAGAGAAATTAATAATAGGGCATATAAATTTTAATTATTTTTTTGCCTTATATTGTAGTTTTGGTGTATAATTATGCTTATGAAAAAAGAGTAAGGATGTTATATTAAAATGGCAAAAAAATTGTTAGTAACAGAGAAACCAAGTGTGGCAATGGAGTTTGCTAAAGCACTTAAATTGAATACGTCTAGGAAGAATGGTTATTTGGAATCTGATGAGTGGATTATTACATGGTGTGTTGGTCATTTGGTAACAATGTCTTATCCAGAGAAATATGATGAGAATTTAAAAAAATGGCGTTTAGATACACTTCCATTTATTCCAAAAGAATGGAAATATGAGATTATTCCTCAGGTGGAAAATCAATTCAATATAATAAAACAGTTAGTGCAGAGAGAAGATATATCTGAAATATATAATGCGGGTGACTCTGGGCGAGAAGGAGAGTATATTCAACGTTTAGTGTTTATGATGGCTCATCCAAATCCTAATGCTGATATGAAAAGAGTGTGGATTGACTCACAAACAGAGGAAGAAATTTTAAAGGGAATACGAGAAGCTAAAGAACTTTCATATTATGATAGTTTAGCTGATTCTGCTTATTTGAGAGCGAAAGAAGATTATTTAATTGGTATTAATTTTTCTAGATTATTGTCTATAATTTTTGGTAGAAGATTGGCAAAACAATTAGGAGAAGAACGAGTTTCTATTTCTGTTGGTAGAGTTATGACTTGCGTTTTAGGTATGGTTGTAATGAGAGAAAGAGAAATTAGAAATTTTAAGAAAACAAAGTATTATAAGATTTCTGGTGAATTTGGTGAAAATGATTTCTTTAGAGCTGAGTGGAAAGTTAGTGAAGGTTCAAAAATGTTTGAATCTCCATATTTGTATAATGAAACAGGTTTTAAGAAAGAAGAAATTGCAAATAAATTTATAGATTCTTTGAAAGGAAAGGAAGCTATAATTGAAAATGTTAAAAGGTCAAAACAAAAAGAGAATCCACCTTTGTTATTTAATTTGGCTGAAGTGCAAAATGAGTGTACAAAAAGATTTAAAATTAAACCAGATGAAACTTTAGAGATTATTCAAGAGTTATATGAAAAAAAATTAGTTACTTATCCAAGAACCGATGCAAGAGTTCTTTCAACTGCAATAGCCAAGGTAATTACAAAGAATTTGAATGGACTTGCTAAAGGTTTTAAGAATGAGGAAGTACAGGAAATTTTGGCAAAGATGTCAGCTGAAAAGTATTCAACTAATTTGACAAAAACAAAGTATGTTAATGATTCTAAGATTACAGATCATTATGCTATAATTCCTACGGGACAAGGGTTTGAAAACTATGATGGCTTATCAGAATTAAAGAAAAATGTATATATATTAATTGTTAAGAGATTTTTGAGTATTTTTTATCCACCTGCTGAATATAACAAAATAGCTGTAACGGTTAAGATAGATAATGAAGAGTTTTTTGCAAATGAAAAGGTTTGTGTGAATAGAGGTTATCTAGATGTTATAAAAGGCGAAGCTGATGAAAAAGAAAGTAATATGGAAACATTGAAGAAATTGAAAAAAGGTGAGAAGATTCCGGTACATCTATTGGAAACTAAAGAAGCTGAGACTTCACCTCCTTCAAGATATAATTCAGGTTCTATGATTTTGGCAATGGAGAATGCAGGAAAACTTATAGAAGATGAGGCATTAAGAGAACAAATTAAAGGCGCTGGAATAGGTACTAGTGCTACAAGGGCTGAGATTATGAAGAAGCTTGAAAGAATAGGATATATTGCTATTAATCCTAAAACACAAATTATTACACCTACTGAAAAAGGTGAGGCAATTTATGATGTTGTGTTTGCATCAATGCCTGATATGCTTAATCCAGAATTAACTGCAAGTTGGGAGAAAGGCTTAGATATGGTGGCTAAGAAAGAGATTGAACCAGATGTGTTTATGGGAAAATTGGAGACGTATATTCGTAAAAAAGTTGGAAAGTTAGTAATTAATATGTGATAATGTGAAAACTTGTGGAAAACTAAGAAATGGATACGAAATTTTGTGGATAATATTCTGTAAAGGCATATTACATAAAATTCCAATAACGTTAGAAAAGTGGCGAGTTTCAATAAAAACTATCAAAATGTAACAAAAAAGAGATGAAAATTATATTTAAAACAAAGAAAGGTCTTTAGACATGCTGTCTAGAGACTTTTTTTATTACATTTGACTATAAGCATAAGAAAATGTGAAAAAGTTTCCATTGACGCACGCGCGCGCGCGTTTAAAATAAATATTAGATTTAATATTTAT
>OLOX01003005.1_pt1 | contig 13275 bp, 10 predicted proteins | sample 1672091 | NCBI WGS metagenome assembly OLOX01 (sample SAMEA3136644, study PRJEB25190) | human gut metagenome | reverse complement strand
CCCGCCGTGACGCTTTGCGAGTGCTGCAATCGAACATATCCGACCGTCCCGCAGGGGCGCGTCTGCCCGATGTGCGGCAGCGAGGAAACCGTGCTCCTGCAGGGCAACGAGATCAATCTCAAAGAAATCGAGGCTTGCTGAAATGGACAGTGTACGCATCATAGAGATCAAGGAGAGCGTTTTTGCCGACAACGACCGCGAGGCCGACCGCGTCCGCGCAAAGCTCAAGGAGGAAAAAACATTCCTTCTCAATCTCATGTCCTCGCCCGGCTCGGGCAAGACGACGACGCTTCTGCGCACGATCGAGCGCTTGAAGGACGATCTTCGCATCGGCGTTATGGAAGCGGACATCGATTCCTCCGTAGACGCCGAGACCATCGCCCGCACGGGCGTGAAGAGCATCCAGCTCCACACCGGCGGCATGTGCCATCTCGATGCCGGAATGACCGAGCAGGGGCTTACCGAGCTCGGCACGGCGGACGTCGATCTCGCGGTGCTCGAAAACGTCGGCAATCTCGTCTGCCCGGCGGAGTTCGATACGGGCGCGGTGAAAAACGCCATGATCCTCTCCGTGCCGGAGGGCGACGACAAGCCGCTGAAGTACCCGCTCATGTTCTCGATCTGCGACGTGCTGCTCGTCAACAAGATCGACGTCGCACCGTACTTCAACTTCAGCCTCGAAAAGTGCATCGAGCGCGTCAAGAAGCTCAACCCGAACATTCAGGTGTTCCCGATCTCCGCGCTCAAGGGCGAGGGCATCGAGCCGTGGGCCGACTGGCTGCGCGAGCAGACGAAGGCCTGGAACGCGTAAAATATCCGCAGATACGAGCAGGGGCGCTCCCACGGGAGCGTCCCTGTTTTTCGTTTTTCGGTTCATGGGTGCTTCTGCGCCCAGGTGCGCACGAAGGCGGCGAAGGTGCGCACGAGCGGCTTGTCCTCCGACTCCGGGGGGATGGCCATGGCGATCGTGCGCTGCGCCGGCGGATCGAGCGGGCGCACGACGACGTTGTGGTTATCCGAGCGCAGCACGAGCTCGTGCGCGATGCAGATGCCCAGCCCGCTCTCGACCATGGAAATCATGGCGTAGTCGTCCGCCGTCTGGAAGCGGATGTCGGGGTGCACGTGCGCGGCGTCGAGTACGCGCAGCGCGTCGCGGTTCGTGCTGTCGACAAGGCTTACGACCGGCTCCGTGCCGAAGACCGCGATCGGCACGGCATCCTGCGCTGCGAGCGGATGTCCCGCCGGCAGCACGGCCAGCAGCCGGTCACTGCACACGGGCACGATCTCGCCCGGCAGCTCGCTCGGCAGCGACACGAAGCCCATGTCCACCGTGCCGCTGCGCACATAGGCGTCGACCTCGGCATACGCCCCGTCAAACAGGCGAAAGCGTGCCTCCGGGTGCTGCGCCTGAAATTCCTTGATCATCGGCGGCAGCCAGTTGACCGCGACGCTCTTGAACGTTGCGATGCGGATCGTGCCGCCGGTGCGCTCACGCACCTCCTGAATGCGGTGCTGCAGGTGCGCGTCCGCTGCGCAGACCTGCTCCACGGCCGGCAGCAGCGCCTTGCCCGCCGGCGTCAGATGCACGCCGCCGCGGTTGCGCACCAGCAGCGGAAAGCCGCAGTCGCGCTCGAGTCCCGCCAGAAGCTGCGTCAGCGCCGACTGGGACACCCCCAGCTCCCGCGCCGCCGCCGACACGCTCGCGCACGCGACCGTTTTCAGAAATGCCTCGTATTGCCGCAGTGTCACACACGGCACCTCCCTGTCCGGATTTTTCTCGTTAAAATAAGATTATCTTATATTATACGCGCCGACATCAAAAAGTCAAGCACAGAAAAAACCCTTGATGCGGAAAGAAAAATCTCGAATACCGTCTGAAAAACGAAAGTAATTGTTGACACAGCGGCGAATATGGCGTATCATACATCCATATTGTTCCGCTGGAAATCATATAAGGTTTCCTAATGAAAGGGGTAAAAATTATGGGCACTGCTTCGAGCGGTGAATGGATCGCCATTCTGCTTTACTTTGCGCTGGTCATTGGCGTCGGTGTGTATTTCTTCTTCCGTGACCGCAATCAGGAGGGTGAAAAAGAGTATTTCCTCGGCGGCCGCAGCATGGGCGGCTGGGTCGCAGCGCTGTCTGCCGGTGCGTCGGATATGAGTGCTTGGGTGCTCATGGGCCTGCCCGGCTCGATCTATCTGTACGGCATCGGTAAGGTATGGATCGCCGTCGGTCTGGTCATCGGCACGATCTGCGCGTGGGTGTTCGTCGCGCCGCGCCTGCGCCGGTATTCCATCCGCGCGAACGATTCGATCACGATCCCGCAGTTTCTCACCAATCGCTTCCAGTCAAAGAACAAGGGTCTGCAGATCATCTCGGCGCTCGTGTTCGTCGTGGTCTACTGCATTTACAGTGCCTCGAGCATCTCGGCCTGCGGCACGCTGTTCAACACCGTCACGGGCATGAGCGCCAAGACGGCCATGATCATCGCCACGGCCATCATCCTCGTGTACGTGTTTCTCGGCGGCTTCAACGCCGTGTGCTGGACGGACTTTTTCCAGGGTATGCTCATGCTTGCCGCGCTCATGCTCACGCCGATCCTCGCGCTGTTCGCCATGAAGGGTGCAGACTTCGTCGCGCCGATCATGACCGTGCCGGAAAACTACTTCAACCCCCTCTCCGGCGGCGGCTTCAACTGGAAGAGCGTGTCGGACATCCTCTCCGGTCTCGGCTGGGGTCTGGGCTACTTCGGTATGCCGCACATCCTCGTGCGCTATCTGTCCATCAAGTCCGAGCATGAGATGCGCAAGAGCCAGATCATCGGCTGCAGCTGGATCGTGCTCATTCTGGCCATGTCCGCCGTCGTCGGCCTGATCGGCCGCCAGTTCCTCGGCGAGATCGACAACGAGAACCTCGTCTTTGTGCACATGGTGCGCCGCCTGTTCCCGGCGTTCATCTCCGGCGTACTCCTCTCGGCCATCCTGGCCGCGGCCATGAGCACGGCCGACTCTCAGCTGCTCGCAAGCAGCAGCGCCTTTGCCTCCGATATCTATAAGCCGGTCATCCGCAAGGATGCCACCGACCATGAGATGCAGTGGGCGGGCCGTGTCATCGTCATGCTCATCTCCGTCGTTGCGTTCTTCATCGCTGCCAGCCCGAACTGCGGCGGCATCATGGCGCTCGTCGAGTGCGCATGGGCGGGCTTCGGTTCTGCATTCGGTCCGGTCATCCTGCTCTCGCTCTACTGGCGCCGCCTGACGTACTCCGGCGCGATCGCGGGCGTGTGCGTTGGCTTCGTGGTCGATGCCGTGTGGTATGCGTTCCTGTCCTCGAGCACCGGCCTGTATGAGATCATCCCCGGCTTCCTGTGCGGCCTGCTTGCGGCGGTCATCGTGTCGCTGTGCAGCAAGGCCCCGTCGAAGGAGGTCACGGATCTGTTCGACCGCGCCTTCGAGCCCACGGACTGAAGCATCGACAGATGAAAATATGTGAAAAACTCGCCCCTTCAGAGGGACGAGTTTTTCACATTTTCTGCAAAATATCTGCGCTGTGCTTGACAGCGGGGCAGGGAGCCTGTATGATCGAATGGTAATAGGGAACGGTGTTAGTCAAAATGCCGCCTATCCGGTACTGCCGGGGAAACGGAGCGATATCCTATGGATTTTTTTGAACAGATCGCGCGCGAACAGGTGCGCGCCATGATCCTCAACAACGCACGCCGCGAGGATCTCAGTCAGGTGTTTTCGCAGGGCGAGATGCGTCTGCTCGGCTGCCTGCACGCCGGGGCGGACGGCCGCACGGCGGGGGAGCTGAGCATGCTGCTCGAGCTGAGCACGGCGCGCATCGCTGCCATGCTCAACAATCTTGAGCGCAAGGGCGCGATCACCCGCGCACGCGACAAGGCGGACCGCCGCCGTGTTGTCGTGCGTCTGACCGCGCAGGGGCGCGAGGAGGTGCAGACGTCGTATGACGCCGCGGTCGTGTGCCTTGCGGAGGTGTATCGCCGCATGGGGGAGGACGACACCCGTGAGCTGCTGCGTCTGAGCGACCGCGCGGGCGAGATCGCCCAGCAGATCTATGAGGAGCGGAAGGGGGACGTGCCATGCGGGTGATGAAATACCTGCGCGGACACATCCCGTCCGTAGTGGTGATCGTGCTGCTGCTCGTGGCGCAGTCGTTTTGCGAGTTGTCACTGCCGGCGTACACGAGCCGCATCGTGGACACCGGCATTCAGGGCGGCGGCATCGAATCGGCCACGCCGCTCGTGCTTACCGATAAGACCATGGACGGTGTGCGCCTGTTTCTGTCGGACGATGACGCGCAGACGGTCAGCGATGCCTACACGTATGACAACGGCATCTGGACACTGGGCGACACGGCGCGGCAGCCGGAGCTGGAGCCGGTTTTCATCCGGCCGCTGGTCATGTATGCGCGCCTGTCGGAGCAGGGGGCGAACAACGTGCTTGCCCTGCGCCGGCAGATGCAGGGCGGACTCATCACGCGCGAGGAGATCCTTGCGCGCGGCGAGGAGGCGCTGAGCGGCATGGGCGTGCTCACCGACAGCGTTCTGCGCAGCGCGGCCATGCAGTTTCTCAAGACGGAGTACGCCGTCGCGGGACTGAACGTCAACCATATGCGCACGAGCTATCTGCTGCGCACCGGCGGGCGGATGCTCCTGCTCACGCTCGGTATGATCGCGGCGGCAGTGCTCTGCAGCTATGTCGGCGCGAAGATGTCGGCCGCCATCGGGCGCGACCTGCGCGCGCAGGTGTTCCGGAAGGTGCTCTCGTTCTCATCGGCCGAGATGGACAAGTTCTCCACGGCTTCGCTCATCACGCGCAGCACCAACGATGTCACGCAGATCCAGGCGGTGTGCGTGATGCTCGTGCGCATTGTGCTCTACGCGCCGATCATCGGGCTCGGCGGCGTCGTCATGGTCGCGCGCACAAAGACCGGTCTCGGCTGGGTCATCGCGCTGGCTGTCGCGGCGATGCTGCTGCTCGTGGGCGTGCTGATGAAGATCGCCATGCCGCAGTTTCGTGCCATGCAGCAGCGCGTGGACGATGTCAACCTCGTCAGCCGCGAGATCCTGACCGGTCTGCCGGTCATCCGCGCCTTCCACCGCGAGCGGCATGAGCAGGAGCGCTTCGATACCGCGAGCGCCGCGCTCATGAACACGCAGCTGTTCGTCAACCGCACCATGGCGTTCATGGGACCGGTCATGACGCTCATCATGTACGGCGTCACGGTCATGATCGAGTGGTTCGGCGCCAAGAGCATCAACGCCGGGCATATGCAGATCGGCGCCATGATCGCCTTTTCGACCTACGCGTCGATGATCATCATGGCCTTTATGATGATCACGATCGTTGCGGTGATGCTGCCGCGTGCGGAGGTCTCGGCGGCGCGCGTGGATGAGATCCTGCACACGCGTCCGAGCGTGCGCGCCCCGCGCAGCGCCGAGCCCGCGCCCACGGACGCCACCGTCACGTTCGAGCACGTGTCGTTTCGCTATCCCGGCGCGGAGGACGATGTGCTGCACGACGTGAGCTTCACGGCGCGGCCCGGCGAGGTCACGGCCATTGTCGGCTCGACCGGCTGCGGCAAGTCGACGCTTTTGAACCTCATCCCGCGCTTTTACGATGCGACCGGCGGTACGGTCAGCATCGGCGGCGTGGACGTGCGCCGCATGCAGCCGGCGGAGCTGCGCGCCATGCTCGGCTACGTGCCGCAAAAGGGCGTGCTCTTCACGGGCGATATCCTCTCAAACCTCGAGTTTGCCGGCGATGTCTCGGAGGCGGACGCCATCCGCGCCGCCGCCACCGCGCAGGCCGAGGACTTCATCTGGTCGCGGCCGCAGCATTTCCTCACGCCGGTGGCGCAGGGCGGGTCGAACGTCTCCGGCGGACAGCGGCAGCGCCTGTCGATCGCGCGCGCCATCGCCAAGCACCCGCAGGTGTATCTGTTTGACGACAGCTTTTCCGCGCTCGACTATCAGACCGACGCCGCGCTGCGGCAGGCCCTGGCCAAGCAGACGCACGACGCAACGGTGCTCATTGTGGCGCAGCGCCTGAGCACGATCCTGCACGCGGATCAGATCCTCGTGCTCGACGGCGGGCGCATCGCCGGCTGCGGCACACACAGCGATCTGCTGCGCAGCTGTGAAACCTACCGCGAGATCGCGCTCAGCCAGCTCAGTGCCGCGGAACTCGGACAGGAGGGCTGACGATGGCGGGACACAGACACGGACCGGGCCGCATCCCGGAAAAACCGAAAAATTTCAAGGGCACGCTCCGCAAGCTCCTGCACTGCCTCGGTGCGTATCGCTTCGCGCTGGCGCTGGTGCTCGTGCTCGCGCTGGCAAGCACGGCCTTCGGCATCGTCGGACCGAAGATCCTCTCGACGGCGACGACGGAGCTGGCTACCGGTCTCGGGCGCAAGCTCTCGGGGCTCGGCGGCATCGACTTCGGCAAGATCGGAAAGATCCTGCTGACGGTGCTCGCACTCTACCTTGTCAGCGCCGCGTGCAGCTTCTACCAGTCGTGGTTCCTTGCGGGCGTCACGCAAAAGCTCGCCTACCGTCTGCGCGGGGAGATCAGCGCGAAGATCCACCGGATGCCCCTGCGCTACTTTGAGCGCGGCACCGTCGGCGACGTGCTCTCGCGCATCACGAACGACGTCGACACCATGTCCTCCGGCATGGCGCAGTCGGTCACGCAGCTGGTCACGAATGTCACGCTGCTCATCGGCGTGCTGGTCATGATGCTGCGCATCAGCTGGCTCATGACGCTCATCGCGCTCATCGTCCTGCCGGTCACGGGCGTGCTCACGAGCCGCATCGTCAAGCGCAGCCAGCGCTACTTCGTCGCGCAGCAGAAAAACCTCGGCACGATCAACGGCAAGATCGAGGAGACCTATGCCGGGCATAATGTCGTGTGCGCGTTCAACCGCGAGGCGGCGACGCAAAAGGAGTTTGACGCCATCAATGCGCGGCTCTATCGCTCGGCGTGGAAGAGTCAGTTTCTGTCCGGGCTCATGATGCCGGTGACGACGTTTGTCAGCAAGCTCGGCTATGTGTGCGTGGTCGTGCTCGGCGGGTCGCTCGCCGCGCGCGGCACGATCACGATCGGCGATATTCAGGCGTTCATCAGCTATATGGCAAGCTTTACGCAGCCGATCACGCAGCTGGCGCAGATCAGCACGCAGCTGCAGACCATGGCGGCCGCGGCCGAGCGTGTGTTCGACTTCCTTGCCGAGGCGGAGGAGCCCGCCGATCCCGCGCTGCCCGCGCCGGCGGAGCATATCCGCGGCGATGTGTCGTTCCGCCACGTGCGCTTCGGCTATGATCCCGAGCAGCCGGTCATCCACGACTGGAGCTGCGACGTGCCCGCCGGCAGAACGGTCGCCATCGTCGGGCCGACCGGTGCCGGCAAGACCACGATGGTCAAGCTGCTCATGCGCTTTTACGATGTGGACGCCGGCGCGATCCTCGTCGACGGGCGCGATGTGCGCGACTATGCGCGCGGCGACCTGCGCCGTGCTTTCGGCATGGTGCTGCAGGACACGTGGCTGTTTAAGGGCACGATCCTGGAAAACATCCGCTACGGCCGCCCGGACGCGACCGATGCCGAGGTCATCGCGGCGGCCAGGGCCGCACGCGCCGATGCCTTCATCCGTACGCTGCCCGGCGGCTATCAGATGGAGCTCAACGAGGACGCGACGAACGTCTCGCAGGGGCAAAAGCAGCTGCTGACCATTGCGCGCGCCGTGCTGGCGAACGCACCCATCCTCATCCTCGACGAGGCGACGAGCTCGGTCGACACCCGCACCGAGCAGCTCATTCAGGAGGCGATGGATCACCTCATGCGCGGGCGCACAAGCTTTGTCATCGCGCACCGCCTGAGCACCGTCCGCAATGCCGACTGCATTCTGGTCATGCGCGGCGGCAGCATCGTCGAGCAGGGCACGCACGCGGAGCTGCTCGCGCGCGGCGGGGTTTACGCGGCGCTCTACAACAGTCAGTTTGAGGACGTGGTCGCATAAGACAAGGCCACACAACCAATGTTATGACAACCAAAATCGTGCAGAAGCACCTGCTTCTGCGCGGTTTTCTTTATCGCGGAAACGAATTATGTAAACAAAAACCGCAAATGTTGAGTTATGGTAACTGCTTTATGGTAATAGTTTGTGCACAAAAAGACTTAAAACGTAAGCAAAAGCTATTCAGAACTACGAACTTATGTAAACTGAATTATGTGAACAACAGCGAGATTCACGTTTTCACATGATGGTGATATTATGAAAACTATATTATGACAACCGACACATGATAAAAATGATTGCTGTTTCAGAAAAAGCAAGAATCAACATACGAATTATGTCAATGCAGTTATGTGAACAAAATGCGCAAGAGAAAGCCCCGCGCGATGGATTCGCGCGGGGCTGAAGATGTTTGCTTGTTTGCGTGGCTGTGTCTGCGGGTCACGCACTGACGGGCGCGCCGACGGCCTTATGCGTACTCGACCTTGATGGTGTTCGTGTTGCCGCTGCGGCCGTTGATGATGCCGCCGGTGATGATGACCTTGTCGCCCTTTTCGAGCTGCATGACGGCACGGCTGACCTTCAGCGCATGGTAAAACAGCACGTCGGTGCTCTCGTATACCTCACTCATGACGGGCGTGATGCCCCATGAGAGGGCGAGCTTGCGGTAGGCGCGCTCGTTCGTGGTCAGACCGATGATGTCCGTCGGGCCGCGGAAGCGCGAGATCAGACGCGCGGTGCGCCCTGTGATGGAGCAGACGGTGATGACCTTCGCGCCGATGTCGATGGCCATGCCGCAGGTGGCGTGGCTGATGGCGTCGAGCGTGTCGTGGATCTCAAACTGCGTCTTGGGGAAGCGCTTGGCATAGTTGATGTGCGCCTCGGTGTATTCGGCGATGCGTGCCATGGCGCTCAGCGCCTCGACGGGGTGCTCGCCGGCCGCCGTCTCGCCGGAGAGCATGATGGCGCTTGTGCCGTCATAGACGGCGTTGGCGACGTCCGCGATCTCGGCACGGGTGGGGCGGATGTTGTGCGTCATGCTCTCGAGCATTTCGGTCGCGGTGATGACGCGCTTGCCGAGCAGACGGCACTTGCCGATGAGCTCCTTCTGGATGCTCGGCAGCTCCTCGTACGGCACCTCGACGCCCATGTCGCCGCGGGCGATCATGATGCCGGCGCACTCGGTGAAGATCTCCTCGATGTTGTCGATCCCGTGCTGGTTCTCGATCTTGGCGATGACGGTGATGTCCTTGCCGCCGTTTTCGCGCAGGAAGGTGTTGAGGTCGACTAGGTCCTGCTTGCGCGACACGAAGGACGCGGCCACGAAGTCCACGTCGTTTTCAATGCCGAAGAGCAGGTCGCGCTTGTCCTGCTCGCTCAGGAAATCCTGCTTGAGCACCTTGTTCGGGAAGCTCATGCTCTTGCGGTCGGACAGCACGCCGCCGGCGGTGACGCGGCAGATGACATCGGTGTCGGTCGTGTCGGTGACGGTCAGGGCGATGAGTCCGTCGTTGACGAGCACGGTGTCGCCCGGCTCAAGATCCTTGGCGAGACCGGAATAGCTCACGGACACGCGCTCATTGCTGCCGACGACCGGCTCGGTCGTGAAGGTGAAGGTGTCGCCGGTGTTCAGTGTGATCTTGCCGCCTTCGAACGTGCCGATGCGGTACTCGGGCCCTTTCGTGTCGAGCATGATGGCAATGGGCAGACCGAGCTCGGTGCGCAGCTTTTTGATGCGGTCGATGCGCACCTGATGCTCGGCGTGCGTGCCGTGGGAAAAGTTCAGGCGTGCGACGTTCATACCGGCGAGCATCATGGCGCGCAGCATCTCCTCACTGTCGCAGGCGGGACCGATGGTGCAGACGATCTTCGTTTTTCTCATATCAGACTCCCTCTCTCCGGACGGATGGATTACTTTTTCTTCTTGCCGAACCAGCGGCGCTCTTTGCGCCCGGTTTTTTCGGGCTCGTCGACGTTGATGTTCCGGGCGGCCTCGGAAATGGCGTCAGCGTCAAAGTCCAGACCGAGCTCGGTGGCTGCGGCGCGCATCTGGTCGATGAATTCCGTCTGCGCCTGCAGCGTCTGGAGCATTTCGCGCGTGAGCGCAAGACCGCTGCCGACGCCGGGATCGATGATGATGCCGGTGTCGTTCGAGGAGAGCACGAGGGACGTGTAATCCTTCACGCCGAGCTCGACGCTGCCCATGTTGCGCCACCGGACGAGCCGCGCACGGTCGGTGAACGCGCAGAAGAACGTGCGCCCGTCGTTCGTGCGCACCTTGCCGAACTGCAGGTGCTGCTGCCCGTCGGCCTCGGCGGCTGCGCCGTCGGGACGCTGGGCGGGGAAGTAGAGCGGCGCTGCGGCCAGCGTCGCGGTCAGGCGCTGATAATTCTCCTGCGAGTTGTTGATCTTGCACGCATCGAGCGCATCGCGCAGCTCGTCGGACAGCGCCGCGCGCATGGCCTGCTCTGGTGTGCGCTCATTGAGCACGATCTGGAAATCCGGGTAGGTGACGCGCAGCATATCCAGCGCCGTGCTCAGCCCCTGCACGTCCTCGTCGGGTGCGTCGTTCGCGGCCACGACGAACAGGCGCGGGTGGTGCGTGGCGCTGCGCTCAACGATGCCGGACATGTAGAGCTCCTCAAGCTTTGTCTGGATGCACAGGGCGATGCAGTTGGGGTGCTCGCTTGTGGCGCCGACGGCCATGGCATAGGTCTCGTCGCTGTTCGGCGCGGGCACCTGCGCGACCTCGAGGATGTGCGGGCGGCCGAGCGCATAGGCGGCCTCGGCCTTGTGCTGCTCGCGCTCTTGCTCGGTCATGGCGTCGATGTTGGCGGGCTCGGTGTAGGCATTGGCCGCCAGCAGCTCGGCGATGGCCTTGCGCCGGATGTCCTGAATGCCGAGCAGCTGGATGGCGCGCGTGCGGTCGGCTGCGACATGGTCGTACAGATCGTTAAAGTTACTCATATCTTTCCCTTCCCGGGGCACGGACTGCCCCTTGTTTTTCATTGCCGTTATTATAACACACCCTTCGGGAAATGGAAAGTGCCGATTCGCGGCGCCGGTCGGCGGCAGATTGCACAAACATTACCACACGGGGCGGAAAATTTTCTTGCCGCGATTTGCCGGTTTCCCTTTGCAAGCGGCAAAAATGTTGGTATAATGATTTTGTATGAAAACATGGATATTTGCGCCTGTGCGCAGGACGCGGAATTTTTCAAAAAGAGAGGTAGTTACGACATGATTCCACACGGTAAAGAGATCAAGGTGTTCACCGGCTCATCCAACCCCGAACTGGCGGACATGATCTGCAAGAATCTCGGCATCTCCCTGGGCAAGAGCACGGTCACGGCGTTTGCCGACGGCGAGTGCTCCATCTCCATCAACGAGCCCGTCCGCGGCGTGGACGTGTTCATCGTGCAGAGCACCTGCAAGCCGGTCAACGACAGCCTCATGGAGCTGCTGGTCATGATCGACGCGATGAAGCGCGCCTCCGCCGGCCGTATCACCGCCGTCATCCCGTATTTCGGCTATGCCCGTCAGGACCGCAAGGCCAAGGCGCGCGATCCGATCTCGGCCAAGCTCGTGGCGAACCTGCTGACCATCGCCGGTGCTGACCGTGTGCTGACCATGGACCTGCACGCAGCGCAGATCCAGGGCTTCTTTGACATCCCGGTCGACAACCTCTACGGCGCGCCGCTGTTCGCCAGCCACTATCTGCGCCGCTTCGGCTACGGCCGCGAGGATCTGGTCGTCGTCTCGCCGGATGTCGGCAGCGTTGCGCGTGCGCGCTCGTTCGCTATGAAGATGGGCCTGGGCCTGGCCATCGTGGACAAGCGCCGCGAGAAGGCCAATTGCTCCGAGGTCATGAACATCATCGGCAACGTCGAGGGCAAGGACATCATCCTGCTCGACGATATGGTCGACACCGCCGGCTCCCTCTGCGGCGCGGCGAAGGCGCTCGTGGAGATCGGCGGTGCGAAGGACGTTTACGCCTGCGCGACCCACGGCGTGCTCTCCGGTCCCGCCATCGAGCGCATCGAGAACAGCTGCATCAAGGAGCTGCTCTTCCTCGACACCATCCCCTACCCGAAGGACGCCCCGAAGTGCGACAAGATCCGCTATCTCCCCGTCGCTCCGATGTTCGCCGAGGCGATCGAGCGCATTTACGAGGAAGTCTCCATCTCCTCTCTCTTCGACTGAACCGAAAGACCATTTCCGAAAGGACCTTTTGCTCTCAAAAGGTCCTTTCTTTGTAAACGCAAGGAGCAAAAAGCTATGCTGGCAATCTTCAAAAAGCCATCCGGTCCCGTGGGCTGGATCGTCGTGTTCCTCGGTAATCCGGGGACGAAATATGACAAAACGCGCCACAACGCCGGGTTTATGACCGCGGACAAGTGCGAAAAGGCGACCGGCGCGCGCATCACGCGCGTCCGCTTCCGCGCGCTGACGGACCAGACCCGCGTCGGGGAGGAAACTGTACTGCTGATGAAGCCACAGACCTACATGAACCTCAGCGGCGAGGCGGTCGGCGAGGCGGCGAAGTTCTACAAGGTCCCGCCGGAGCGCGTCCTCGTCGTCTCGGACGACGTTTCGCTTCCAACCGGCAAGCTGCGCATCCGCGCCAAGGGCTCCGCCGGGGGGCATAACGGACTGAAGAGCATCATCCAGCACCTCGGAACGGACGCCTTTCCCCGCGTGAAGATTGGCGTCGGCGCGCCGCCGCATCCGGACTATGACATGGCGGACTGGGTGCTGGGACGCTTCACCGGAAAAGACGCTCAGGATATGGACGCCGCCTGCGCCCGCGCATGGGAGGCGGTCGAGACCGTTATCACGCAGGGGACCGAGAAGGCAATGAGTCAGTTCAACTGAAAAATTTTACATGCTCGCCCCCAAAAAAGGATTGTAAAAATCTGCGCCATCGCATATAGTGGAGACAGAAATTTTTTGCCGCGCGGCAAAAGGAGCACGCCAATGAAAAAAGAGTGCATCGCCATGCTTCTTGCCGGGGGACAGGGCTCCCGGCTCTACGCCCTCACGAGGGACAACGCAAAGCCCGGTCTCTCCTTCGGCGGGAAATACCGTATCATCGACTTTCCGCTCTCCAACTGCGCCAACTCCGGCATCGACACCGTCGGCGTCCTGACCCAGTATAAGCCCTTGCAGCTCAACAGCTACATCGGACCCGGCACGGCGTGGGACCTCGACAGCTCGGAGGGCGGGACCTTC
>OLOX01003001.1_pt1 | contig 13284 bp, 6 predicted proteins | sample 1672091 | NCBI WGS metagenome assembly OLOX01 (sample SAMEA3136644, study PRJEB25190) | human gut metagenome | reverse complement strand
CAAACAAAAACTTTTCCTTTGTGGGTAGTTACAACAAAAGACGTTACATAAAGGTTAGTACAAAAAACAAAGCAATCGGCAGTTATACGCTGCATTTGAAAAAACGTTTTGCCATTCCGGAAGTGACAGGGATAAAAGGACAGGACAGTTATACATTGACATGGCAGCCGGTCGAGCATGCCAAAGAATATGTTGTCTGTATTTACGATGGAAGCAGAAAAATCGGAGAAACGATTGTGACCGGCACAAGTTATGAGTATCTGTATACAAATGACACAGTTAGAAAAACACTTGGCTTTACCGTTACGGCAAGAGAAAATAAAACGCTGACCGGAGAAGCTTCACGTATGGTTTACAACACGGCAAGCCAGTCGGAATGGGTCTATCAGACACCGATGGAGAAATCACGTAAAAATGCATCGGTCGTAACAACAGGTGAGAAATTATATGTACTTGGCGGTGAGAATGAAACCGGCTCACTTTCCTCCTTTGCTGCATTTGATACGGAAAAGAAAACATGGGAGAGTTTGCCGGATTATCCGGGAAATGTCTCCGGTATCTGCAAGGCAGCCATGATTGCAGATAGCAAAGATATTTACGTAATCGGTGGACAGACAAGCACAAAGACAGATGCGAAAGCATTGAAAAATGTCTATGTATATCATACAGAGAGTAAGCAGTGGCAGAAAAAGGCAGACATGAAAGAGGGAAGAACGAATCTTTCCACAGCCGTTTGTGACAAAAAAGTATATGCTTTTTCAAAAGCAGGAGCTACAGACCGGGTGGATGTTTATGACTTAAATACAGATACATGGGAAACAACCGTTATGCCGGGAACCAGTACGATTCTCGGAGCGGCAGCCGTAGATAATCGTGTGTTTGTTTTGAAAGAGAAAGAATCAAGTTTATTTTTTGAGGAGTATCTGCCGGAAGAAAATACATGGGAAGAGCCGGGAACGGTGTGTCCGTATACGGTTTCTGACCGTTTTGCGGCACCGGTAGTGATTCGCGGTAAAATTTATCTGGTAAAAGAAAGTGAGACAAAAGACGTTTATGTATACGACGCTTATCTGGATGAGTGGAGCGAAGTATCTGCCATGAATCTGAAGAAACAGGAGTCTGTTTTAGCGGCCTGTGGCAATGAGCTTTACAGCATAGGTGGTGAAATGACAGGCTTTGGTGTACTGGATGTGGTTGAACAGTACACCGTCAAAGTGCAGACGACCAAAAAACAGATGGAAGTCAGACAGGGCAGTCATTATGAATTGCAAATCAACGCCGGAAACTTAAAAAAAGGACAAAGTAAAGTCGTTACGATTTCCGTAAATCCAAAGGAACTGGAGATTCAAAACGCATCTTCTTTTGCTGAGGAAGATGATTTAAAAGAAGGCGCGGAGGGCGTTACGCTGTTAAAATACCAGCCGAAAAAAGGTGTAATGGTCTGGAAATTAACCGGAAGTCTGGAGCGTGGTGAATCTTGTGAAACGTATCAGTCCATTCCGATAGAGGCAAAAAAAGATGGTAAGACGGAAATTGCTTATACCATGACAGAGCAGTCATAAGAGACAGGGAGGGAGAAAACAATGAAACAAAAGCAATGTGGGAAAAAGATAATATTTGTGGCGGCTGCAGTAATTTTATGCGTTTTCGCTGGATTATTTTTACTGCAGAGGAAAGAGCCTTCTACAAAGGGGCAGGGGGATAAGCTTTACCGGTCCCTTTCCAAAGATGACCAACAGGTGGCAGACGTATATGCTGCCTTGTATGAAACCGACAAAGAAGAAGTAGCCAGAATACAGAAGAAGACAAACGACTGGGAAAAGACAAATAAACAGCTGGAAAAAGAGTTTTTTACAATTGATGAAAATATAAAGTACCAGATGCAGAAAGAAGGCTACCGCTTAGAAGATTTGGAAAAGGCGGAAAAACTGTCGGTACAGACCGGAAAAAAAGCGATGGAACTGATTCGGGCAAAAGGAAAAGCCTCGGACAATCGGAAGTGGTCCGATGTGGTAAAGAAAGAGGAACTGCAGGCGGCAGAAACGACCGAGGTTCCGGAATAAAAAAGACATAACAGGAAGAAGAGGAGTTTAAATTTATGAGAGACTTAAGAGCAGTGATTCACGGAATTACAACAGCAGTTTTGTGTGGCGTGGCAGTTTTCTCCTGCAGCACCATCAGTAAAGCTGCCGGAGAAACTTATCAGACAGCAGTGGAGGCAGCCTATGGAGATACTTTCCGTGGCGTCTATGAGAACTATCTTGCCGGTTCCCCGTTAGAGGCAGAGAATCCGGACGGTGTTGATACGGCAAGCGGACGGCTCATGCTTTCCCGTACCGACCTTTCCTTAGAAGGAACGGGCGGGATGGACTTGGAGCTCAACCGCTATTATGACAGCAACGAAGCCAATCTCGGACATGCAACCGTCGAATATTTAGACAAACTCGAAATTGACACGGTATGGGTTAAATACCGGACACAGGACAAAAAAGAGCACAAAATCCTTGTCAACCGTGCCCTGTTATCCAAACATAAAAAAGCGTTAAAAGACCTCTTAGTTTCTTATGAAGTGGGCGAGGCTCACCGCAATGTAGAACAGGATGGGGAGGATGCGATTGAAACCAAAACCCAGCGGACGAAGATTGTCAGCCGGGAAGGGCATGACGTATATGGGATTGCCAGCGGATGGCGCTATGACCTTCCGTGGATTGAAACCGTAACACTGGCAGAAGAAGAGGGCTGGGGAAAAAATCCCGCTTATCTTCATTATGGAAGTGCCGGTGTGATTGGGATTGAAACGAATGCCGATGCGGCAGCAAAAACTTACGCAATCCAAGGACTGAGTGGCTACTCTTACGAAGATTTGAAATTGGAGGATTTTAAGCAGACCGTGGATGGCATTTCCTGTACTTACCTGCTTCGTGATAAAACCGGACTTCGCACCTATTTTAACGAAGATGGTGTTGTTGTGCTGCAAAAAGACGCCCATGACAATGCCATTACCTATACATACACCGATGCCATTCATTTGGCAGCCATTACCGATTCTGTCGGACGAAAGATTGTATTCCATTACGAGGGAGACGGTGATGATAAAGTGCTGAAAACCGTTACCGTGCAGGGAAAAGAAGCGGCAGGTGGCGTAACCAAGAAAACGATTACTTATGAAACGGAAGGAAAAACATACACGCCGCACCACGGAGATGTGTTAAACGGCTTTGTGCTTACGGCGGCAACCGTCGATGGAAGCCGGGAAACCTATACCTACCGGACCGTGGAACGTCTGATGAATACTTCCGGAGCGGGAATCGCTTCCCAGCGTGTTTCCACCAACCAGAGCTATCTTCTGACAAAATGTAAGGCAAACGGCAGTGAGACCCACTATGAGTACCGTGCCTGCTCGCTGCGCGGTGAAAAAGAAGTGGGAACCGGGCAGAAGAGGGATGTGGTGACGGAGCAGTTTTATGTCACCAGAGAGTATGAAAAAGACAATAAAACCGGAAAGAAATCAAATGGTACAAAGTATGACTATTTCCAGAAAAAAGGAACCGACGGACTCCGTTCCTATGACGATTTCAGGGAGCGGGAAAAAGACGATAAGGGCAACTGGAAAACCGCTTATGAAGTCTGGCAGTACGGAAATGACGGACTCCGCACGGTAACGGTTGTCAGCAGCTTTAATCCGAACAAATATAAAACCAACAAAAAGTATTACGATTATACCTATAAGAAATCCAAAATCAACCCGGATACCTTAAGGCTTAAAAAGGATACCAAGAAAAACGTCAGCCTTTATGTATATAATGAAAATAAACTTCTTACCAATGAGATTCACTATGGCAAAGAAAAAGAAGAAACCATAACCTCTTATGATAATAACGGCAATGGTTCTCTTGTGGTACTCGAAACCGACAAATCGTATGGAAAGAGCGGCAAAGCAGTTACGACAAAACAAGGGTATACTTATGACCGCTGCCGAAACGTTTTAACTGAAAAGGCAAATGCCGCTTATCAGAAAAAGAATCAGGGAAAAGAACACCTTTACACGACAAGCTATACATATCCGGCAGGAACATATCCGGATTCGGACGGTGCCTTTGTCTGCCCGGTGCTTACTCAGGAATCATACAGCGGGGCAAAGACCAAAAACCGCATGGTAAGCACGATGGCGGCAAACGGTGTGGATTATGCCAGCATATCCGAGCAGAAAAGTGTAAACGGCGGTGCATACCGGACACTTACCAAAACGGATTTTACCTACGATGAACATGGCAACGAAACACGGGGCAGAGTTTATCCTTCCTACGATACGGACGGCGAAAAAGAAGTAATTCAGAATGACTACACCTTCAATGCACTGGGCCAGCAGACCCAGACGAAGGTCACCCTTACTTCTGCGAAAAACCCATCCGATAACCGGAGCTATGTGGAAGAAAAGACAACGTATGATTCTTTTGGCAACGAGCTTTCCTACACCGATGAAAACGGACAGACCTCCAAAACTTCTTATGATGAGGAAACCGGTGAGGAAACCGAAACCATCCGTGCCGTGGGAACCGCGTATGAATCCAAAGACAAGGAATATACCTCCGCGGACGGTTTAAAAACCATGACGGTCGATGCTTACGGACAGGTTAATATCAGTATTCAGGACGGCTTTGGCAACACGCTGATAAGCAAAGATGAAGCGGCCGGCACCTGGACGGAAAGCACCTATGAGTATGGCAGCGAGGGCAACGGCGGAAGCGAAACCGAAGAGACAGAAGACGATGTCGACGAAGAAAAAGAAGAAACATCCCGTCTTCTGGAAGAAAAAACATACTCGTTTGAGCCGGACGAAAAGAAATTTATTGTCAATGAAAACGGAGAAACCGTGGCAAACTTTTACATGACCGGAAAAGGCAGTGAACTGTTAAGCGGCAGCAAACACTTTTATGACGACCTCGGCAATGAGATTGGAAGTGCCGAATTTATGAATGGAGAACTGGATAAAGCCCACTGCACTTCCTTCCAATTCAGTAAAAGTGAGACCGAAGTAACCGGCGAAGAAGATGAGGCACAGACGATTACCACCGGTTATGAAAAAGAAATCAATCCGTCTTCTTATACCGAAGAAGTTGACCCGGCAAATTTTTACGACCAGTTTAACGATTCGGTGTTAAGTGAAACGATTACAAAAACCGTAACGGATGCCGAAGGCAGCACCCTTTCCCAGACGACTAGTTATCTTCGGGGAAAAAATAAGACGGAAACCGTTACCACGTATGAAAATGATGACTTTGGCAGAACAGTCAAAGAAAACACGATTCAGAAAAAATATCAGGATGGCAGATGGCTTCCGTCTTATGAGACAGAGGTTTCTTATACTTACGATGAAAACGGAAATGTAACCGAAACCGAGACAAAGAGCCGAAAAGAAGGGGAAACCGACTGGCAGACCCAGAAAACAAAAGCCGTCTATGACAGCAAGGGACAGGTTACAAAAGAATACAGTCCGCGTGGTGTCAAAGAGAACGTGGCGGCAGCATATACTTATGACCTTTTGGGACGTAAGATTAAAGAAGAACTTCCGCAGAACAAGACAGACGGAAGTGCCGGTTACCAGACTGTAGTAAACGAATATGATAACTCCGGCAACCTTGTGGAAACAAAAGAGCAAATCGAGGGTGACAAGAACAAAGAAATCGAGTATACTTATGATAAACAGGGAAATCTCGTTCAGGTAAAAAGCAGTCTGGAAAATGAAAAAGCACAGTATGTCCAGTATGTTTATGACGAGCAGGGCAACAAGGTGCGCCGGTTTACCGGCATGACCGGTCCTTTGACGGTAACGGTAGCGGCAGTTGAAAATGCCAAAGACGATGCCGGTAAGGATACCTTTACCTATGGTGGTAAAACGTATGCCGTTTTGGTAACCGGGAAAAAGAAATCCGATACCATCCGGGAAACAAAGTATGTGTATGACACGAAAAACCGTCTGGTTTCTTATACCGACCCGGAAGGAAGAACGGAAACGTATACTTACGACTGCAACAGCAACCTGACGAAAACCGTAGATAAAAACGGAAATATTTTGAAAAACACATATGATAATAAAAACCGGCTGACCGAGAGGACAGCAAAGGAGAAAAAGACCGGAAAAGAAACCGTACATACTTACCGTTACAACGCCTATGGAGATGTGGCAGTACAGGATGATACACAGTTTGTGTATGGCGATGTATCCGGCCAGGTCACAAAAGAAACGACCAAACTGACAAAAAATAAGGATGTCGTAAAGAATTATACCTATGACAGTAAGGGGAACAAATCCACTTTTTCCGTAAAAGCAGGGGAGGATACCAAACTTTCTCTGTCGTATGAGTATGATGGCAGTTCCCGACTGATTTCCGTCAAAGACAGCGAAGGAAACCGGGCTGTTTCTTATGCCTATGATACGGAGGGAAGCCTTAGCGAAAGACAGGCGGCAAACGGACTGAAAACCACGTATGGCTATGATTACCAGAACCGTTTAACCTCTATGACAAACGAGACGGGAAAAGGAGTGGTTTCCAAGTACAGCAGTACCTATCTCAAAAACGGACAGAAAGCAGAAGAGGTTTCTACCGTTATGGATAAGAAGGGAAAGAGCACGAAAAAAACGGCAGCCTACACCTATGACATGCTTGGCCGTATTACCAGAGAAACAAAAACAGGAAGGGAAGATATTTCCTACACCTATGACGCCAACAATAACCGGAAACAGATGGCAATCGGAAACAAGACAACCGCTTATCAGTACAACAAAAACGACGAACTGCTCCGCACGGATACGCTGCATACCGACACGGAGAAGAACGATGTGGTGATTTACAAAAATGATAAGAACGGAAACCAGCTTGCTACCGTGAACCGCTCTGAAATTCCGGCAGAAGCAAAGGATACGTCTTACATCGATGTCGATGTGACGCTGGGAGACAATCAATTGAACGATAACGTAGTAAACCATTATAATGCTTTGAATCAGCTGACCGAGACGCTTACGAAAAACTATAAAGTAAGCTTTACTTATGATGCCGAAGGACTTCGTACCGGTAAGACGGTAAACGGAGAAAAAACAATTTATGTCTGGGACGGAGACCAGGTGGTAATGGAACTGTCAAAGGGAGGAGCCGTACAGAAACGTTACATCCGTGGAAATGATTTAGTGTATGCCGATAAAGGAGAAAATACGGAGAAAACGTATTATGTCACAGACATGCACGGCAATGTGGTGCAGCTTTTGGATGAATCCGGAAATGTCACAAAGACATATGAGTATGATTCCTTTGGAAACGAAGTAAAACCGGAGAAAAAGGATGAGAACCCGTACCGTTATTGTGGGGAATACTACGATAAAGAGACGGAGGAAGTCTATCTGCGGGCAAGATACTATGAGCCAAGTGTAGGAAGATTTATCACAAGAGATACCTATACCGGGGAAAGTGATGAGCCGCTGAGTCTGCATTTGTATACCTATTGTGCGAATGACGGGGTGAATATGGTGGACCCGAGTGGACATATGTATGGGTATTCCTATAAAGACAGTAATGGGCAAATTCATACCGAAGGATTTGAATGGATAAGCCGGAGAAAAGGAAAAGTCTTTAAGACTGAAGTTAAGGAGTTGCGTATATGCACAGATGGTAAAGTTACAAATCAAATGAAAAAGAACAAGTATTATGGCGATAGTACTCATGGAAAGAGAAATACGACATCATGTTTTGGAAAATACGTAAGTGCTGACGAAATTCCTTATATTGTAGTACCACCAAGTGAGTCAAGATATAAGTATTCTTTGGGCGTTATAATAGATACAAACAATGGAAATTATTTATATTGTGTTGTTGCGGAGATTGGTCCGGAAGCTAATGGAATGGGTGAAGTATCTATTTATGTAGGGTGGAAAATGAAAGGTTTGAAAATACCCAAAGATATTTCAAAAGTTAAGAAAGAATGCATGATTGGAGATAAAAGCCAAGAAGCGACTAAGAAATGGAAGATTATATTATTTGAAAAATCTTCACCAAAGCCTATGAAAAATAAAAAGAAATACGGCTGGAAATATAAGGGAAAGGCAAGTAAATTTAGAAAGCAAATAAAAAAGATAGGTTCAAAATGTTATAAAGGAACCGGTAAATGTCTTAACTAATTCTATGAGGGAGTGTTTGAATAATATGAAGAAATATCGTATTGTAGCAGTTTTTGTAATGATTTTGTTGATGGGGTGTGGGAGTGCACAAAATGGTAAGATGAAAGAAAGCAGTACTATGAAAGAAAGTGAGGAAACAATTTCAATAAAAACGTATGATTGGAATCATGCAAGAATAAAAGATATGGTTGATATGCAGTGTTTTGGGAATGGTCCTATTGTTCAAAATGAAAACTATATTTTTTATCCGAAGGATGGATATAAGGTGGCTCGCGTAGATAAAGAAAAGAAAGATGAAAAAATTATATACGAATTTACACCATCGAAAGAAGAAGGCGTTGGAGTGCATATAACACTGGGGGAAGATGTTATCTTTTTTGAATATGATGGAAATATTGTTTCTTCTGATTACGACGGAGAAAATGTTGTTAAAATTATATCAAAAAGGAATATGGAAAAAAGGCTTTCGAAAGATATTGATTTTAACTATTATCAGATATGGGCGTTGCATTATTATAAAAAGAATCTGTATTTTATGTCGAGATTTAGAATTTATGAATATGATATAAGAACAGGAGCAATTACATTGTTAGATGATGATACAGATGAAGTCTGTTTTTGTGGAAATTCACTTTTTATATCACGTTATTCATGGACTGCCCTTTATGAGGTAAATCTTTCTAATCACAAGAAAAAAAGAATTCGGGGGAAAGAAACGAATATAAAAGAGGTGGAAAATACAGATGCAGTCAAATATTATCAGGGGTTAATGGAAGTGGACAATGAGTTTTATTATGTGCGAAGACATAATGGTGGTAAAAGACCGGCTGTTTATCAATATTGTAAAGGGGGTAAAGACAAGAAAATATATGAATTTGAAATATCGCCGGGGCATGATTACGATGAAATCCCTGTTTGTGATTCGAGTAAAATAGCCTGCTCTTATTATGATAATGACATTGAAGATAAAAGATTAATGATATACGATATAAATACTGGCAAATTAAAAATAATTGATTTGCCGGGAGATCGTTTTAATTATGACTTTATTATTGAAAATTTAGTGTTTTATTGGAAAGAGGATTCAGACTATATATCATGTTTTAGTTATGAATGATCAGAGTTAAGGTGATGATTTATGAAAAAGAAGGAAATTGCAAAGTATGACTATTTTGATATTGTTTTAGGTAGAAAAATTTTGGGGATAGTGAAAATGGCAGATAAAAAGCAGAAATCCGATACCATCCGGGAAACAAAGTATGTGTATGACACGAAAAACCGTCTGGTTTCTTATACCGACCCGGAAGGAAGAACGGAAACGTATACTTACGACTGCAACAGCAACCTGACGAAAACCGTAGATAAAAACGGAAATATTTTGAAAAACACATATGATAATAAAAACCGGCTGACCGAGAGGACAGCAAAGGAGAAAAAGACCGGAAAAGAAACCGTACATACTTACCGTTACAACGCCTATGGAGATGTGGCAGTACAGGATGATACACAGTTTGTGTATGGCGATGTATCCGGCCAGGTCACAAAAGAAACGACCAAACTGACAAAAAATAAGGATGTCGTAAAGAATTATACCTATGACAGTAAGGGGAACAAATCCACTTTTTCCGTAAAAGCAGGGGAGGATACCAAACTTTCTCTGTCGTATGAGTATGATGGCAGTTCCCGACTGATTTCCGTCAAAGACAGCGAAGGAAACCGGGCTGTTTCTTATGCCTATGATACGGAGGGAAGCCTTAGCGAAAGACAGGCGGCAAACGGACTGAAAACCACGTATGGCTATGATTACCAGAACCGTTTAACCTCTATGACAAACGAGACGGGAAAAGGAGTGGTTTCCAAGTACAGCAGTACCTATCTCAAAAACGGACAGAAAGCAGAAGAGGTTTCTACCGTTATGGATAAGAAGGGAAAGAGCACGAAAAAAACGGCAGCCTACACCTATGACATGCTTGGCCGTATTACCAGAGAAACAAAAACAGGAAGGGAAGATATTTCCTACACCTATGACGCCAACAATAACCGGAAACAGATGGCAATCGGAAACAAGACAACCGCTTATCAGTACAACAAAAACGACGAACTGCTCCGCACGGATACGCTGCATACCGACACGGAGAAGAACGATGTGGTGATTTACAAAAATGATAAGAACGGAAACCAGCTTGCTACCGTGAACCGCTCTGAAATTCCGGCAGAAGCAAAGGATACGTCTTACATCGATGTCGATGTGACGCTGGGAGACAATCAATTGAACGATAACGTAGTAAACCATTATAATGCTTTGAATCAGCTGACCGAGACGCTTACGAAAAACTATAAAGTAAGCTTTACTTATGATGCCGAAGGACTTCGTACCGGTAAGACGGTAAACGGAGAAAAAACAATTTATGTCTGGGACGGAGACCAGGTGGTAATGGAACTGTCAAAGGGAGGAGCCGTACAGAAACGTTACATCCGTGGAAATGATTTAGTGTATGCCGATAAAGGAGAAAATACGGAGAAAACGTATTATGTCACAGACATGCACGGCAATGTGGTGCAGCTTTTGGATGAATCCGGAAATGTCACAAAGACATATGAGTATGATTCCTTTGGAAACGAAGTAAAACCGGAGAAAAAGGATGAGAACCCGTACCGTTATTGTGGGGAATACTACGATAAAGAGACGGAGGAAGTCTATCTGCGGGCAAGATACTATGAGCCAAGTGTAGGAAGATTTATCACAAGAGATACCTATACCGGGGAAAGTGATGAGCCGCTGAGTCTGCATTTGTATACATACTGTGAGAATGATGGGGTGAATGCATGGGATCCGAGTGGGCATTATAAAATTAAGATGAAGCATATAAATGGAATGAAATGGAAGAAAAATTGGAAGGGAAGGAAATGGACTAAAAAGAATATTAGCATGATGAATGCTCTTTTAAAAAAATATGGTATTAAGAAGAAGAAGAGTATTGCATTGATGATGGCAACCTGTGATCAAGAGAGTGGTCAGGGAAGAATTATGCAAGAAGAGGGAGATGATAATTATTGTAGGAGTCATGGATATACAGTATATACTAAAGGTGCAGGATATATCCAAATTACAGGAAATGATCAACTTGATTTTTTGTCATATATAGGAGTTAAACCTAAGACAAATAGGACAGAGCAGATTTCAAAAAAATATGCATGGGAGGCTGCATGTTGGGAATGGGGGATTTGTCAAAAAGGTGGTCATAGTATGAATAAATATGTTAGTGATCATGGGAAAAGTATATCGGTTTTTTTGATTACTCAGTATTATATTAATGGATGGCCTTATAGTAAAGGTGATAAAAAATATGAACAATTTAATTCTGATATGATTTCATTACGAAAGAAGACAAAGAAATTTTCTTATAATAGGAAAAAGATAGTAGTTGATAATATGAAATATAGGGCACCAAGTAGATGGAGCGAGAGAAGTAAATCTTATGAAAAAGCTATGAAAGTGTTCTATGGTAAATGATGTGATAAATTTATTTACCATTGAGATAGGATGTGATATGTTTGAATATGAAAAGAAAATGGTTATATATTATTTTTAGTTGTGTATTTTTGGGCTTTTTGTTATTTGTTGTTAATATTTTTACGACGGAAAGGAAAAAGGAAAAAAATACTGAATTTCCAGTAATTTATAATGTCGAATATATGGAGTACAAGGAAGAACAATGGGACAGATTCAAAATTTATGTGCCATATGTGGAGAATCTAGGAAACCAAGATTTAGAAAAGACTATAAATAATGTTTTAAAACAGGAAGCGGTAACATGGTTGATGAATGATAATATATTTTCGAAAGGTCATAAGTCAATGAAACCACGTGTGATATGTCAATCTAAGCAAATATTATCAATTGAATTGCCCTATAGAAGTGTTGGTGGCAGATTCATATCGTTTGTAAATCATTATATTACAATTGATATGCAAACTGGAAGAAAAATTACATATAGCGAATTGATAGAAAATGAAGGTAAATTGATTGATTTGTTAAGAGATGGAAAGTCAATTTTCTCTGATGGTACAATATATGATAATAATCAGAATGAGTCAGATCTATATATAAGAAAAAAAATGAAGGAAATGTCAAAAGATGATATAAAAGAACTTTTAGAACAGTGCAAAATGTCACAAGAGGATATTTTATTATATGATGAGGGGAAAGGAAAAACTACTGTTGAGACACATGCGGATTTTTATATATCAGAAAATGCTTTTAGTATTACATATGTAGAGGGAACATGCCGTTACTATGTATCCATTGGATTAGAGATATTAAAGAAAGAAGGGGTAATTAATATGGCTTATTTTAGTTAAATTGCAATTATTACAGATTATTAGGCAGAAGTATCGTTCCTCTAAGTCGTGATACTACCCAGGAGTTTGACAGGTGAATATCGAAAAAATTACAAAAGTGTCCCCTCATTCTGCAAAAATCGACTTGAGTATTGCAATTGTTGTGTTTATTGTAAAATATAATTACCGAAAGTTGCAAATGAGAATTGGAGAATGTTGCAAAACATTCGTTAAAAACTCTCAGGAACGGTGTAGCGCCTGAGTGGTAGCCACCAAGTATGAGTTTTCCAATGAAAAGATCCATTGCAGACATATCCAAAAACCATTAACCTTGTTTTTGTTGTAGCAAACAAATAAAGACAAGGAGGAAAGGAGAATGTCAACTACAATGGATCAGATACATCATATCAGAGATATGTTCTATCAACAAGATAAGAACATTTCTGAAATCGCATCTGAGACCGGTCTTAACTGGAAAACGGTCAAAAAATATGTGGATATGGAGGACTTCAATAGTCCGCCACCCATACCAGCATCATCAGAGATTCATGAATCCAAACTGGACCCGTTCAAACCTCTGATTGATGAATGGCTGCTGGCAGACAAGCTTGCACCTCGAAAGCAGCGGCATACAGCCAAAAGAGTCTATAAACGCCTTAAAGATGAGGCAGATGGCTTTGAATGCAGTTACAGGCTTGTCGCTTTATACGTCAAACAGAAGCCTGCAAATAAAAAGTCAAGGCTAAATTGAAGAACATTGAAAATTTTATACA
>OLOX01002999.1_pt1 | contig 13290 bp, 20 predicted proteins | sample 1672091 | NCBI WGS metagenome assembly OLOX01 (sample SAMEA3136644, study PRJEB25190) | human gut metagenome | reverse complement strand
TATTCTTTTGTTGGCAAGGTGGACTTGCCCGAATAACCGCCCGACCTATCCGACACAATGCGCAAGTGCCGGATAGGAACGGCAAAATTTTTTACACTTCTATTGCTTCTTTATCACACATCAATAAAGAGTCAGGGTATGAAGCAGCTCATGGCTGGCGGTGGTGTCGCCCTGATCGGCATTACCCTGATCCCCCTGCTGAGCGGTCTGTTCGGCTAAAAACTGCGGGCGGCATCTGCCGCCCATACATATTGCTCCAACTCACCGTGGCTAACGGTTTTTGTACTTGTGGAGCGAATTTTCAAGCCATACGTTCTATCAAAAAGGAGATGTTTCTATGAATTTTTTGACGAACCTCATCAATACCACACAGAGAATACCTGCAATCCCCGAAATCATGCCTAATGGACTATCCGGTGCAAGAGCATAAGCAATAATTTGCGCAGCAAGAAAAATAACTACCCATGCCACTTCAAAAGGCTTCCAACCGGATAAAAATTCTTCTTTAAGTCGTTCTGTCCAATTCATGGAGCACTCCTGTTTTATAAAAAGTACGCCATTTTTACACCGCACTTTTTTAAAGTAAAGCATAGCTGGTATTTAATTTGATTATTGTGAGATAAATCACACTTTATTTTTCATACTTTTAGATGTCCCTACCTTGCTTTCCCTTATAATCAGACTACAATATCGCCCCATTTTAAGAGATTCATTAAGAGGAAGATGATGTCATTTGCAATCGGTCAACGTTGGATTAGCGAAACAGAGAATAGCCTCGGATTAGGGATGATTACCGCCTTAGATTTCCGTTCTGTGACCCTTCACTTTCCCGCGACAGATGAAACCCGAATTTATGCGGTGGCACAAGCGCCATTAACCCGAATTGCATTGAATAAAGGGGAACAACTTCATCACCAGGCAGGTTGGCAAGGTGAAGTTCTTGATGTTCAAGAAATGAATGGTCTCTTATTTTATTTGGTCAAAAATGCGCAAGGCGAAGAGATTATCGTCAATGAAAAAGAACTTTCTCCGATTATCTCCTTTAGCCAAGCGAAAGATCGCCTCTTTTCATCGCAAATTAACCGCAGTGAACATTTTGCGTTGCGTTATCAAACTCTTTTGCATCAACAAGCTCAATTCAAATCGCCTTTGCGTGGCTTACGAGGCAATCGTGCAGGATTAATTCCTCATCAGCTTCATATTGCGCAAGAGGTAGGAAATCGTATCAATCCTCGCGTGCTCTTAGCGGATGAAGTAGGGTTAGGTAAAACCATTGAAGCAGGCATGATTTTGCAAAACCAGCTTTTTGCTGAAAAAGTACAACGTGTGTTAATCATTGTACCGGAAACCTTGCAACATCAATGGCTTGTCGAAATGCTTCGCCGTTTTAATTTACATTTTTCATTATTTGATGAAGAACGTTGTGAAGATTTTGCCGAACAAGCTATCAATCCATTTAGCACAGAAAGCTTAATTATCTGTGCATTAGATTGGTTGAAAGCATATCCGCATCGCGTACAACAAGCTATTGAAGCTGAATTTGACTGTTTAATTGTCGATGAAGCGCATCATTTAGCTTGGTCCGAAAATGCGCCAAGTGCCGCTTACTTATTAGTAGAACAATTAGCTAATGCTATTCCATCTGTTTTATTACTCACCGCAACGCCTGAACAACTAGGTTTGGAAAGCCATTTTGCACGCTTACGCTTACTTGATCCTGAGCGTTTTTACGATTATAAAGCATTCTTGAAGGAGCAAGAAAACTATCAGCCTGTTGCGGATGCCGTGCAATCATTGTTTTCAGAGAAGCCGCTAAGTGCGGTCGAAAAAAATCATATTTCTGATTTGCTTCATGAGCAGGATGTCGAACCATTATTCAAAGCTTTAGCCTGTCATAATGATGAGGAGAAACAAGCTGCGCGACAAGAACTCATTCAAAATCTCATCGACAGACATGGCACAAGCCGTATTTTATTTCGCAATACACGCCAAGGTGTAAAAGGTTTCCCGCATCGGGTTTATCACCAAGTAACGATTGATGCGACTGAGGGTGATGAAAAAATTCATTGGTTAATTGATTTCCTAAAATCACACCGAAATGAAAAAATCTTAGTCATTTGTAAAACAGCACAAACGGCAATTCAACTTGAGCAAATTTTACGAGAAAAAGAAGCCATTCGCAGTGCTGTTTTCCATGAAAGAATGTCAATCATTGAACGAGATCGTGCGGCGGCTTATTTTGCAGATACTGATAATGGCGCACAAGTTTTACTGAGTTCAAGCATTGGTTCTGAAGGGAGAAACTTCCAATTTGCTTGTCATCTCGTACTCTTCGATTTACCAGAAAATCCTGACTTACTTGAGCAATGTATCGGCCGCTTAGATCGTATTGGGCAAACGCGAGATGTTCAAATTTATGTACCCTGCCTCGCAGGCTCTACACAGCAAGATTTAGCACATTGGTATCATGAGGGTTTAAATGCTTTTGAACAAACTTGCCCTATTGGTATGGCATTGTTTGAACAATATGAAACTTTATTAAAAGTGCGGTCAGAAAATAAAGCAGATTTTGAGCAACTCATTCTCCAAACGCAAAAACAAGCAAAAGCATTGCGTTTAGCCTTGGAAAAAGGTCGTGATCGTTTGTTAGAATTAAATTCTAATGGTGGTGAAAAAGCACAACGACTTGCGGCAGAAATCGCTCAAACTGATAATTCACCACAATTAGTCGATTTTGCACTGAATTTATTTGATATTATTGGCGTAGAGCAAGATGATTTAGGTGAAAACAGCATTGTCATCACGCCAACAGGCACCATGCTTGTTCCTGATTTTCCAGGACTAAAAGAAGAAGGTGTCACAGTAACCTTTGACCGACAACTTGCTCTTGCTCGTGAGGAATTAGAATTTCTTACCTGGGATCATCCAATGATACGTCAAGGCATTGATTTAATCGCTTCTGGTGACATTGGCAAAACATCGATGGCATTATTAATCAATAAACAGCTGCCTGCTGGCACTCTGTTGGTTGAATTGATTTATATGATTGAAAGCCAATCACCAAAAGGTTTGCAACTGAATCGTTTTCTTCCACCTACACCTGTTCGCTTATTGTTGGACAGCAAAGGAAATGATCTCGCCGGACAAGTTAATTTTGATACATTGCAAAATAAACTTAAGCCGCTAAGTAAAGACATTGCGAATAAAATGGTCAAAATGGCTCGTCCAAATATTGAGCAATTAATTAAACTAGGCGATCACAAAATAACTGAAATTGCACAATCTCAAATTCGAGAAGCCAGTAAATTAGCAGATCAAACATTGAATACTGAAATCAATCGACTTATAGCCTTGAAAGCAGTAAATAAAAATATTCGCCAGGCGGAAATTGATGTATTAGAAAAACAACGCGTGCTTTCTCTGGAAGAGTTAAGTAAAGCAAGCTGGCGATTAGATAGCCTTCGGGTAATAGTGACAAACAAGGAATAATATGGCACTTATTGAATACCATCCCCCTTTAGAACCGTATTTAGATATTATCTATCAAGATAATCATATCTGCGTGGTAAACAAGCCAAGCGGTTTACTTTCAGTTCCTGGCAATCAGCCAGAATACTATGACAGTGCAATGAGTCGGGTAAAAGAGAAATTTGGATTTTGTGAACCTGCACATCGTTTAGATATGGCCACAAGTGGGATTATTCTATTTGCATTAAGTAAAGCGGCAGATAAAGAGTTGAAACGTCAATTTCGTGAACGTGAGCCAAAGAAATATTATCAAGCTTTAGTATGGGGACACTTAGAACAAGATAGTGGGGAAATTAATCTTCCTATGATTTGTGATTGGGAAAATCGCCCACGCCAACGCATCGATTTTGTTTTCGGCAAAAGAGCGGTCACGTTTTATGAAGTTTTAGAAAGATTACCGACTAACTGCACTCGAGTGAAACTGACACCAATCACAGGACGTTCACATCAACTACGTTTACATACACTCGCACTAGGACATCCTATTTTAGGTGACAAATTTTATTCTCACCCACAAGCTAAAGCGATGTCGCCTCGTCTATGCTTACATGCAGAAGAACTTACGATTACTCATCCTATTACAGGTGAAAAAATGACATTCAGAGCTGAAGCTGAATTCTAGAAAAGAAATATAAAAAAGGCTCACATTAGTGAGCCTTTTCATTTTATAACAAATTATTATTCCGCTGCTGCTTCTGCAACTTCTGGACGATCAACTAACTCAATGTATGCCATTGGAGCGTTGTCACCTGCACGGAAACCACATTTTAAGATACGGGTGTAACCACCTGCACGTTGAGCAAAACGTGGACCTAATTCATTGAATAATTTCGCAACAGTTTCGATGTTACGAGTACGAGCGAATGCTAAACGACGGTTTGCAACGCTATCTTCTTTTGCTAATGTAATTAACGGTTCAACTACACGACGTAATTCTTTAGCTTTTGGTAAAGTAGTCTTGATGATTTCATGACTAACTAAAGCACTTGCTAAGTTACGGAACATCGCTTGGCGATGGCTGCTATTACGGTTTAGTTGACGACCACTCTTACGATGGCGCATGATCTTATCCTTCTCAGAAAAATCTTAACCTATGACCAAACTAGTCTTCAGCAATACTTGCTGGTGGCCAATTCTCAAGGCGCATACCAAGTGACAAGCCACGTGAAGCGAGAACGTCTTTAATTTCAGTAAGAGATTTCTTACCAAGATTAGGCGTTTTTAATAACTCAACTTCTGTACGTTGTACTAAGTCACCGATATAGTGAATTGTTTCTGCTTTCAAACAGTTAGCAGAACGAACTGTCAACTCTAAGTCATCAACAGGACGTAATAAAATCGGATCAAATTCCGGTTTTTCTTCCTTGACTTCAGGTTGACGAACATCACGCAAATCAACGAATGCATCGAGTTGCTCTGCTAAAATTGTTGCTGCACGACGAATTGCTTCTTCCGGATCAATAGTCCCGTTAGTTTCTAACTCGATAACTAGTTTATCTAAGTCAGTACGTTGTTCAACACGTGCTGCTTCAACATTGTAAGCAATACGGTCAACCGGGCTATAACAAGCGTCTACTAATAAACGACCGATTGGACGATCTTCATTTTGTGAATGAGTACGAGCAGATGCAGGTACATAACCTCTACCACGTTGAACACGAATACGCATATTAATAGATGCGTTTTCGTCTGTTAAGTGACAGATTACATGTGATGGATTAACAATCTCAACATCACCATCGTGGGTGATATCTGCTGCAACAACAGGGCCAATTCCAGATTTATTTAATGTCAGAATAACATCATCTTTATTCTGTACTTTAACCGCTAGACCTTTAAGGTTTAAAAGAACTTCAAGAATATCTTCCTGAACACCTTCTTTACTACTATATTCGTGCAGTACGCCATCAATTTCTACTTCAGTTACAGCACAACCTGGCATTGAAGACAGAAGGATACGACGTAATGCATTCCCTAGAGTATGACCAAAGCCACGCTCTAACGGTTCTAAGATCACCTTAGCATGAGTAGAGCTAATTTGCTCGATATCTACTAAGCGTGGCTTTAAAAATTCTGTAACAGAACCCTGCATTTTATCCTCTCTTTGCTTTTAAGCTTAACTATTATTTAGAGTAAAGCTCAACGATCAGATGTTCGTTAATGTCTGCTGATAAATCAGAACGTTCAGGAACACGTTTGAACACACCTTCCATTTTTGCAGAATCAACTTCTAACCAAGTTGGTTTTTCTCTTTGTTCTGCTAATTCTAATGATGCTTTAATACGTGCTTGTTTTTTAGATTTCTCACGAACAGCAACGACATCATTTACAGAAACTTGGAAAGATGGGATATTTACAACACGACCATTTACGACAATCGCTTTGTGGCTCACTAATTGACGAGCTTCTGCGCGAGTTGCAGCAAATCCCATGCGATAAACAACGTTATCCAATCTACCTTCTAATAATACTAGTAAGTTTTCACCAGTATTACCTTTTAAACGGTTTGCTTCTTTATAGTAGTTACGGAATTGACGTTCTAAAATACCATAGATACGACGAACTTTTTGTTTTTCACGTAATTGACTACCATAGTCAGACAAACGCGGTTTACGAGCACCGTGTTGACCTGGTGCTGTATCAATTTTACATTTTGAATCAATCGCACGCACACCTGATTTAAGGAATAAATCAGTGCCTTCACGACGGCTGAGCTTGAGTTTAGGGCCCAAATATCTTGCCATTTTCTTTCTCCAACTATCCTATTACGCCATTAAACACGACGTTTTTTCGGTGGACGACAACCGTTATGAGGAATCGGAGTCACATCAGTGATGTTCGTGATACGGAAACCCGCTGCATTTAATGCACGGATTGTTGATTCACGACCCGGACCCGGACCTTTAACCATAACTTCCAAGTTCTTTAAGCCGAATTCTTTAACGATTTCAGCACAACGTTCTGCAGCAACTTGTGCAGCGAACGGGGTAGATTTACGAGAACCACGGAAACCTGAACCACCTGCTGTAGCCCAAGCTAAAGCATTACCTTGACGGTCAGTAATGGTAACGATTGTATTATTGAAAGATGCGTGAATATGTGCTACGCCATCTACAACTTGTTTTTTTACACGTTTACGTGCACGAACTGGTGTTTTAGCCATTCTTTATTTACCCCGACTATTTTTTGATCGGCTTACGTGGACCCTTACGGGTACGCGCATTAGTTTTAGTACGTTGACCACGTACCGGTAAACTACGACGATGACGTAAACCACGGTAACAACCTAAGTCTAAAAGACGTTTGATGTTTAGTGTTACTTCACGACGTAAGTCACCTTCAACGGTAAATTTACCAACTTCGTCACGCAGTTTGTCAATCTGCTCTTCAGACAATTCGCTGATCTTAACATCTTCAGCAATACCCGCTGCAGCACAAATGCTTTTAGAACGAGTTTTACCGATACCGTAAATTGCAGTTAAAGCGATTACAGCGTGTTTGTGATCAGGAATGTTAATGCCTGCAATACGGGCCACTATGCACTCCTATTATTTTAACTAATTTGGTATTCTGATCTTGAAAAGCCCGTTTTCAGGATACTCAAACAGAATACCAAGGACATAAATGAGTTGAGTAGTATAACTACTCAACCGGTTCTTTGCAAGAAGAAATGTTAATTAACCTTGACGTTGTTTATGTTTAGGGTCACTGCATAATACGCGAACAACACCTTCACGTTTAACAATTTTACAGTTACGACACATCTTCTTAACGGAAGCACGAACTTTCATTGCTTATCCTTTTTACTTAAATGAACAATTACTGTCCAAAACCTTTAAGGTTTGCTTTTTTTAACGCAGATTCATATTGAGACGACATTAAGTGACTCTGAACTTGCACGATAAAATCCATAATTACAACAACAACGATTAATAAGGAAGTACCACCGAAGTAGAATTTAACATCCCATGCTGATGTCATAATATAAGGGACTAAACATACGAACGTTACATAAAGACCGCCAATTAATGTTAAGCGAGTCATTACTTTATCAATGTAACGAGATGTTTGTTCACCTGGTCTAATTCCTGGGATAAATGCACCAGATTTTTTTAGATTATCTGCTGTATCACGTGGATTATATTGCATTGCAGTGTAGAAGAAACTGAAGAAAATAATCGCTACCGCATAAACAAGAAGATATAAAGGTTGTCCAGGATTCAACAACATTGATAAGTCATTTAACCACTCAAACTTATCATTCTGACCAAACCATTGTGTCAATGTAGCTGGGAATAAAATAATGCTTGAAGCAAAAATTGCTGGCATTACGTTTGCCATATTAACTTTTAATGGTAAGTGAGTTGAATGACCACCTAAAATTTGACGTCCTTGTTGACGCTTAGCATATTCAACACGAATTCTACGTTGTCCACGTTCTACGAAGACAACAAAATAAGTTACTGCAAAAACAATAGCAGCGATTAGTAGAAGAACTAAAGGATGCATTTGTCCTTGACGAGCTTGCTCAACAGTTTCGATGATTGCATGTGGCAATCCTGCAACAATACCACCAAAAACAAGAATTGAGATACCGTTACCAATACCTCTTTCAGTAATCTGTTCACCTAACCACATTAAGAACATGGTTCCGGTCACAAGACTCACTACTGCTGTGAAGTAAAAAGTAAAACCGATATTTGGCACTAACTGTGGCAACATATTCGGTAAACCGGTAGAAATTGCGATAGCTTGGATAGTAGCAAAAACCACCGTTGCATAACGAGTATACTTGGTGATTTTTCTTTGTCCTGCTGCGCCTTCTTTTTTCAATTCTGCTAAAGCAGGTGAAACCGTAGCAAGCAATTGCATTACGATAGATGCCGAGATATACGGCATAATACCTAATGCTAAAATTGATGCTCGGCTCAATGCACCACCAGAGAACATGTTTAACATATCAATGATGGTGCCTTTTTGTTGTTCAACTAATTGAGCTAGCACGGCGGCATCAATACCAGGAAGCGGAATAAAAGAACCAATACGATAAACGATAAGTGCACCTAATACAAAAAGCAATCTGCTTTTTAGTTCACCAGTACCACTATTAGTACTTCTGCTTTGATAACCTGGTTGTTTAGCCATTTGCTAATTATTCCTCAACTGAACCGCCAGCAGCTTCGATTGCTGCTTTTGCACCTTTAGTTACACGTAAACCACGTACAGTAACTGCAGATTTCACTTCACCAGCTAAGATAACTTTAGCGAATTGAATATCTTTAGTTAAAATGTTTGCAGCTTTTAATGCTTCTAAAGTGACAACATTTCCTTCAACTTTTGTTAATTCGTTTAAACGAACTTCAGCAGTTACAGCTGATTTCATTGAAGTGAAACCAAATTTTGGTAAACGACGGTATAATGGCATTTGGCCACCCTCGAAACCACGACGAACACCGCCGCCAGTACGAGATTTTTGACCTTTATGACCACGACCACCAGTTTTTCCTAAACCTGAACCAATACCACGACCAAGGCGTTTTGCGCTGTGCTTAGCACCTTCAGCCGGAGATAGAGTATTTAAACGCATTCTCTTACTCCTCCACTTTAACCATGTATGAAACTTGGTTAATCATACCACGTACTGCCGGAGTATCGATTAACTCAACAGTATGGTGCATATGGCGAAGACCAAGACCACGCAAGGTAGCTTTGTGCTTCGGTAAACGAGCAATTGAGCTACGAACTTGAGTTACTTTAATAGTTTTAGCCATTATCAATTACCCCAAAATTTCATCAACGGTTTTGCCACGTTTAGCAGCAACCATTTCTGGTGATTTCATATTTGCTAATGCATCAATAGTTGCACGAACAACGTTGATTGGGTTGGTTGAACCATACGCTTTAGAAAGAACGTTACGTACACCAGCAACTTCTAACACTGAACGCATTGCACCACCGGCGATGATACCTGTACCTTCGCTAGCTGGTTGCATAAATACGCGAGAACCAGTGTGAACACCTTTAACTGGGTGTTGTAATGTACCTTCATTTAAAGCGACATTAATCATATTGCGACGTGCTTTTTCCATCGCTTTTTGGATCGCTGCCGGAACTTCACGAGCTTTACCATAACCAAAACCTACGCGACCGTTACCATCGCCTACTACTGTTAAAGCAGTAAAGCTCATAATACGACCACCTTTTACAGTTTTTGATACACGGTTTACTGCGATTAGCTTCTCTTGCAGTTCACCAGCTTGTTTTTCGATGTTTGACATCTCAATTTACCTCATTAGAACTGTAGACCAGCTTCACGTGCAGCGTCCGCTAAAGTTTGGACACGACCATGATATTTAAAACCGGAACGGTCAAAAGCAACGTCTTTAACGCCTTTTGCTAATGCACGCTCAGCAACAAGTTTACCTACTACTGCTGCGGCATCTTTATTACCGGTATATTTAACTTGCTCACGAATTGCTTTTTCAACAGTTGAAGCAGCGGCAAGCACTTCTGAACCGTTTGGTGCAATAACTTGTGCGTAGATATGACGCGGAGTACGGTGAATAACTAGACGAGTTACACCTTGCTCTCTCATCATATGACGTGCACGAGCTGCACGACGGATACGAGCTGATTTCTTATCCATAGTGTTACCTTAATTATTTCTTCTTAGCCTCTTTCATACGTACTACTTCATCAGAGTAACGTACACCTTTACCTTTATAAGGTTCAGGACGGCGATAAGCGCGAATATCTGCTGCAACTTGACCAATTAACTGCTTGTCTGCACCTTTTAAAACGATTTCCGTTTGTGAAGGGCATTCTGCAGTAATACCTGCTGGTAAAGTGTGCTCCACAGGGTGAGAGAAACCTAAACTTAATGCAACTACGTTGCCTTTAACTTGAGCTCTGTAACCAACACCCACTAGTTGTAATTTCTTAGTGAAGCCTTCAGTAACACCGATAACCATTGCATTAACTAATGCACGAGCTGTACCCGATTGAGCATTCGCTCCAACAAAACCTTCACGTGGAGTGAAAGTAAATTGACCATTATCTTGTTTAACTTCAACTGAGTTATGAATTGTGCGAGATAACTCGCCATTTTTACCTTTTACTGTTAATAGCTGACCGTCGAGTTTAACTTCAACGCCGGCAGGAATATTAACAGGTGCCTTTGCAACACGAGACATTTTCCTACCCCTCTATTAAGCTACGTAACAGATGATCTCACCGCCTAAGCCCGCTTGACGAGCTGCACGGTCAGTCATAACACCTTTAGATGTAGAAATTACAGCAACACCTAAACCACCCATAACTTTTGGTAATTCGTCTTTACGTTTGTAAATACGAAGACCAGGACGGCTTACACGTTGGATGCTTTCTACAACCGGTTTGCCTTGGAAATATTTTAAAGTAATTTCCAATTCAGGTTTTGCACCTTCTAAAACTTTAACGCTTTCGATATAACCTTCAGCAGCTAATACGTTGGCAATTGCCACTTTTAGCTTGGAAGAAGGCATATTGATTGCAACTTTGTTCGCAGCTTGACCGTTACGAATACGAGTCAACATATCTGCGATTGGATCTTGCATACTCATTGTACTTTTTCTCCGATTCCAAAATAAAGTGGTATATTACCAGCTCGCTTTTTTAAGGCCTGGGATCTCGCCGCGCATAGCAGCTTCACGAACCTTAATACGGCTTAAACCAAACTTACGTAAAACGCCGTGAGGACGTCCAGTTTGGCGGCAACGGTTACGTTGACGACTAGGGCTAGAATCACGTGGTAAAGTTTGTAATTTTAACACTGCATTCCAACGATCTTCGTCAGAGGCATTGACATCAGAAATGATTTTCTTTAATTCTGCACGTTTAGCGAAGAATTTTTCAGCCAATTTAACGCGTTTTACATCGCGTGCTTTCATTGATTGTTTTGCCATTATAACCTGCCTTATTTACGGAATGGGAAATTAAAGGCAGCAAGTAGTGCTTGACCTTCTTCATCATTCTTAGCAGTAGTTGTGATAGTGATATCTAAACCACGTACACGATCTACTTTATCGTAATCGATTTCAGGGAAGATGATTTGTTCACGCACACCCATGCTGTAGTTACCACGACCATCAAATGATTTCGCGCTTAAACCGCGGAAGTCACGAATACGTGGAACAGCAATTGTAATTAAACGTTCAAAGAACTCCCACATACGCTCACCGCGTAGTGTTACTTTACAACCGATTGGATATCCCTGACGGATTTTAAAGCCAGCAACAGATTTACGAGCTTTAGTTACTAAAGGTTTTTGACCGCTAATTGCTGCTAAGTCCGCTACTGCGTTGTCTAGCAATTTCTTATCGGTCAATGCTTCACCCACACCCATATTCAGGGTAATCTTTTCGATTCGTGGGACTTGCATGACAGATTTGTAGCCGAATTTATTTTTTAACTCGTTTACTACTTGATCTCTGTAGTAATCATGCAGTTTCGCCATCGCATTACTCCAGTTTGTTAGATAATTTCATTGTTAGATTTGAAGAAACGTACTTTTTTGCCGTCTTCGAATCTAAAACCTACACGGTCAGCTTTGTTTGTTTTTGGATTGAAAATCGCAACGTTAGAAGCATCGATAGCCGCTTCTTTTTTCACTAAACCACCAGCTTGTCCTAAAGCAGGAACTGGTTTTTCATGTTTAGTGATGATGTTGATACCTTCAACAAACACTTTACCGTTTGGTAACACTTTAGTTACCTTGCCACGCTTGCCTTTGTCTTTACCGGCAAGTACGATTACTTCATCGTTTTGACGAATTTTTGCAGCCATTTCTCACTTCTCCTTAGAGTACTTCTGGTGCCAAAGAAATGATCTTCATGAATTTCTCAGAACGAAGTTCACGAGTCACCGGTCCAAAAATACGAGTACCGATTGGTTGCTCTGTGTTATTGTTTAAAATTACACAAGCGTTACCATCGAAGCGAATGACTGATCCGTCTGGGCGACGAACACCCTTCTTGGTGCGCACAACAACTGCTTTTAATACATCACCTTTTTTAACTTTACCGCGTGGAATTGCTTCTTTCACAGTAACTTTGATGATATCACCAAAGTTGTATTTGCCACTTTAAGTGGAAAGCCTGTTGATGCTACTAGAATTCACATATATAAAGGTAAAAAGAAGGTGTTATCTTTAGATCCTGTAATGGAAAATTATGATAAAATGAAAAATTATCTATTAGACCATATTGATGATACAAAAATAGATACAATTTCGTAGAGATAATATAGACGTGAAAATTGACTATTCAAAGTTTACGGTTTTTCAGTATTGATGATATTGACAATAAAATATAAAAATAATTAATAACAGGAGAAAATAAATATGATTTTTGGGGGAAAGGCTGAATATAAGAAAGAAGAGCTGCCGTTTTGTTATATAAAAAACAAAGAGGATATAGAAACTACAGACGCTCGCTATTCCGCCATACAGATTCATCAGTGACTTCGGCGCATCTGCCCCGGCATACCTCCCCATTACGCAGGGCTTTTTGTCCAACTACGCAATGGAAACGCCCAGTTGCGCAGGATGATTGCAACTCTTTCCTGAAATTGCTATTCTTTTGTCAATCGCCGTATACGAACGGAACAACATACCAAAAGGAGAAGATTTCATGGCAAACAAGGTTTCCAGAAGACAGTTCCTGCACACCGCATCCATTGGTGCGCTGGGGGCTGCTATGGCAGGGGCTCTGGTGGGCTGCTCCG
>OLOX01002994.1_pt1 | contig 13307 bp, 9 predicted proteins | sample 1672091 | NCBI WGS metagenome assembly OLOX01 (sample SAMEA3136644, study PRJEB25190) | human gut metagenome | reverse complement strand
GGTCCGAAACCGAGCCGAAGAGAATGGTTCGCGCTTGCGTCCCCTTTTACCTATTATATAAACAAGCAACCGCCGCCCACAACTCCTGATTCCTCTCATACATCGGCTGATACTCCTCTATCGGCATAGGACACTCACTCCCCCCATTCTCAATCGTCACTGCCGGAATCCCCAGATTCAATACAAAATAGTCACTACAACCTGCTGCATCTGTAGAATCCTGCACTGTAGAATGCATCTCATATCCTGTCACATCAGACACACACTGCGCAAGCATCTGATCTACATTCAATATATCTCCCTGACTGCCATAGTTCCAATAAATCAAATTTCCAAAAGAATGATATGCAATGCAACAATCCAGATCATATTTATCCGCTACACTTAATATCGCTTTTGATTCAGGCTCACATCCTGGAGAAGTTCCTTTATAACCTTCTGTAGATGGACCGGATGAGCCCGTATATGTTTTCCATCCTGCATCAAAATTTCTGTTCAGATCAACACCCTCTGCATTTGCTTTCCATGTCCGGAAATACTGTGTCATATCCGAATTTCCTTTTCCATCTGCAAGATCTGTCTGATAGCATTGCTTAAGCAGACTTTTCAAACTCTCATCAGAGATCCCATCTATGCCATCCTGGCTAACCGTAACCCCATCAGGATTTACCATCGGAACAATATGCAGACATACATTTCTAAATATTTCTTTCCATGTCTGTCCTTCATAACTTCTGGTCTCAGAATCACGCAGGTAATCCTCAATCTGATTCATCGCCAGCACTGTATTCATATATTCTCTGGCATGCATTGTCGCCTGAATGAGGATATGATGCTCTGCATTTATATCTCCCAGGATTATCTCCGTAACATCTCTTCCGTCTGCAGTCGTTCCCAGTGAATTCACCTGCATCTGTTCTGGATACCGTTCTTTCAGCGCAGTAATATCCTGCTGCATTTGCTCATATGAATATTTCAAATTGCTCACTTGAACAATTGGTGTTTCTGCCGCACTTGATTCTGATACACCCAGTACTCCCTGCATAATCCCCATCACTCCAAATATGATTGCTTTATATAATCTCTTTTTCATAAAATCCACTCCGCTGTCTTGCTTAATTCGGTTAATTTACAAAAGTCAGATAATCAGCAAGTGCATAACCATTTTTTCCCATATAACAAATCTCATAAAATCCATTTTCCGCTGCTCCTACATAACTTACAGTTTCTCCTAATGGAATCTGACAAATTTCTCCAGAGTTCACATCTGGCTGTGGACGCAAAGTAATGCTTTCATTACAGTTTACTACTCTGCATGTAGAATAGACTGAGTTGCCGCCGGAAGACGGTGACAAATAACTGGCTAATGAATACCCTTTATTTCCATTATAGGAAATATAATAAAAACCATTTGAAGCTGCACTGATATATGACACAGCTGAACCTAATGGAATCTGACAGATTTCTCCGGAATTTACATCCGGCTGCGGACGTAAAGTAATGCTTTTTTCACAATTTACCACATAATATGTTTCATAGTTTTCTGTACTTGTCTGTGTCGGGGCAGCTGCGGATGCAACAGGTTTTGAGGTAGACAGATACGATGCCAGTGCATATCCGGTACTTCCATTATAAATAACTTTATAGAAACCATTCTGCGCAGATTCAACATAACTTACTGCTGAACCTAATGGAATCTGAGTAATCTGCCCTGAATTTACATCCGGCTGTTTACGCAACGTAATACTCTCATTGCAGTTCACTACATAATAAGTCGTATACTGATCCTGTACGTCAGTTTGTTGTGTCTGTTGTGTCTTTTCTGCACTTACAGATATAGAAGGTTCCACTGATTCCGGTGCCGGAGTTTCTTCTTTTTTCTCTGTGGTTTCCATACTCTCTGTAGCTTCTTTTTTCTTATTATTAAGGTTTATGCTGACACTGCAGCCACTCATCACAACTGTCAGAGATAAAGTCAGAATACTGGCAGCTATTTCTATTCTTTTCACTTTCATTTTATATATCCTCCTTCTTTCCTTTAAATAATTTCCTTCATCTTTCAGTTTCCAGTAACCCTTCTAGGTATTGCCGTATATTTCTTTTATCTGATGTAAATCTCTTTTATATAATACATCTGTTTTGCAACCATATTACGGCTAATTTCCATCGTTCCTTTAAATGTTTTCCTTAATAATCCTACCATAAAGTTCTGTAAATTTACAATTATCTTTGTGTAATTATCCCCTTGACGCAAAGTCCCCATTAAGGTGTATCATAAACCTGTGTTAAAGGAGGTAAACTATTATGTTTGAGACATTAGAAGAAAAGACCGAAGAGAAAGCAATGGTGCAGTTCCTTGAGCGCTTTACAGATTATCCATTTCTGGTAAAGTTCAAGAATTCTGAATATCATATCGGAGAAGGCGAACCTACATTTACAGTAAATTTCAAAAAAGCAATTCCTGTTGGTGACCTCATTAAGAGTACCTCTCTTGCATTAGGAGAAGCCTATATGCGCGGTGACCTTGATATTGAAGGTAATCTTTATGAAGCACTGGATCATTTTCTCGGACAGATGGGTAAGTTCTCTACCAACGAATCTGCTCTGAAAAAAATCATGTTCAGTTCCACATCTAAAAAGAACCAGGAAAAAGAAGTAACCAGCCACTATGACATTGGAAATGATTTCTATAAATTATGGCTGGACAAAACTATGAGTTATTCCTGTGGCTACTTCATTCACGAAGACGATACCCTGTATCAGGCACAGGTAAATAAAGTAGATTATATACTAAAAAAATTACATCTCGAAGAAGGAATGAGCCTTTTGGATATCGGCTGTGGCTGGGGATTTCTGCTGATTGAAGCAGCTAAGAAGTATAAAATCCACGGTACCGGAATTACACTAAGCCATGAACAATATACAGAATTCCAGAACCGTATCAAAGAGCAGGGTCTGGAGCAATATCTTACAGTAGAACTGATGGACTACCGTGATCTGCCAAAACACAATTATCAGTTTGACCGTGTTGTCAGCGTTGGCATGCTGGAACATGTCGGCCGTGACAATTATCAGCTCTTTCTTGATTGTGTAGAAAAAGTTCTGAAACCTGGCGGATTATTCCTGCTTCACTTTATCAGTGCCCTTAAAGAACATCCGGGTGATCCGTGGATTAAGAAATATATTTTCCCAGGTGGAACAGTTCCAAGCCTCAGGGAAATTCTGAATCATATGGCTGAAGATAATTTCCATACTCTGGACATTGAAAATCTTCGTCTGCATTATAATAAAACATTACTTCACTGGGAAAAGAATTTTCATGATAATATAGAAAAAGAAAAAACTATGTTTGATGAATCATTCCTGCGTATGTGGGATCTTTACCTGTCAGCATGCGCTGCAACTTTCCATAACGGAATTATTGATATTCATCAGATTCTTATGACCAAGGGGATTAATAACGATCTGCCAATGACACGCTGGTATTAATTTTGCAGCTTTTAACCCAATCAAGTAAGTCCCCTGCTTCAATTGCGAAAAGCAATAAACAGATGTCTGAAAGACTTTTTATTCAGCAGAAATTTTCAATAAAATTTCCTGTTACTTAAAAAGTTCCACAGAACAGTTCGATACATTCAATATCTATCACTGTTCTGTGGAACTTTTTTATTCTTAACCTCTATTCTTTTTCAGGAAATGATCTCACTCATTCTGTCATAATAGCAGTCACATACTTCCGACATTCGGGAAATATTCTCCTTATTACTTGCATCATAAACACCGACAACCATAAACCCTGCCTTCTTTGCGGTTTGAGCTGCATGATAAGCATCTTCAAAAACCATGATATTCTCCGGTTTCATCTGCAAAAACTCTGCTGCCTTCAGATATATAATCGGCTCATCCTTTCCTGCTCCCACTTCTGTACAGGTATATATCCGCTCAAAATATTTCCGAATACAGTTTCTTTCCAGCGCTGCTTCTACCAGTTCTTTGTCACTTGAAGTAGCAATAACCATTCTTATCTGATTTTCACTCAACCATTCCAGCGTTTCTTTTACCCCTTGTTTCAACGGGGCTTCAAACCGATAAAAATCACTTACAATTTTCAAAACTTCCTTTATAATCTGTGAAACCGTTTTATCAATTTGATATTCCTTCTTCATATAAGCAGCTCCCTGCTCCAGGCTCATAGTACACAGCTCATCCCGCAATCCTTCCTCTGCTGCAATTCCCAGACTTGCAAGATAACGATCTCCTATATCATCCCATACTGGCATAGAATCCAACAGGGTTCCATCTACATCAAAAATAGCTGAATTGATTTTTTTTAATTTATCGATATTGCTGCTCATTACAACTAACCTTTTCCATATCATTTATCTATCATACGAATTGCTTCCGTTGTCTTCCTGTACTGATCTTCTACCTTTGCAAAAAGTTCTTCACAGCCTTTAGTTTCTTTCCCTCTGAGTTTCTCTGTGATATCAAAACTTACTTTATAAAGATTATCAAATCCAAGATTCTGACACACACCCTTTAATGTATGAGCAGCCCTAAAAGCCTCCTCACCATTTCCCTGTATCAGATTATCTTTTAGGCTCTGAAAGCTTCCATCATCCAGAAATTTCTTTGCAAATTTCTTAATAAGTGCCTCACTTCTTAATCGTCCGAGTACACCTTCATAATCAGCACCCATTTGTTGATAACATTCTTTTACTGTCATATTTATCACCTCTTTATTTACACTAACAACTTCCAGATAATTTCAATAATTCGCCTGTTTTTGCAATACGACCATTTTATCACACCATGTAGCCCTTCACAAGCATTCTTCATAAAAAGGAATGCAGAATCTTTATGAAAAAGAATCATGTCTGCAGATATCTGGATCTGCTGCTTGTCGTTTCAGTAATATAAAAAGCACTTTCATATGCGATTATCTGTCGCATATGAAAGTGCTGATATCGATCTTTTATCACAGTACGCTTTCTGTGTCCTGTTCAGTTAAGTAACATTTTTTATCTAAAGAATCCCTGGCTCTGGAAATATTCAATAAATGGATTCTCACTGTCATCTTCATTGGATTCTTCGCTATCCTGGCTGTCAGTATCTTCATTAGAATCTTTCTGGTCATTTTTATCTTTTTTACTGTCTTTATTTTCACTGTCATCAGCGCTTGTATTCTCATCCAGAGTTACTTTAATCGTTTCTTCTTCATATCCTGTTCCCTTTGGAACCTGTACAGTCAGCTCTACTTCTTCACCTGGTTCATAATAGGAAAGATACTCAATCAGCTGATCTGCACTTGAAACAGTTTTTCCATTAAACTCTGTAATAACACTGTTTGCTTTCAATCCAGCTTTATCTGCCGCTCCGCCTTCTGTTACTTCTGATACAAATACACCTGCCGGAATTCCATACATCTGAACTGCTTCAGAACTTACAGAAATACATTTGATTCCAATTGTACCATGTTCAGAATCATCCAGTTTATCTCTGGAAGTCTCATTCATCAGATTCTGAAGAATATCGGTTACATCAGAGATTGCAATAGAATAGCCCATACCTTCAACCTCTGTAGATGCAAGTTTCGCAGAGTTGATACCAACTACTTCACCCTCCATATTCAGAAGAGCACCGCCGCTGTTACCAGGATTGATAGCTGCATCTGTCTGGATTAAGTTTACACCATTACTACTGTCATCACTTCCGTCAGTTACTGTATTATTATCAGAATCCATTCTTCTGTTTTTAGCACTTACAATACCTGTTGTAACAGACTGACCATATCCAAGGGCATTACCAATAGCAACTACCTGCTCACCAACCTTCAGATCATCAGAACTGCCGATCTTTGCAACAGAAATTGCATCCATTGTATCCTTATCAATATCATCCAACGATACAGATACAACTGCAAGGTCTCTCTCTTCATCAAATCCTTTTACAGATGCTTCTACTGCATTTCCATCTACAAATGCAACAGATAATGTATCAGCACCGCTTACTACATGATAGTTTGTAGCAATCAGAAGTTCATCGTCATTCTTACCAACAATAATACCGGAACCGCTGCCTTCTACCTCCTGTTCCTGCTGCTGTGGTGCATATCCGTACATACCGTACATACCGTAGTAACTCTGTACTTCCTGAACAGATTTAGTTGTGATAGATACGATAGATGGAAGCGCTTCTTCTGCGATGTCAGATACATCAAGGCTTCCTTTTGTTGTACTCTGTTCTGCATCTTTGCTATCATCAGATTTAGCATCACTGTCGTCTGCTTTCTTTTCTGATTTTGCATATGTTAAAGTTGTCTCATCTTTATTTGCTGCTTCTACTGTTGCTGCTCCTGTAATCTTGTTGATTCCTTCGAAACTTCCTGCAGCAAGTCCACCTGCAAGTACTGCACACAGGCTAAGTGTAAGACCTTTCTTTGCAATTTTTCTGATTTTATCATTTCTGTTATCTTTATTCATCATAATAAAGTCCCTCCCTGAATTTATATCAATTCCACAAAGCAAACTGAAATGTTTCTGTTAGGTATTGCTTTATGTTTATTTATCTCTGTTTCCTTTTGATGCTTCTAAGTATAGAAATTATTTGTGTTCTTTGTGTGGGAAAAATGTGTTTAATTTGTGACGATTTTACACATTTTCAGCTTCCTTTTCGCGGTGCTTAATTTCGATACATGCTCGAAACTCTCTTGGCTGTATATCCCGGAACCTTTGCTTTCCAGTTTCCCACCTGACTGTTCAGTACTTTCTCTGTATATTTCAGAGAATTAGAACTGTCCATATTAGTAAAAACATTATAGGATGTCTTTTTTCTGCCATTGGTATCTTTTAATCCCATAGCCAGGCCCTGAGACACTTCATGTGCTTCATCTTTATAACTTCTTATAATAAACGCATCGATCATTGGATTGCACGCTGCCTTATAATATGCCAGTGCCAGCGCAGCTGCCTGATTTGCCTGGCCGCCGGAAGCAGAAGAAAATCCCTGTTCCGAAAGAATAATCCTCGTATTTGATCCATACTTATTTTTTACATAATTTGTGAGTGTCTCAATATTTCTCATTGTAATAAATGTTGTCGAGTTCGCATCATTAGTAAACAGTGACGCATTTGCCCCGGACCAGAACCTAGAGTCGGAAAGTGGCTGATTATAAGCATGATATGCCAGATTCCAGTTAACCCCTTTCTGCATACCGGATAATTTTGCAGCAAAACTGTCCAGAGTTGATTTTGCGCTATAGCAGACACTGAAAGCATTTTTCTGATTCCAGCAGTTATCCAGACAGATAAACACTTTTGAGCTTTCCCGACTGCTGCGCACTGCATTATACAGGCATCGAAAAGCTTCACTGTACATGGAGATAAATTTCGAAAAGCTCACTTTTCCTACATAATAATAAGCACTTGTACTATTTACTTCATTTCCAAGAATCCAGTTACTGATATAACAACTGTTACTTCCAAACTTCTCCCCCAAATATGCAAACATCGCTTCCATAGTCTGTCTCGACGTGCTGTTGTCTGTATTCCATCCATAATAAGCAGTCTCTGCATACGGACTGTTTCCCGTGGTAAGGTTTCGGGTACTTGTATTCTTATCAATACTAATCTGCGCAGTCACCTGAATTCCTTTCGTATTACACTGCTGTACCAGGTAGCGATACCCATGCAAACTATTAAAGTAATAAGTCTTGCCATTATATTTATACGCTTCTACACCACTGTCTTTTCTCAGTAAATCTGAAATATATAAATTAAAAAATACTGTCTTGGATTTCGTCCCTGTCACTTCATTAATATTAGTAGCCTGAATTCCCTTTTTTGTCTTCGGCACAAAATATGCCGCTGTATTTCCACTAAGTTTTTCTGGATTTCTAACATAACTTTTCGAACTGATCACTGTATAAACCGTTTTAGACTTCTTCACTCCTACAGCAAATTTTCCCTGAGCATATTCAGGATGTCCGGAAATCCCCAGCTTAAATGTAATTTGGGCCTTTGCAGTTTCAGGTTTCTTTACTTTCGCAACTGCCTTTTTTACCTTACCTGTATTAGAATCAACGTATACCAGGTAATAATAACTATCTGCACTTTTTACATAATTAGAAACTATCGCAGATGCGGCAATAGTCTTTGCCTTTATTCCTTTTATCGAAGTGAGCGACGCAGCTTTTGCCGATGGACTGATTTCTTTTGTCCATTTCGCATATAAAGTAAGCGCACCGGTTGTTCCTTTTTTTATTACATCTATCTTTTGTTTATATTTACTGTCTGTATACCATCCTGCAAAATGATATCCTGAACGCGTAGGATTTTTTAATTTTATCTCATCTTTTACAGTATAGGTTTTAGGATTAGAAGAATTATTTTTTCCCTTATTAAGCTTATATGTAATCTTATATACTGACGCTTTTCCCCATATAGCATATAAAGTTACTGTATTTTTACTCTCTGCATTTAATATATCTGCAGACGAAGTTCCTGACAATTCTTCTGTACTTTTTGTCTGTTCTATGTCAACAGCCACTTCCGTAGCTTCTGCTGTTTCAGCGCTGACACCTTCTTCTGAGTCTACTGTCTGCTGTGAATTTCTTACTTTTTCTGCATCTACATTCACACTGTTTTCTATACTCTGTTCGGAATCAACCGTGTTCTCTGTAATCTTTGCAGTTTCTTCCTGATTCTGCACTTCCGAATTTACTGATATTAATAAGTTCTTAAGAGAATCTCCTGGTTTATATACATCACCTGTTCCATCATCCTTGGTATTCCACTCTTTAAATATGTATCCCGATTTTCCATTTAATGCAGCCGGTGCTGTCGCTGCATCAATGTCTGCATATGGGATTACATATACTTTTTCCAGTTTGCCTTCACTGTAAAGCTGCATAGTAATCCCTTCCGCCACCTGGTCTGTATCAGCTTCTTTCTGCTCTGACTGTTCAGAATTATCTGTATCCGGAGAAAGGAAGCTCATATCATTATCAGCATCAGTTTCTCCTGTTTCAAATTCCTGCATTCTGATATTCTCTGACAATTGTTCCTCTTCTGTACCATCTGCAAATTCTTCCTTAACACTCACACTATCATCTGCTGAAAATTCCGCAGCCCACAACGTTTGCGGTATACAGGATGGCATTATCATTGATACAGCGAGACCTATTGCTATTAACTTTTTCCATTTCCCCATTTTTCTTCTCCTTCTCTCATACTTTTTTAGACAGATATCTACACAGACAGATTTTCATTTGTATTCTGTTTTAAGTATAACATTTGTAAAATCTCTACACAATAACAGAGAGTCTGTTTTCCTCTTTACTCCCCCAAATCAAGCAGATAAAATCATCCACTTCGCTACATGGCTCTACACCAAAAAGCGGCTCCGCATAATACGCCTGACAGATAAGTATAGGAAAATTATAAAACAATATTTTATGGCATAAAAAAACTGTTAAGATCATTTTCTTCTAAAAGTACCAGAAGCTTCTGTTCTTAACAGTCTTTTTATAAGTTTTTACTTAACAACACCTATCTTATTTAACGGCCAGTAACGCACTGCTACCTGTGCCTCTATTGCATCTTTTTCTACAAATGTATTTTGCCAATATCTCGAATCCATACTGTGGTTTCGATTATCACCCAACATAAAATAGCATCCCTCAGGAACTGTATACGGTCCAAAACTTCCCTCAGGTGTTTCCGGACAAAAGCTGTCATCCAATGGTTCTTCTGAATCATTAATATAAACTTTTCCGTCCACAATATTTACAGTCTCACCAGGCAGACCAATCACTCTTTTTACAAAAAGCTGAGACGGATCATCCGGATATTTAAATATTACAATATCAAATCTCTCCGGGTCATCTTTTATATATGCCAACCGGTTTCCAAATACTCTGTCGCCTGTCATGATCGTCTCTTCCATAGAACCTGACGGTACTCTCGCATTAATATATACGAAATGTCCCAGCAGATATGCTATGACAAAAACAGCAATAATAATTTTCGCATAGTCCCATATCTCTTTCCAGACAGACTGACTTTTGTTCTCCTGCTCAGCCTGGTTCTTTTCCTCATTTTCCATTTTCTGTCGTACCTCCAAAAATTCATGCCGATGCATCTTTGCAGCTAAGTATATCACCTGTTTTTAGTACATCATTTCTCCAATAATTATTATATCAATACGGAATGCAATTATAACCACTGTCAGAGCTACACTGATATCTTTACACCTGTGCAGGTTTCCACTTACTGCTTATTACTTCTCGCAATTGAAACAGCAAACCAACTTGATTCGAACAAGCTTACATCCAAGTGAATAATATAGTTATTTTGAAAATGATGTGTACCCGCATGTAATAACTACTTTGCAAAGTATACGCTGAATATAGTTTAACACATCTGCGCTTTCTTCACCACTTAATTTTTTATAAAATTAGGATAATAGTTTCACGTGAAACTTAAAATGGGTGCTATGTTTCACGTGAAACATATTCACCCATTTTTACTAATATTACCCAAACAGTAATTCTATATCTCTGCTTTCCTATTCTGTTAGATTTCCTGACGATATGTCTCCAAAAACTCTCTGATCTTACCAGCTGCTTCTTTTAAGACTTCAATTCGTGGTAAATAAACTACACGGAAATGATCCGGCTGATGCCAGTTAAATCCGCCACCATGTACAAGAAGAATTTTCTTCTCCTTCAGCAGATCTAATGCAAATTTTTCATCATTTACAATATTAAATTTCTTTACATCAATCTTAGGGAACATGTAAAATGCAGCTTTTGGCTTTACTGCCGTAATTCCCGGAATGTCTGTCAACGCATTATAGATATACTCTCTCTGTTCATAGATACGTCCGCCCGGGACAATATAACTGTCAACACTCTGGTGCCCGCCTAAAGCAGTCTGTACAATTGACTGTGCAGGAACATTAGAACAGAGTCTCATATTTGAAAGCATCTTAATTCCTTCTATATAATCACTTGCAATTTTCTTATTACCACTGAGAACCATCCAGCCAATTCGGAATCCCGCAATCATATGTGATTTAGACAGACCACTGAATGTTACACAAAATAAATCCGGTGCCAGAGAAGCTATGGAAATATGCTTCTCTCCATCCATTACAAGGCGGTCGTAAATCTCATCAGAAAAAATGATCAAATGATGTTCTCTGGCAATATCTACAATCTGCTGAAGAATTTCCTTAGGATATAATGCTCCGGTAGGGTTGTTCGGATTGATAATAACAATCGCCTTTGTTCTGCTGTTGATTTTTTTTCTAATATCATTCATATCCGGATACCACTCTGACTGTTCATCACAAATATAATGTACAGCTTTTCCGCCTGCAAGAGTAGCACATGCAGTCCATAATGGATAATCCGGTGACGGGATTAAAATTTCATCACCATCATCTAATAATGCTGACATACTTAAATTAATCAGTTCACTGACACCATTTCCTGTATAAATATCTTCAATAGTTACATTCGGCAGTTTTTTGAGCTGCGCATACTGCATAATCGCTTTTCTGGCAGCAAACAAACCTTTTGAAGGAGAATATCCCTCACATTCAGTAAGCTGTTGTCTCATATCATAGATTACTTCATCCGGTGTACGAAATCCAAATGGTGCAGGATTTCCAATGTTCAATTTCAGTACCTGAGTTCCTGCCTCTTCCATACGTGCGGCCTCTTCTACAACAGGTCCTCGTACATCATATAACACATTGTTCAATTTTGATGATTTTTTAAATTCACGAACCTTGCTCTCTTCTTTCATATCTTTTCCTCTTCCTTTAAGATTTCTATCCAGTGGCACATCCCTCTTTTGAACATTCCGGGCAGATGTTGCGTTTTCTGTAACTGCATCATTTCCCTTTAACCATTCTGCATCTACTTCCAGGGCATCTGCAAGGAAATGTAAAATTTCTGATCTCGGCATTGTTTTGCCGCTGAGATACTGACTCACATGACTCTTTCCAAGCTTCACACCCTGTTCTGATGCACGTTTTACAAGATCGATCTGTTTCATATTTTTCTGTTCCAGCGTTGTTTTTAAACGTTCCGCAAATTTATTATTCATAAAATGTTCTCCTTACTGCCTTACTCTGTTGTGGCTTTTACCATGTTATATTTTCAACCTACATTTTCAGTTTCTTAGTCAAGCGGATATTCTCAATCCGGTTAAATCAAGTTCAATTCTATCCACTTACAGGTCTTAGAAAACAAAAATCATATACTATCAGCTTTACAGAATGTATAAATCTGTTTTCAGAAATATTCATATGATTTTCTTCGTATTATACTATAATTGAACCTATAATTCAATAAGTATTTATTTTTTTATAGCTTTTTATGTAGTTTTGTTTAAATTCTAAAGTTTATTTTAAGTTCAATTATTGTTCAATATACAATTACTATAATTTTTATGTTTTACAATTTGCCAGGTCAAAAATATGATTTATCCAGCCATGTGAATAGGTATTCACACTCAAAGCAGAAAACTTATATAACCAAATCAAGTAAGTCCCCTGCCTCAATTGCGAAAAGCAATAAGCAGGGGGTGGGGACTTGCTTGTATCAGGAAGAGTGCAAGCTCTTTCTGATAAACTGCGGAGCAGTTATTTGGTGTAGAGCCACGTAGCGAAGCGGATGATTTTATCCGCTTGACTTCCTCTCCAGCGCAATACGATTCTATCCGGAAAAGTTTTTATATCATCAAAGCATTACGTAGTAATTTTCTATAAAATAACATAGCATAAAAAGACAGTACACTCAGGTATTCCTGCCGTTCATGTACTGTCTTTTGGTATTTCTAAATTCTACTTTTATAATATTTTATAGTAACCCTTGCCATATAAGTCCGTTTTATCGTTCTTTATTTGTTATTTTGTCAACATTTATCTTTTAAGTCCATTTTATAGGTCTTTATATTATAATTTGCATGATTTTTAATATATTTTGCCGCTTTTATTATTTTGGGCTTACAATTTTTCCTGCTATTGCACAGGCAGCGGCTGTTTTTGGAGATGCAAGGTAGATTTCTACTTTGGAAGTTCCCATTCTTCCAAGGAAGTTTCTGTTATTTGTAGCTACTACACGTTCACCATCTGTAAGGATTCCGCCTGCACGTCCGCAACATAATCCGCATCCAGGATGTGTGATCATAGCTCCCGCCTCTGCCAGAGTATCCAGGATTCCCAGTTCGATTGCCTGGCGGTATATTTTACGACTTGCAGGAGTTACAATCAATTTAACGTAATCTGCTACCTTT
>OLOX01002993.1_pt1 | contig 13309 bp, 14 predicted proteins | sample 1672091 | NCBI WGS metagenome assembly OLOX01 (sample SAMEA3136644, study PRJEB25190) | human gut metagenome | reverse complement strand
TCTTTTCATAAAACCTAAAGACGCATATATTTTGTAACTATGTAATATTTCATTACCAATTTTAGAATATAATTTGTTTAACTGATTATTATAGTAGTTTCTATTTTTATTACTATTAGATTGACCGTATACTTGATTTAATTCTTTTTGATGATTCTCTAGTAATTTTAAATAATTAGCATAATCGTATTTTATTGAATCATGCATTAAGATATAATTAATAATTCCATTCATATTTTTAGAATTATATTGTAATCTACCGTGTTTAGGTAATTTTTCATAAAATCCTAATAACAAGGCATTTAAATTTTTTCTATATTTATCACTAAACAGTCGCTGAGAATTAATTTTATAAAGTTCTTTAATATTAATTTTAGAAGTAATATTATTAAACTCTTTTTCTCTTAACTCATAAAATTTAGTATTATCTATTAAATAATTAGCTACATTACTCTTAAAATTATATATTACAAATTTATTGTATTTTGGATTAGTTTTCTTTGGTACTTTTTCATAAATACAAAAGTGAATATGTGGGTGCTTAGTATCACGATGTAACGCACATAACCATTCTGTATTATTTATATCTAAGCCCATGTCTAAAATTAAATTAGGCATAACATTATTGGTTAAACTATAAAAATCCATTTTTGTAATAAGACCATGACTAATAGCAAAATCAGGCGGAAAAGAAAGAAATCCTCTCCAGAAAATTCCTTTTTTATCCATGCCTTTTATATTATCAAAAGCATCTTTTCTTGTTAAATTACCCTTTGAATTCCAAATAAAAAATTCATCAGTTTCTGTTAAATAACTCTCTTTACTTCCATAAAAAGCATAATCTTTTAATAAATCATTTTCGTCAATGCTTGTATAGTCAGCTTTATTTTTTTGAGAGGCATATTTAATCCATTTTGTTATTCCTAGTCGCTTATTTGCAGAAACTTTATACTGCATTTGAAAAACAATATCACTCTTGCTCATCCTCTAACTCCTTTTTTTGAGCTTGTATTTTTCGCATATCTTTAAGCACTAATTCTTGGGCTTTTTCGGTAATCGGATGAGGGATAATTGAAACATTTAATTCTTCCTTTGTTTGCGGAATTTTTAAATGTTGCATAAATATATCTTGTTGTTTTAAAAGCCACTTTGTATTAAATTCAGTTTTATTTTCTACAACCAGCAGTTGTTTAAAATAAGAATCAAAACTCTTTTTAAAAGAAATATTAAATAGATTTATAAACTGTGTTTGACTATCATTTAATTTATTTGTTTGCATTTTTTCTTTAACTGCTTGGTACACAAATTCAGATACATTCATATTATTTTTTTGAGCTAAAACATTAATCTCTTGTTTTTCTTGCTCTGTAACTCTAAAGCTAATTCTTTCTTCTTTATTTATTTCGATTCCTTTAAATCTTTTACATTCTTAATAAGAATATCAATATTTTCTAATATAAATTCTTTTGAAATTAGATTAATTAAATCTTGTTGAGTCATACCTTTAATGTTTAAAATTGTCTTTACTGCATCATAAAGATTAGCATCAATTTTCCCTTTAATTACACAATTTTCGTTATTTATAATAACCACCTCCATAACATTTTTTCTTTTGTTTTTATCAGTTTTTATATACCTTTTTATGTAGCCCCTAAAAGCAGGATAACTACGGCTGACAAACAACATCGCCAGTGGCGAGTTAGCCCTAAATATAGGGGATTAGCAAAGTTTCAAATGTATGACAAGCCATCTACTTGTATGACTTTTTGATGACAAAAAATAAGCCAAATTTTACATAACTTTACGGTTTGTAAGACAAATGTTATAACAAAATCGGCTATTTTTTGCCCCAAAAATGCCACTTTTGTACTCGATTATGTACAATTTTTTTCTATTTTAATACATTAATTAGTACATTAAATTGCGATGTTTATATCTTCTGTTAACTCTACTTTATACCTTTCGTTTAAGAGATTTAAAGTTGCTTCAAAAACTTTTTCAACTAAATTTTCGTCTTCGCCAAAGCTTTCAACAACCTTACGCACAACTGCCTTGCTGACATAATCTTCATGATTTTTCTTTAGATCATGTGCAATAGAGTTTGCAATTGTTTCTGAATAAGAATAGACTAATTCTTCTTCTTTCGCCATCTTCTTGCTCCTTTCTGAATTCATTATTATATTAATGAGAGCCACATCAACTTCTGTTATTTCATCCATTAATTTTTTAATTACCTTATCTTTTTTATAGTAATTATCAGCAACATTAAATACATTATTATCATTATAAGGAATATTATTTTCTCTAAATCTTTTTTCAAGTTGATGCATTAAATCGTACCTTTTTACTTCTAACTTTACTTGCTTTTTATAGAAAGGTAATGAGTAAAAATCAACTTCATAATCCCTTTTTAGAATTAACATTGCCTTATAATATATTGGTATTTCTTGTTCTAGATTATAATTAAAATTACAAAAAGAACAAGCAATTAAATCAACAAACTCTTGAGGCTTTTTCTTTCTAATAATAAGATCATAGCTATTGAATGCTATTGATTCGCTATCCATTAAGTCTTCAAAATCTTTAACTGTTAAGTCTTTTTTAGATGGCAAATTCAATTTTCTTTTGACTATATTTTTTCCTCCTAATTAGTTCCATAAATTATAAACTTTGGATCAATTAAATCTTTTTCTTGAAATGAAATTTTATTTTTCATAATCATAAAGTGAAGATGACAACCTGTACTAGCACCAGTCGAGCCAACTTGTCCAATCGGTTGTCCTTTTGCAATCGGCTCATCCTTTATTACAGTAATAGAATTATCCAACATGTGTCCGTATACTGTAAAAATAGCACCAGCATTAGTTGTATGTTTTATATAAACATAATTACCCAAGCCCGTAGGACTATAACCAACTTCATAAACAATTCCATCAGCACTTGCAACAACATTATTACCGCAGGAAGATGCTAAATCCATACCTGAATGGAATTTTATTTCACCACTTCCTAATGGGTCTAAACGGTTTCCAAATTCAGATGTTACAGAAAAATAATCTCTACTTTCAAATGGGATATCAAACCCATCTTCAAGAGCAATAACAACTGATGGATCTGATGTAATAGATTGATTACCCATTAAAGCAATCATTAAAATTAAAAGCAATACAAAGGGAATACCAATTATAAAACTTAATTTTAGAAGTTTTATATCATTCAATTAACGACCACCAGCTGTACCGAATAGCTCTTTTTCTTCTTGTCTTAAATGAATTTGGATAGGTAATCTTGTATCTTGAGATATAACAAATAAGCCTTGTCCTCGAGAGGCAGTTGTAAGAAATTGTACCTCTGATTCACTTAATTTCATCATATCTTTTACAGAATCAATTTCTTTTTGACCTTGAGCCATTATCATTAAATAAGCACTATTATCAATAATAACCTGTCCATATCTTTCTAACCCAGCCGAACAATAATCTGCTAAGTTTTGAGATATAGTCCATAACGAACCATTATATTTTCTAATTCTTTTAGAAGTTCTTTTTAAGAAATCAATTCCATCTTTATTATTTGGGTCAATTAGTAAATGAGATTCATCACAAACTAATATTACTTGTTCGTTTCTGTTTTTGCTAATTTCATTCCAACACCATGATAAGATATTAAAGAACTGAGTTTTTAGAATAGTATCATCAGAATCAACAAGACTATTAATATCCAGTACGATAAAATCGCTATTATTATCTACCTTAATAGATGAAGTTCCATTAAATAATCTGGCATCAGCACCTATTGTTGCTCTTTTTAGCATAGAACATATTTTTTCTAATGATTCTATAACATTACGAGCTTCTTTATTAATTTTAGCTTCTGTTAATTTTTCTCTAGTCTTATCATATAAATCTTGCATAATAGGGTAATCATCACTTGAAAGTTTAGATAAATCTGTATCAAAATCGATGCCTTTATCCCTATAAACTTCTATTAAAATCTCTTCAATTTTTGTTAATTCGTAAGCAGATAAATCTTGTAAATAATATTTAATAAATGTTCTAAATGTTTGAAAATGTTTAGATAAATCATTATTAACATCTTTAGAATCTTTATCATCAAAATCATCAGCTCCTAAGCGAACTTCTAAAGGATTAATTATTCCCGAAGTACCAGTACCGCAATCAATCCAACATCCTCCGACATTTTCGCAAAGGTCACGGAATTCACGCTCTGGGTCAATTACTATAATTTTAGAACCACGACACCATGCTCCACGAATTAATTTTTTTATTAAAGTTGACTTTCCTGAACCAGACTTACCAATGATGACAGCATTGGAATTATTTCTTTTATTAGTTCTTTTCCATAAATCAAAAAATATTAAACCACCTAAAGCATCATTGCCAAGCATAATAGCATCGCCATCATCTTGTAAGTTTTGAAAAATAAAAGGAAAAGAAGAAGCAACAGTCATCATTGGAATAGGTAAACCATATTGTTTTTCTAAATCGCAATACATAGTTGGTAAACACATTTTCAATGACCTTTCTTGTTCAAACATTAAATCGGCGCCACCTAAACCATAAGCAGATAAAGTTGCTTTTAATTCTTTTTTAGCTTTTTCCATACTTTCTTTAGTTTCACCATAACAAAGAAAATTTACAGTTAATAGAGAAAATCTTTCATGCTCTCTATCTATACGATTAACAAGCTCTACCAAATCTTGCATTTGATTATTAAATAATATTTGATCGTTATAATCATTTATATTTATCATTTTAGATTTTAATTCTGATATACTTTTTTTCAAAGTATTACTTATTTCTTGATTATCAGTTGGGCTTATAGTCATAACCATTCTAGTATTATTAACATTAGCAACAGCTCCTAACCACCCGATATTAACTAACGATGGGTAGGACACCAAAGTTAAAACACTAACATAAGCATCACCAAGTATTAAATCTTTTTCGCTAAATTTTAGCCCTTTTGGGGCAATTCTTTCCTTAAACGAATGATTTATGCTTGTACCATCTTTCTTAAAGGTTTCAAGCGAAGAAACTGGGTTTAATAAGACATATAATAAATCCCGCCACTCCTCACTAGAAACTCTAAAACTGGTTAATCCAATAGAAGAAAATTCTTGAATTAAATCATTAACTTTTTGATTAAGCAAATTTTCGTTAGTTAAATCTTCCTCAACTATTAAGTAGAATTCTCGATTTACTACTGATTTACGATTATTAAGACTACTTATAAAATCGTAGTCTTCTTCTAATAATTTAATTTTATATTTATTTTTTGTTTGTTTAATTTTAGAACCTAAAATATTTAAGTTATTATCTAAATTAATCGGTTTATCAACACAAAAAATTTTTATAGGATAATCAATCGAATTTAAAGCCTTTTTTAATTGAGAAACTTTTGCTTGTTGTTCCTCATCAAAAAGTAATGACAAATTAATAGAACTAATTTTAATACCAGCGAGTAACCTGTCATTATCTAAATACACATAATTATTCCAGACATCATTAAATGGAATAAAATCTAAAATTGTTTTAGGGATTTTCTTCTTTAAAGAATTATTTTCTTTATTAAATTTAGAAATTGTTTATCCCTCCAAGTAGATTATTTAATTGAGAAATGATATTTTCTGTTGTTTCTTTTTTAGAATTTAACTTTTTCATTTCATCTAGCTTAATTACAAGTAGGATTATCTTCCGATTAAATTCAGATACAGACATTTTATTTTTAAATGCTATTTTTCTGAATTTTATTTTATCATTATGCTCTAAATAAGTGTAAATATAATCATCATATAAACTTAATCTATTATTTTCCATATTATCTATTTATCCTATCTAGGTGTTTTCTAACGCCATCAAAATCATATTTTTTTAGTATTCCCATATTAAGAATGGCAATAGGAACATTCGTGTAATTATAATTAATACAGCCATTAATTTCTTTTATAATTCTTTTCTTTTTTAGAACTTTTAATAAACCATTATTTTTAATATAAGGATCTAAAAAGACTTTATTATTATCTAGATAGACATCTTCTAAATTAAGAGTTATGTCATGTGATTCGGTATCATTTTCATATTTTAATCGCAATCTATTGTTATGATAGGTATAAACACTAATATTGTAATTTTTATTGTTTAATTTGATTATCTTTTTTCTAATAAATATTCCTCCTTATATGCTTAAAGAATTAGAAATTTCTTTTTCTTTTAGCAAGTTAAGATATTCTTCAACACCTTTTTTATCATATTTTTTCAATTTATCCATATCTATTCTGACATATTCATAAGAGCCATAATTTACTGGATATTCACCATATGACTCGGCAATAATCCCAAGTTCTTTCATTTTTGGTATCAAATGTAAGCCATAGGAATTTGTGTTAGCATTTAAATAACATTCATTAGTATTTGTAACAAATAACTCAGGGATATTAATGGTAATATCCCCGTAAAATTCATTGTCAAAAACATTAAATGCCCCTATATATAATCTTCCGTTTTTTTCATACGAACCAACTTCTAAATACACTTTACCTTCTTTAAATTTAATTGCTTTTCTTTTAATAAGCTATCACTCCTTACTTAAATTTATATTCTTTCTGATTATAATTAAATTTTAAAAACTTTTTAAAAATAATAAATGGGGTAGTACCGTTGGGTAATGGCAATAACATTAAAAATGTAAATAAAGGTAAGATAAAAAATAAGAAAACCTTTAATTTAAAATGAATTGTTAAACTTTGTAAAATAAAGCCTATAAGAAAACTAATAGATAAAACTATTAATTCTACAATGCCAAACCCCTTAAAAATTTCTCGTTTTACTTTAATGTTTTTGGGTATTAAATACATTATTTTTTATCAACATCCAATCTATTATTAGCATTTAAACTTGAGTTGTTTAAATATTGATTACGAATAGGGTTGTATTGTATTCTATTTACATTATTTATTTTGGCTGGCGTACCAGAATTATTATTATTTTCATGTAGGAAACTGTTAACTTGTCTATAAGCACCATAAGAATCATGGTGGGCTAACATTTCTTTTACTTTATCTAATTGAGTATCATCTAATGATGAGTCTTTACTTAACATATTTGATATACCACTTACTCCTCTTCCTAAAATATTTCTACCTTGACCGACAACATTAGCTCCTACAGATAAAGTGCTCATCATACCAGTTTTAGCAACTGCTAATCCATGGGCTGTTCCAAATCCTAGAGCCATCATTGACTGCATATCTCCATAAGCAGACATCATACCAGATTGTTGTCCAAGTAGGCTATTAATAATTGTTGGTGTATTAATAATAAATAATAAAGCACCAATTATTAAAAAGATACCAGTTAAATTGCCATTACTCGTAAATGCGGTGCTAAACATCGCTAGCAAAAGTCCGATTGAAACAAATTGAACGACCGTTATTAAGAATAAGCCCATAGAACTTTTACACCAAGTTTCAAAGGCTCTACCATTGTTAGTAAGGCTAGTGCAACAGAATGGTCCAATAATTTTATACAATGCTATTTCCATAACTCGTCTTGACATTTGGATAGCAACAAAAAAGAGAAGAAAAATGGTTACTATTGCTAACACAATTAACATAAAAAAGTTTAGCGAATATTTGTAACTATCCCCAACCACCAAGACACCGCCAGTTGTAGCATTAATATCAATTGTTTTCCAGTTATCCACAAAGTATGCACTATCTTCTTCGGAGGTTTCATTATTATAAATCATCGACCGAATAATAGCTTTTGATATTTCATTTTCTGCATTAGAACTATTATTAATTTCTGATATTGATATAACATCTTCTGTAAGAGCAGTAGAAATATTATGTCCAAAATCATATAATGGACCAATTAAAAACATCATTGTAATTGCTAAAATAACACCTCGATAAATAGATAATGGACTGCCTCGATTATCATTTTTAACGATATAATTCATTATTAACTCAATTACTACTTTAAGAATTAACCAACTACAAGCTACAATAATAGCACCACTAAAAATTTTATTTACATATTCATTATTAAAAAATTGGTATCTCCAAATTTTATCTATGATACTAAAAAAACCATCTAATAGCCAAAGTACACCTTTGCCAATAGTCCAAAACACATTACGATAAACATCTGAATACCAATGTTGCTCAACTTGTGTAACTGTTAATAATTGTAATATTCATAAACACCTCCAAATTATTATCTTCTCTTATAAGTGCTCCAGCCACTATCACAAGAAATCTGTTTATATATAGAATAACCGCTCCCAGATTTCGGAAGTATATTCCATGCTTTGTTATATAATTCCATTGCCTTTGAATAGTTGGCAGTACACCAAATTGAATTCCAGTCTGTAACCTCACAGAAGTCATAACCAGCCTTTTTAATTTTTGTTAATTGGGCTTTTGCATTTGATCGCGATACAGAACCGAAAGAAGCACTACAATTATATTCTGAAATATTAATTGTAAAACCAACTGCATAATTAGGTTGATACCATGTACTCCATGGAGTATAGCCACTAATATAGTAGAAATTACCATCATAGCCTAAAGCATTAGCATTAGTATTTGGTGTAGATATATATGAGCCGTATTTATTTACTGTTGTTAATCTATGTACACCATCTAAATAGAAATGAGCTTCATAATTGTTGAAATACCATGTAGGATTAATATTTAAACCATCAATACCAACAGTGAAAGTTTGATCGTAATTAGTATTCGCAACCGCACTATCATTTGTTTTAACTCTAACTCGACTGCCAAATTCAACATTTTGATACCAATCAATAACATTTTCGGCAACTAATTTATCATTTACCCATACATTGAATGTATAACCATCTAAACCACCATTATAAGTTGTGCCATCAATAATAGGATTTACATCAACTGGATAACTATTTAAGCACCAGTTTGCTACATAATTAAGATTACCAGTTGTTCCTTTGGGAACATTAACAAGTAATTCAGCTATGTTACCATTGCTACCAGTCCAGCCAGTAAAACTTGAGCCAACCTTAGATGGAGTTGCAAGGGTAAAAGTTTCTTCGATATTATAAGAAGTTTTGTTACCAGATATAGCTCCGCCGTTAAGCTCGTAGCTAATAGTGTAATTCTTAACTTTCCATTTAGCGAATATTTCTTTATTATTAATTTTTTTAATATCATCAATACCGATATCATAATTAATATCACCATCGACAGAATCACTATAACCCGCAAATGTATAACCATTTTTGGTTGGAGTTGGTAAGGTTGTTTGAGTTCCTGTAACAGTTAATTTATTAGATGGTTGATAAATACCATCATTACCATTTAAGGTAAAAACATATTTTTCTGTTTGAAAGTTAGAATTTAGTGTAGTCGAAGTTGTATAGTAAGCATAAGTGCCAATAACCGTTAGAAAGATAGCAAGAATAAAAGGAATGACCTTAATTTTCTTCTTCATTTGTCATCCCTCTTTTTCTATCATAATAATCGCACAATAAATCGAACATTATTGTCATTATTGACATAACTAGCAAATACTTACGATTATATATATAATCTGCATAATATCCGATATACGGAATAGACCAATCAGTTCCTTTACCAATTACTTGCGAATTATTGACCTCATAAGTATCTATTGAAATATTATTGTCGCCTTTTGTGATAAAACCATTATCAGTTATATCAACAATCCGATGGGAAATAATATGTTTATTCAATCGATAAACTAGAATATCACCTTTTTTAAAATCTTCTATATTAGTTTTTTCATAATACAAAATTCCCCCAACTTTTAAGGTCGGTTCCATGCTACCAGATATAACTACTAAAGGCTTTTGTCCCCAGATTGTAGGAACAAAGATAAATAGATAAATTAATATTAATATATACAAGACTTTTATTGCAAAGTTTTTTAATATCTTTATCATTTTAAAAGCCCTCGCTTTCTGTAAAATTTATTCTTTTAATTATTATTTCCACAAGTTATTAGCTTGATCGTATTGTACGGTATCAATTCTAATTGTTAAAGTATAAGTTGCATTATCATAACCATCACCAGTAGAAGTATAAGTTACTGTTTTACCATCTTGAGAAACTGTTTCTTTTAAAGATGCAGTAATTTTCTCATTGAACTTAACACTTTTAATAAATGAGGAACTAGTTTTACTTGGTTTTAAAGCTGTCATATTATCTTTTGAACCATAGTAGTAGAAACCATCTTCGGCTTTTGTCCAATCAGTTCCGAAAGAAATGATAGATGCTACATTATTTTTAGAATCTTTTAAACCTAAATCCTTACCGTTGGCACTTGTCCATTTTTCTGTATATGAAGCTCTAAGTGCCATATCAATATTGCCTGTATTAGTAACTGCAACGGTCTTTTCATTAGTTGTGCCAGGTGTCCAATTTGATGGGCTTACAAACTTTTCTACAATTTCATTTTGATATAAAGCTGATTTAAACTTATTTGTAATATTTGTGCTTGTAGTAAAGTACGCTAAAGTGCCAGCAAGAACAGTTAATAAGCTAATACCTCCAACTACCAATAATTTCTTCTTATTCTTTTTTTCGTTTTCATTTTGATTATTTTTCATTTATTTACCTCTTTCCTCTAATTCAAAAATGAATATTAATTGTTGATTACTTTTTCTTTTACAAGTAATTAATGTCAATGTGTTTTTATTTTGATTTCTAATAATTGAGGCATTGCTAGTTTTAGCAATTTCATAAATTTTTACTAATTCATAATTATATGTTTTAGCTTGATAATTAACTTTGGCAATATCACCAATTTCTAGCTTATTTAAATTTTTAAAATAAGCGGTTTTAGATGTACCAGAATGTCCAGCAATTATTAGATTTCCATGATATACATCAGGCATATTTGAAGATTTTAAAACTTCTATATTCTTATTAACATTATTTAATTTAGAATCTATTTTGTAAAATCCTCTTTGAAAATTTATTTTTTCAATAGAAAGTATGCCTATGTAATTTTCTTCAATTTTTTTAATACTTTTTACAGTCTTAGCTTCATCATTATTATTAACATCTAAGACATCATCTTCAGTATTGTTTTCTATTTCAAAATACTTTTCGACTTGAATATTATTATTCAACTCATTTTGATACTTCGAAAAAGTTTTATAAGTTATTATTAAAAAACTAATACTTATGCTTACTAATGAAAATATCATTATTACAAAAGTGTTAGTTTTCTTTATTTTTTTTCTTAACATAAATTAATCCACTAATGCCACTAACTAAAAAAATACCAGTAAAGTAATTTAATAACTTATTATCATCTTTACCAGTATCAGGAACATCAGGAATTATCTTTTCATCCGTCATAGTACACTTTACGATTTCGCCATCCTTTAATATTTCAAATGGCATATTTTCATAGTTAAGTGTATAACCATTAGGAGCTTCAACTTCCTTTAGATAATATTTGCCAACAGGTAAGTTAGGTAACATAATTTTACCATTACTATCAGTTTTACCTCTAAAGACTAACTCATCTTTATCTGTATAAACCTCCATTAATGTATTTGGTAAAGTATCACTAGTAGAGAAGTCAGCCTTTGTAAATTCCAAAGTTCCCTTTGGCAAATGATTTTTTAAGACTAGTTTATAATTAATTACAGAAGTATATTGGTCTTTATACTTTAGTTCGAACTCATATTTAGATTCATCTAATATATGATTATCAACAGTTGATATTTCACGAATATAATATTCTCCTAAATACAAATTATCAACTTTAGCATAGCCCTTATCATTAGTAGTTAATTCTTTTATTAAACTATCTTTTTTATATATTAAAATGCCTACCGAATTATAAATATCTTCGTTGGCATATAAACCAATTTTTACATTTTTAAGATTAACTTGATTATAAATATAACCATTTTCAGTTAAATCTAAACTTTCGCCTAATTTATTAATTTCAACACTACCTTTAACAGCTTTATTTGCAAATTTAACTTCAAATATAACTCCTAAAGTATTATCATTAATAAATTTTGAATTTTCATCAATCATAAATGTTATTGATTCCTTATTCCAAAGATAACCATCTATTGGTTGATCGACTTCTTCTAATCTATAAGTACCAGCAATTAATGGGTGTGGAGTAATTAAAATTCCATCATCATTAGTTGTAAATTCACAAATAACCTTATCAGTTTTTTGACATACATATTCCTTTTTAGAAACATTGTATATTTTAAACTTAATATTAGCTCTTTTAATTACTTTGCTGGTATCTTTATCTATCTTAACGACTTTTAATTTAGCACGCAAAATTTTATCAGTTAAATTCTTAACAATATAACCATCAACATTTTCATTGACAACAATTTCAAAGTCTTTAACCTTTTCATAATTAGCAGTAGTATTAACTTGTTTTACAATGTAAGTTCCATAAGGAAGTTTAATACTAGCAAAACCATTTTTATCTGTTGTTATACTTGCTACTTTTTTATTAGTCGATTTTAAATAGATAGCAAAAGTAACATTGCTTTCTGGTGCTAAAATTTCCGTTTCACCCGAATCTAAAACCTTATATATTTTAAGTGTCTTTTCAACAACTTTTTCTTTAACATCAATTTTAGGATTTAAATTATCAGTAGTTATTTCAAAATAATATTTTGTTGCATCAAGTTCATAACCTGTTGAAGCCTTTTCTTCTTGAATATAGTATTTTCCTACTTTAGAAATAGAATCACTAGTTACATATTCTCCCTCTTTGGTAGTTATGCTACCAATTCTAGTGCCATTTTCTTCGTAAATACCATAAATGGCATCGCTAAGAGATGCATCACCTTGAGATTTTATACTGTTAGTATCTGCATCAACTTTTCTTATGGAAACTTTACCAGTTACCACTTCGAAATTTATATGTAAATCGATAGGTTCATAACTTCCTGCTTCAACTACATTTTGACTATTAGAATCATAAAAAACTATTGCTGGGTGCGAATAGTTTGTGTCTTTCTTTTCTAAAGTTATTTTGCCTGTACCAACTTGATTAGCCACTACGGTTAATTTATTACCATCGATGGATGCTGTGGCATTTTGGCTATCTGAAATTTTAAATTTACTTAAAACATTGTTTGAATCTATTAATTCATTTGTACTGCCAAACATTATTTTCCCTAAATTTCTATTAAAGCTAGGGGTTGTATAATGAGCTTCAACCATTGAATTAAGCTCGTTCATTTCATTAACAAATTTATCAACTTTTTTACCGTTTAATTTATCCGTAAA
>OLOX01002990.1_pt1 | contig 13317 bp, 8 predicted proteins | sample 1672091 | NCBI WGS metagenome assembly OLOX01 (sample SAMEA3136644, study PRJEB25190) | human gut metagenome | reverse complement strand
AATAGTATCCGTCGCTAACTGCAGCAAATCGCGGTCACCGGATACAATGGAAACAAGATATCCTTCCTGCTCCGCTTTTTTCGCCATCGTTCCTAAAATGTCATCCGCCTCAATGCCTTCTTCCGCATAAATACGGATATTCATCACTTGAAGAAGATTTCGGATTACCGGCACCTGTTCACTCAATTCTGCCGGCATCGGTTTTCTTTTCCCTTTGTATTCTTCGTACATTTTATGGCGGAAAGTCGGTGCTTTTTCATCAAACGCTACTAACAAATGCGATGGCTCTTCTTCATCCAATATTTTAAACAAAATATTTAAAAATCCGTAAATCGCATTTGTATGCAAGCCCTCGCGGTTTGTTAAATCCGGCACACCATAAAAGGCGCGGTTCAATATGCTGTTTCCATCAATCAGTACAAGTTTGTTTTCCAATTTTTTGACCTCTTTATTTTTTGATTTTTATTTTCCGTTTGCTTGTGTAACCACTCTCATAGCGTTTTCCTTTTTTGCTGTAATATGCTTTCACACGGATATAATACGTTCCTTTTTTCAGACCGCACGCTTCAAAACGGTTTCCGTTCAATATGTATTTCTGTGTTTTTTTCGCAGCGAAGGAAGATGCCGTCGAAACTTCCATCTGGTACCCATGTACCATTTTCCCACTCGAATAAGTAATCGCAAACGATTTCTTGTTTTTCTTCAATTTCTGAATTTTCGGTGTCTGCGGCACAATTTTAAAGGAAATGGTTTTCTTTCCGGTAAAATTGCCCATGCCCTGTATAACAACCGATGCTTTTCCGATTTGAAGATTATTCCGGTACACCAATGTATAGTCTCTATTTTTCTCTAATTTTACTTTCCCCACCTTCAACGTCACATTTGGTTTCACCCATCTTCCGGTATAACTCTTTGTCTTTTTATAATGACAAGTTACTGAGCGAACCGAACGTTTCACAATGGTATAAGAAACTTTTTTCGTCCCCTTGTAATTACCAATTCCCTTAATCGTAATTGTTGCTTTTCCTAAATTTTTATTATTCTGATAAGATGCCTTGTAATCTTTTCCGGAATCAAGCACCTCTTTTCCATCCTTAACCGTTTCGTTTCCTTTGATTGCCTTACCTTCATAAGCATATTTCTTTTTCAAACGAATCATTTTCTTTGTCAGAGCTTTTTTCTTAACCGGAACTTTCACACGGATAATCACCGTACGGTACATTGCTGTATTTTCCGGCACATATTTCGCACGATAACCGGAATATTTCTTTGCTTTCACCTGGCAAATTAAACGATATCCGATATCTTCTTTTGTCACTTTGTAGGTAAGCCCGGTTGCTCCTTTAATTGCTGCCGCTCCGTCAATGGTTGTGACATCATCTTCTTCTTTTACATTTGCCACAAATTTGTGGATGGCATCCAACTCATATGTGCCATCGTCATCGCTGTCATCTTCTTCGTCATCATCCTCATCGTCATCCGCTTCCAAATCGTCTTCTTCGGCTCCACCTGTCTCATCTAACACGGACTCAAAACTCTCTGCATCCTCTGCTTTTTTTACACGATACCACTGATAAGACAATTCACCCGGATCCACTGAATCCAGTGATGGTTTTGCGGTAAGCATCTCATCAATTGCCGGTGTTCCGGTTATTTCCACACTTCCGGCAATTGCCATTTTGTCAGTAGTAAAGACCGCACTTTTTGCCACTGCCGATTCATTTCCTGCATCATCTGTCATAAAAGAATAAATTACATATTCCGTTTCCGCTGCAAGTCCATTAAATGAAAAATCAGAAGCTTTTACACCATCTACTCTTCCATAGCCGACAATCCCATAATGAGAAGTCACACGCGACAATATAAATTTCGTTGTCATACCACCGCTTTCTTTCTCTGCCTCTTCGCCTAACGCCTTTGGCAGTACCACATAATAAAATTTACCCGGTTCATTTCCGGTAATCAATCCGGAAGAAGTCGTATCAGTATCACTGTCAAAACCGGAAACCGATGTAATCTGTGGTGCTTTAAAATCAGCTACAATTGTAATCGTTTTCTTTGTCGTATCAATCGCATTCTTTGTCGCATCTGCCTGTTTCGATGCTAAATAATAAGCAATCTCATTTTTTCCTTCTGTCAACGTCACAGACATCGTATCTGCCCAATTTGCATCCACTGAAGCCTGACTGCTGATTCGATAGCCTGCCGGTGCTTCTATCTCAACCTTATCGTCTGTCAATCCTGTCCTGTCTGCAATATTAATTGTATCTTTTTCCGTCTTTGCCACCGCATTCGTATGATAAGCACGAATTTCATAAGCCGGAGCATTTTTTGCCAGCTGATAAGAAATTTTCTGTTTCTCATCACTGCTTCTTTCATCCTTTAATACAAACTGCTGTTTTCCGGCAGTCTCCGACGAAATCGTAAGTGTAACTCCATCCGGCAAATCCTTTTCATCGGATACTGCGTAATGCACATCTCTGATAAATGTACGCTTCTGTCCATAATACTTCCACAAGCTGGAAAATGGTGTTACCGTAACAATTTCTTTTGGTTCAGCTGTAGGCTCTATCGTAGCTGCCCCTCCGGTCGCGCTTCCACCTAAAGTCACATTTGCAGTTAATAATGCAATTTCACTGTTTTTTTGTTCCTTCGCCTGCGTATTCACCGGGGTCATCCCCATAAATAATGCACATGCTAAAATCCATGCTAATCCTTTTTTTAACTTACGTTTTCTCATAAGTTCTCCCTTCTAATATAACTTAATTCATGATAAATTATATTTTACACGTAAATGTGTTGAAACACAATATAAAAAGAAAAGTTGTTTGTGTCAAGTGTTCGTTGGCACTTTTTTTATTTTCAGTAATTCCGTAGAAAAGCTTTGTGTCTCGTGGGCACTCGCGCTCGTTGAGTGCGTAGCGGTATGGGCACTGAAACTACCAGTGCCACATACCGACGTACTCAAACCCACGAGTCGCAAAGTTTTTCTACGGAATTACTGAAATCCAAAGGAACCGGCAGCGAACATTTGTCACAAACATAATCAAACTTACTAACTTTTTTCTAAAAAAGTGTTGACACATTAAAAAAAGGATGGTATAGTAAATATCGTTGTGAGCGGATGTGGCGGAATTGGCAGACGCACAAGACTCAAAATCTTGCGGTGGTGACATCGTGCGGGTTCAAGTCCCGCCATCCGCACTCACTAAAAAGCACTAAAAACTACGAAAATCGTTGTTTCTAGTGCTTTTTTATTTAACGAATTAGATTCTAAAATAATTTGCTTGTAGCAAATATTTAATGACAATTTATTGGGATTCCAGTAATTTAGAAAAAAAACTTTGTGACTCGGGGGTTTGACCACTCACGAGACGCAAAGTCTTTTTTCTAAATTACGGAGCCAAAAAAATTAGTCATATTTTTTACTGTTACATTTTGGGTATTTCGATGCAGTAAAATGATGTGTTTTTTTCATCACCGAACTCGATTTCAAAAAGTATGTATAATACGGTTTTTTGTTGGTGTTTGTGCCATTGATAATCGGGTCGTCAAAGGTCACATCAATGTGATACCACTTACCGGAAAGTTTCACCATATTCCATGCATGGCCGACGCTACCGCTTGAACCGGTTACAAAGCGGCACGGAATTTTAAGTTTTCGCATCACCATCTGAAAGGCACGCGAATAACCATCACACACTGCCACTTTTTTCAGCAGTGCTCCCTTTGCCGTGTGAGATACACTCGGTACATATCCGCGTTTGAGACTGTAATAATCATATTTTACATTTCGAATCATCCAATTATGTACTGCCTGTACTTTTTGATAATTCGTCATATCTTTTTTAATAACCGATTTGATAATCTGGTTTACCCGTTTTCCAACTGCTTTTCCGTATACCGTTACTTTGTACTGATATTTTTTACCGCCGGCAGATGACTGAATTATGGTGGTTCCTTTCTTTTTTGCACGAATTTTACCGCTTTTTGTAACGGATACCACACTCTTTTTCTTACTCTTATACGTTACTGTATTAATGCAGTTAAGCAACGGAATCGTGTCAGTATCTCCCGCAAGAAGGTAAATGTGGGAAGATGCAAATTTAATTTTGTTTGTCGTCGTAACGGCAATTCCTTTTTTCTCGGCATACGAATACGCCTTACTTAATTTTGGTGCTACAAAATTTAAGATTTTTCCACAGTCATAAAGGATATTGTCTGTCAATGTAACAGTTTCTTTTGGAAAAGAAATCACACGAAGCGATGAACATTTGGCAAAAGCATACTTTTCAACTGTCGTTACACTTGACGGAAGAATAATTTTCTTCACCTTTGAATTGTTATAAAAGGCAAGCGAAGAAACCACCGTTACCGTATTTGGTACGGCTACGGTTGTATCGCTTCCCCGATAAGAAATCAATCTGCCATTTTCAATCAAAAAATCCAAATTGTCGTAGGTACTGTCGCTGTTTTCTGTCGTTACCTCTCCAGACACAACGGAAAAGGATGCCGGCATGCGCTCTCCTAAGATTTCTCTTAAAATCGAAACCAGCACATCGGTATCTGACTGGCTTCCGTAAATTCTCGCATACTCGTCCTTTGTCACCTCATAGCGGACGTCATCCAGATAAACATAATAATGCGTCACCTCTGCCGCCCTGCTGTTTTTACAAAATACAGGCAAAAGCATACCGCATAAAATTAATAAAACAACAATTCCTCCGATTCTTCGGATTTTCTGATTTGTATTCATTCTAACCTCTTTTCCAATGCCTCCACAACAATTTCAAGGACTTTAATCCTTGCGTATAACTTGGAATTTGCCTCAATAATATGCCATGGGGCTTCTGTCGTCGATGTGCGTAACATCATCTCATCGACTGCTTTTTCGTAGTCATCCCATTTGTCACGGTTGCGCCAGTCTTCATCTGTAATTTTCCACTGTTTTTCCGGCGTTTCCATTCGCTGCTTAAAGCGTTTTTCCTGCTCATCTTTGTCGATGTGCATCCAGAATTTCAAAACAATTGTACCGGATTTTACCAAATGGGCTTCCATATCATTAATTTCCTGATAAGCACGTTTCCATTCTTCCACCGTAGCAAAACCTTCCACACGCTCAACTAACACTCTTCCATACCAAGTGCGGTCAAAAATTGCCATGTGTCCGTCCTTTGGAAAATGATTCCAGAACCGCCACAAATAATGATGTGCTTTTTCGATATCATTTGGCGAAGCAATTGGCACCACTTCATAACCACGCGCATCCATACACTGGGTAATGCGCTTAATGGCACCGCCTTTTCCACCGGCATCCCAGCCTTCGAATGCTAGCACCACAGGCACACGCTGCAAATACATCTGATTGTGAAGTTTCTCCATCCGCTTTTGCAAATCTTTTTTCTTTTCCTTATATTCCTCAGGCGTCAAAGAGAGCGTCAAATCCACACCTTTTAACACACTGTTTTGCAGATATGCATCTGTATCCTCACTTTTAGAATCCGTTTCCGGATTTCCTTTTTTCTGATTCTTCTCGACCGCCTGCTCCAGCCCGTTTACAATTGTCGTTAAAATTTTATCTACTGCAAATTTTTTGTCCATTGCCTCGACAATTGTCCACGGCGCATTTGCCGTATCGGTCTGTACCAGCATAGTATCAAATTGTGAGAAACATTTGTCATAATTCTCATTATTTTTCCAGTCTTTTTCTTTGACACGCCAGCTCGTGTCCTCACTGCCTGCCAAATGGTTTAACCGTTTTTTCTGCTCCTTTTTTGTAATAGCAAGAAAAAACTTAATCAAAACAACTCCATCGTCGGTAAACTGCTTTTCGTACCGACAGATTTCGTCCGCCTGTAAAATATCCGGGAACCCCTGATACCAGCTGTGATCAAAAATATGAATTCTTCCTTTTGCCGGCATTTTCGTCGCATAACGCCATAAATACGGATGCCTTTTATACTCTTTGGTTTCCTTTTCCATCGTAAAAACCTGAAAACCTCTTGGGTCAAGAGGACGAATCATCCGTCCAATCATTGTTCCTTTTCCGGACGCAGAAAACCCCTCAAACACAATAACAATCGGAATCCCCATACTCCGGCACTGCCGCTGCAGTTCTCCCATACGAATTTCTAAATGTACCAGTCTCTCATCATAGTCTTTGCGAACTTCTTTTCGCTCCATCATTACCTTATCAAGCATAAGTAACACCCCTTTTCACTATCTTCTTGGTCTGCCCCACATCTGATTTTTACGGAGTAATTGGTACTTAGCATACGCCTGTTCCAAAATTTTGCGTTCATTAGCAAACTTCAGCAGATGATATGCCTCATGGTATTTATAATACCCCGAATCCTGAAAATATTCCTCCCTTTGCGGTTTTGAATAGAAACTATCCGACTGCATTAAAAACCAATGAACATCTTTGGATACCGTCCCTTCCGGCACATCAAATGTGTAGTGGCTTCGGTCAACATAGTCAACAATCCGGCACAGCGCACTTGCCTCCTCCTTTACTTCACGTAATGCCGTCTCCGGAAAACTTTCTCCCTGCTCAACTGTTCCTTTCGGAAGAACCCAGCCTTCATATTTGTGTTTCACATTTTTATACAACAATAATATCTTACCCCGGAAAATTACTACTCCGCCACAGCTTGTTGCTTCTATCATTGCAATCCCTCCTGCGTGGAAATCACGTTCCTCTGTACACGTGTTTTTTTCTTAGTATACCCCATTCTACCAATAAGCGTCAAACACCTTTTTAGCAATCGGAACAGCATAGGCACTTCCGGTTCCCGCAGCCTCTACAACTACGCTGACGCAAAGCTTTTTACCATTTTTTTCCGCGTAGCCGACAAACCACGCATGAGAATCCGTCGAACCGTTTTGGAACTCCGCAGAACCCGTCTTTCCACCTGCCTTATATGGCGTTCCATAGTATAAAGACGTCGCCGTTCCACCTTTTACGGTTCCCCTCATTAATTTCTTTACTTGTTTTGCCTCTTTTTCTGACATTTTCTTTCCGAGTGATTTCGGTGTATTTTCAGAAACCGTATTTCCGTTTGCATCCTCAATCCGGTCAACCACATATGGCTGCATCAATTCACCGCCATTGACTGATGCACAGACAAGTAAAATATTTTGCAGCGGCGTAACCAGTGTCTGTCCCTGTCCGATTGACGCCTGTCTTACATCGCCCTGCGCCGTCTTGTTATCAATCGTAAAACGGGACGATTTCTGCTCCATTTTTTCAAGCGGAATGCTTTTGTTGTAATAAAAGGATTCGCATAACTTGCGCCACGAATTCCGGTTCAAACCATCTCCGATGGAGCAAAATGCTGCATTACAAGACTCGGCAAATGCCTTTTCCAAATCCACTTTTCCGTGCACTTCGCCGCCATAGCACTTAATCTGTTCGCTTCCTGTTCCAATTTTTCCGGTACAAGTATAGTGAAATTTTGAATAATTATCCTGTTCTCTCATAAATTCAAACGCTGTATACAATTTAAAAGTTGACCCCGGCGGGTACAACCCTTGTGTTGCCCGGTTATAAAGCGCCGACTGCTCCCCGGAATCCGATGTCAGTTTGTTCCATCTGGCATCCGTCAATTGATTGGGGTCGTATGATGGTTTGCTCACCATCGCCAGCACTTTCCCGGTTTCCGGGTCCATCACAACAACCGCTCCACGCTTTGAACCAAGTGCATTACTCGCCGCTTTGGAAAGCCCGACATTCAATGTGGTAACTACATTGTTTCCCGGATTTTTTTTACCCTTTAATTCATTAATCGTACTAAGAAACGGATTCAGTCCGGAGGTCAGCATCGTATAACTTTCTGATGCCTCCAACCCAGTTTTCCCGTGCGAAGAACGTCCGACAACATGCGCAAACAAGCTGTCATACGGATACTTTCTCATTTCGTTTCCTGAAGAATCCGTAACTGTCTTTGCCAGCACGTTTCCTTTGTCCGATAAAATTTTACCTTTCGTCACACGCTTAGCTAAAAGTTCCTGACGTTTATTTGCCGAATTGTTTAACACCTGATCCGAATCGTGAATGATAAAATAAACCATATATCCGGCAAGAATAAAAAAGATTGCCATCACAAGATAGGTCACAACCGCCATTTCCCGGTTCTGGCGTTTACTGCCTTTTTCCGGATTTTCGATTAATTGCTGCTTGTTCTTCATTTGTTGTGACCTCCTCTCTTCGGTTTCTCACATACATTCCCTGAATAATACTAAAAATCACAATCGTCGTTATAATGGAACTGCCGCCGTAACTGATTAACGGCAGCGTCACACCGGTTGACGGAATAAATTTGGTTACTCCACCGATACTCAAAAACACCTGAAAAATCAAAACCACACTCAATCCGAATGCACACAATTTATAAAAATTCTTTTTCATTTTTAAAGCGATATTGACAAACATAATAAAGGAACTAATGTAAATCAAAATCAAAAAGATACAGAAAATGACCCCCATTTCCTCTGCAATCGCAGAAAAAATAAAATCACTTTCCACAACCGGCACACTCTTTGGCATGCCCTGTCCAAGTCCCATGCCAAACAATCCTCCGGTTCCGATTGCAAACAAACTCTGGCAAATCTGATAGCCGCCCTGATTCATGTTCGACCAAGGGTCCTGCCACGCCGCCACACGCACACGCACATGTGCAAATAACTGATACGCCACAACGGATGCCGCCGTCCCTGCAAAAGCTCCTGCCGCCAGATAGCGCAATTTCATCGTTGCCACATACAGCATCATAAGATATGTTACAAAATAAATCAGTGCTGCACCCAAATCCTTCTCTAACACAAGGATTCCCACATGTACTGCCGCCGCAATACTGATCACGGCAACACTCTTAAAATCTGTCCGCTTTGCCAAAAGGGAAGCGATGAAAAACACATAAATAATTTTTACAAATTCAGACGGCTGCAATTCAAATCCGCCAATCGAAATCCAGTTTCTTGCGCCGTATTTTTCCACACCGATTACAAACACCAAAAGTAACAGCAGGACACCGGCAAGCGCATACTGCCAGCCGATTTTTTCCCAAATCGTAAACCGCTCAATAAACAACGGCACTAAAAGACACACTCCCAAAGCAAGCGATGCCATCACAAGCTGTCTGATTGCATAATCATAGGAAAGTCTGCCAAGCATAATAAATCCAATCATCATGCAAATCATCATGTTATTCCAGATTAGTTTTGACATTCCTTTGTAAAACACCTGATAGATTTTCGTAAAAAACAGAAAAAAGAATAACTCAAGTGCCCACAAAACCACATATTTAATTTCTTTTTCTTCCACTAAAACAACTGCACTGCAAACCAGATGAAGCATCACGATAAGCACACGCTGTGCCCGGAATACTCCCTCATTATTTCCTGCCGCCCGTCCGATAAACGCGCGGTAACTGTAGAAGGTATACAGAGCAAATAAAATAACGATTATATATCGTGAAAGTTCTGCTATAATAAGTTCCATGTTTTCAAAACCTTTCTCATTTCATCGGCTGTCTCCCATGTAAAATGGTGCCATGCCGGCTTATCAAATTCCGGCTTTTTCTCGCCGTTTTTTGTATATATCGTATTGTAGCAAAAATCACAATTATTTACCACATAGAATTTGTCCCCTTTGCCACCGGATACTAAAATTCTCTCTCTTTTTCCATCGCACCTGTCAAGCGTCCGCTTTAAGCATCCCTTCGTCACCATTACTTCTTTGCGCCCATAGCCACGCTTAATTGCCTGGCAGATACCAAATTCTGCAAGCACTTCTTTTGCGCGCTCATTTTCATGGTAAAATATTTCGGCAGCAATCCATGGACAATCTTTAAACCTCTTTTTTGCCACAAGCAGCGCACGGTGGCTGTTAATCACAACCGCACCGACAAATAGCCTGTTTATCAATGTCCTCCACTTTTCTTCCACTCCCGCTTTCATAATCCGTGGGAATGAAAGAATTACCGGACGATTTTGAAGAAGTTTGATTACCTCATCCTCTTCTTTTGCAAATAAAGCTAACGGAAGTTCAATCCATACATCGTTTTCATCCGTCTCAACAACTGTCCTTAACTGCTCCATCGTAGAAACTTTTAGAATGGAGGCATTTTGCCAGACAAGAAGTTCTTTCTTTTTATGCGGTTTTTGCTCTCCCACACTCCGTCCAAACACCGCCTCTCTCTCAAAAGCTGCTAATGCCTCTCGTTTTAATTTGGCGATTTCTCCCATTGGCACAAAGGAATCCTCCTCTAAAGTAATGGAAAAGTCCGTGAGTTTATAATTCGTATTTCCCATTTTCCGAATGCGCTTTTCAATTTCGTCTTTTGTCACAGGACGATTCACGGCTCTTTGTAATGGTTCACCAAACACCGTAACTTCATGCGAAAGTCCCTGCAGTTTCAGAGCAATCGGTTTGCCGATTTTCGCGGTCATTTCCCCTTTCAAAGAAATTTTATCATCAACACTTTCGATTTTTTCATCAATCCATGACAACAGTGCCGCATTTTTTGTACGGTAAACTTTCTGTCCCTTAAATATCGTACTGCCCCTTTTTACATTGCACGTCACAATATCACCGGGTGCTGCTTCATTTTTTACCGTATACTCATATGCTTTTGTATCATCTTCCAAACGAAATTCTAAAATATCCTGATAATGCAGAGCTTCTTTTACACGGAATACCGCCTGTCCTTTGGACGCTTTCAAAACAGTACCAACACACGTACCAAAATGCCCGTTTTTTTTCGGATACATAATATTTTTCTTATCTGTCTCAAAAAGGTATCCGGCACAAAATCCGCCGCGGTTATAAATGTCTTTACTCCGCCTGATATCTTTCCACAGCCTGCTTTCTTTATTCTGAACCAATGCCTGAAAAGTTTCCTTCCCCTCACTCTCATAAACATCGACATAATGGCGGTATAACGAGGACAAATACGCGCTGTACTCCTTCTTTTTCATGCGCCCTTCAATTTTGAAAGAATCGATTCCGGCATCCACAAGTTCGGGAATATGCATAAGCGTACACATATCTTTTGTGCTGAATAAATGTCCGTTTCCATATGCACTCGTAAATGGAAGTCTGCACGGCTGCGCACACATTCCCCGGTTTCCGCTGCGGTCTCCAATTTCCTCACTCATCAAGCACTGCCCGGAATAACAATAGCAGAGCGCACCATGCACAAACACTTCTATTTCCAAATCGGTCTGTGCTCTCATCGCACGAATTTCCTCAATGGTACATTCTCTGGCAGGAACAAATCTTGTAACACCATAGTTTTTGTATAACTCTGCCTCATCTCCGGATAAAATCGTCATCTGCGTGCTGGCGTGCAAATCCATCTGTGGAAAATTTTCATGTAAAAAAGACAACACGCCTAAATCCTGTACGATACAGGCATCAAGTCCCGCCTCATACAACGGAGCAATCAATGGAAACAAATCATTTTCCAGCTCCCTGTCCGAGAGCAGCGTGTTGACCGTCAGATATATTTTTTTATCGTGCATATGCGCATACACAAGTGCCTCTTTCAGTTCATCGACACTCGGATTTTTAGCAAAAGCACGGGCACCAAATCGGCTGGTTCCTACATAAACCGCATCCGCCCCCATTTGAAACGAAGCATATAAGCCATCCAGTGAGCCTGCCGGTGCAAGAATTTCTACATTACTCATTCGATTCCTTTCTCCCTCTATCTTGTAAAGAAGGACTGCATTTTCAGCAGTCCTTTTTCTATCTTTTTTGTTTCAGTCTGGTTTCTAATTCAACCTGTTTTTTCTCTAATTTTTCAACTGAATCATGAAACTCATTGCGTTCTTTTTCAAGTTTCTTAATGGTATCCTGTAACTCAATAATCTCGTGCTTCATGTCTAACACCATTTTGTCTTTTAACTGAGTCTCGGTGCGGTATTCGCTTGCCTTTTTCTTCTCTTTGTAATAATCGTCGGCAATATTAATCGCAAGCAGGGTATTACGCAAATCCAAATCCAGTCTTGCATATCCCTCCTGTTTATGAAATTCTGCCAATTTACGATTAATGTAAGAGGCAATTTTCTGAATGTATTCCGGGCTTTCAAATCCACAAAGTGTATATTTTCTGCCATCAATTAAAACTTCTACATCATTTTTCTTTTTCATCTATGCACCTCACCTGCTCAATTTCCTAATAATTATACATAAAAAAACATTATTCGTCAAATGACAACCCCAAATGATGATATGTTTTTTCTGTCACAATACGTCCTCTGGGCGTCCTTGCTAAAAATCCATTCTGAATCAAAAACGGTTCATAGACATCTTCAATCGTCCCACTGTCCTCACCAATGCATGCGGCTAACGTATCCAGTCCAACCGGTCCTCCTTGAAATGTCTCAATCATCGCCAGCAAAAGGCTCCGATCGGTGTTATCCAGTCCATATTTATCTACTTCCAGCAAATCCAATGCAAAATTTGCGACCGAAAGTGTAATGTTTCCGTCGTATTTTACTTCGGCAAAATCGCGCACCCTCTTTAACAGGCGGTTAGCTAAACGTGGCGTTCCGCGTGAACGTCTTGCAATTTCTCTGGCTCCCTCCCTATCAATCGCTACATGGAAAACCTGCGCTGAACGAAGAACGATTTCGGTTAATTCATCTACCGTATAAAACTCCAAACGATGGACTACTCCAAAACGGTCACGAAGCGGTGCCGTCAGCATACCGGCACGGGTCGTCGCCCCCACCAGTGTAAATTTCGGCAGATCCAGGCGGATCGATCTGGCGGAAGCTCCTTTTCCGATCACAATGTCGATCGCATAGTCTTCCATGGCCGGATAGAGCACCTCCTCCACCTGACGGTTCAGGCGGTGGATCTCGTCCACAAAAAGGATATCTCCCTCCTGAAGATTGTTCAGGATTGCTGCCATTTCACCTGGTTTCTCAATAGCAGGACCGGAAGTAACCTTCATGTGTACGCCCATCTCATTGGCAATGATCCCGGAAAGCGTGGTCTTTCCAAGCCCGGGAGGGCCGTAGAAAAGGACGTGATCCAGGGAATCGTGGCGCTGCTTGGCAGCTTCTATATAGATCTTCAGGGTGTTTTTGGTCTTTTCCTGACCAATGTATTCGTCCAGGGTCTGAGGACGGAGATTTCCCTCCAGGGAAAAATCCTCTTCCATGACGTCTGTTGTTATAATGCGATTGTCCATTATTTACCTCTTATATTCATATAAACGAATTGTAACCGCTTATGTCTTCACAGTTACATACAAAATTCTGCTTAGAGCCTGTTTGAAAAAGGCTTTCTGCAAAATATACCGC
>OLOX01002984.1_pt1 | contig 13334 bp, 8 predicted proteins | sample 1672091 | NCBI WGS metagenome assembly OLOX01 (sample SAMEA3136644, study PRJEB25190) | human gut metagenome | reverse complement strand
TTGAATTAGGAAAGCAGACCGGACATATGGCAGCAAAAGTATTAAAGGGTGAAGCAAAAGCATCTGAAATGAATTACGAAGTAATCAGCGAGCCCAGCCTTTATGTCAATACGGCTGCAGCAGATAAAGTAAGCCTTGCCTTAGATGATGACTTCGTAGCATCTGCTTATGAGAAGTTTGATGAAATTATTGTAGAGTAGTGAGCGAATACAGATTGTTTGGGGAGGAAGAAACGTGTCGTTATTATTAAGTGTATTTGAACAGGGTATGATTTACGCCATCATGGCGTTGGGTGTCTATATCACCTATAAGATACTGGATTTCCCGGATCTGACGGTAGACGGCAGCTTTCCGATGGGAGCAGCGATTACGGCAGTCATGATTACAAATGGGGTTCCGGCAATTCTTACGCTTCCGGTGTGTTTCCTTGTAGGAGCGCTGGCAGGTGTACTGACTGGTCTGATCCATGTAAAGCTCAAGGTAAGAGACCTGCTGAGCGGCATCATTATGATGACCGCTCTTTACACCGTCAATTTGCGGATCGCAGGCAGGGCGAACCTTCCGTTTTATAAAGAAGTAACTGTATTTGATAATAGTCTGGTCAACGGAATCTGCCAGGGAGCACTGGCGTCCTGGAAAATCGTACTCGTGATGGTTGTCATTACAGTTGTGGTAAAAGTGCTTTTAGACGCTTATCTAAAAACCGGATCCGGCTTTCTGCTCCGCGCAGTTGGCGATAACGCGTCGATTGTAACGGCGATGGGACGTGACCGTGGTAAAGTAAAAATTCTCGGACTTGCAATTGCAAACGGTCTGGTTACGTTGAGCGGATGCCTGTTTGCACAGCAGCAGCGCTGCTTTGAAATTTCGGTCGGAACCGGAACTGTAGTGGTCGGACTTGCGAGTGTAATTATCGGAACGAGTCTGTATCAGAAGTTAGAAGGAATCGGATCGATTTCCAAGGCGCTTCACAACGTGCGGGTTGGCATGGTAACGTTCAGTGTTGTGATCGGATCAATCCTTTACAAAGCCTGCGTCGCGATTGCACTTCGCATGGGATTAAAATCTACAGACTTAAAGCTGATTACGGCGGTACTGTTTTTAGTCATTCTGGTTGTCAGCATGGAACGAAAGGGGCGGAAAAATGCTTGAACTTTCCCATATCGATAAATATTATAATCCGGGCTCAGTCAATGAAATGTGCCTGTTTCAGGATTTTAACCTGACGATTCCAGACAGCCAGTTCGTGTCGGTGGTCGGCAGCAACGGCTCCGGCAAAACCTCCATGCTGAACCTGATCTGCGGCAGCATTTCGGCGGACGCAGGAAAGGTCATCGTAAACGGAACTGATATCACCGGTCAGAAAGAATATATGCGCCACCGCAAAATCGGCAGAGTATACCAGAACCCTTCTGCCGGGACGTGCCCGAATATGACGGTGCTGGAAAATATGGCGGTTGCGGATCTGAAAGAAAAAGGTTACGGATTGAACCGCTGTGTCAGAAAGAGCCGGGAAAATGCGTACCGCGAGATGCTTTCCGGTCTGGGACTTGGGCTGGAAGACAAGCTGGAAACAAAGGTCGGTTCCCTTTCCGGCGGACAGCGTCAGGTACTGGCGCTTCTGATGGCGACGATGACACCGATTGATTTCCTGATTCTGGATGAGCATACGGCGGCACTGGATCCCAGAACAGCGGAAATTGTCATGAAGCTGACGGATCAGATCGTCCGGGAAAAGAAAATGACGACGGTTATGGTAACGCACAACCTGCGCTATGCATTGGAATATGGGGACCGTATCCTGATGATGCATCAGGGAAAAATCGTTCTGGATAAAGTTGGGGAAGAAAAGAACCGGCTCAACACGGACGAGATCATGGGTATTTTCAACCGAATCAGCGTAGAGTGCGGAAACTGAGGCTGTTCGGATCAAAAAAAGGCAGGACAATGAGAGGCAATATCAAAAACTCATTGTCCCGCCCTTTTTTATGGCAATAGATTGTTCGCAGAGTTTGCATTCGTATTACTACCGTATTTTTCACCGTTGACGGCGCATGCGCGGGACGATATAATACGGATATCGAAAGGTTTTTGGGCGTTCTATACAATAGCGTGTACCCTTGGCGGACATTCTATTGTCCTGTATAATCGCTGGCGGCGATCTGCCGCAGGCTGCGGATATTCTGACCGCAGGAAAATTCAAAGAGCAATCATTGTTCCGGTCTTTGGAGAGAGACGGGAGGACGGATGGCGTATATCACGTCGTGGTATTGGAATAAAGGAGATTTTCGCAAGGTAAATGAGGATTCTTTTACGCTGCAGCGAGTTCGTGCACGCAAAAAAGAGCTCATATTTGCTGCGGTTTGCGACGGAATCGGCGGACTGCGGGCAGGAGAATGCGCGAGCGGTCTGGTTGCAGAGCAGCTGACGGAATGGTTTTACCGGGAAGGTTTTTGGAAAATGCGCTCTCTTTTCTGGACAAAACGGATGAAAAAGCAGGCACTCGACGCGCTTTTGGACATGCAGGAAAAGCTGGAGCGCTGCGAGCGGGAGGAAAAAATCTGCAGCGGAACGACGGTAACGATGGTGTTTGTTCGCGGACGCAGATTTGTACTGGTGCATCTCGGGGACAGCAGGGCGTATCAGCTTTGCCGCAAACGCTGCTTAAATCGGGAAAAACAGACCGGAACCAGGCAGCTTTCACAGGATCATGAAGAGGGCGGCGTGCTGCGCCGCTGCGTCGGGGCGTTTGGGCTGGAAGTGCCGCAATTGTATACAGGAACGCTGGACGACGGGGACATGCTGTTGTTGTGTACGGACGGATTTTATAAAAAAGCGCCGCCGGATTTTTTCCGAATCTGCCTGTACGAGGAACGGGAAGCAGGGCAACTGTATCGGCGGCTGAAAGGAATTGGGAGCTTTTTGACGGCCCAGGGGGAAAAGGACAATATGACAGCGGTACTGATCGGATATGAAAAGGAGGAATCTGTCTGGAAAAAGAACGAAAAATCGGTGAAAAATATATTTTAAAAGGAGAAACGGCGAGCGGGGGAACCGGAACCGTTTACCGGGCGTATGATCTGCGTCTGCAAAAGATTTGGGCAGCAAAAAAGGTCGGACGGGATTTCCCAATCCGGGAAGAATTTACGATGGGAAAGCTGGCAGATTTAGCGTTTCCGGGGATTGTGGATGTAGTAGAACAAGAGGAAGAGCGCTTTTTAATTATGGAATGGATTGAGGGGGAAACGCTTGCGGCGCAGATGGAACGAGACGGCGCCTTTGCAGAAGAAACGGTGATCGAGATCGGGATCTGTCTGGCAAAAGCGATTCAGAAGCTTCACCAGATGCAGCCACCGCTTTTGTATTTGGACTGCAAGCCGTCAAATGTGATGAAGGATTCCGATGGAAAAATCCGGCTGATCGATTTTGGCAGCGCGCTGGAAGCGCATACACCCGTGACAAAAGGCATTTCCGCGAGTCCTGGCTATGCGGCGCCGGAGCAGCTGAGCCGGGAAATCGAAAAGCGCTGTGTGGATGTCCGGACAGATGTGTTCGGTCTGGGACGGACACTGTATGCGCTTTTGTGCGGGGCAGACCTTTCCAGACCGCCTTATGCGTTTGCGTCCCTGAAAAGCCGCTGTCCGCAGGTCAGCGATGAGCTGGAACAGATTATCATGCGTGCCACAGCCAGGGAGCCGGAAGCACGGTTTCAGACGATGGAGGCTTTTTTGCAGGTGCTTTTGGCGTTGCAGGAGGCTTGCACGGTAGATGATACAGGAAAGAAAGAACCGTTTTGGCAGAAAGTGCGTCGGAAGAAGACGGCGGACTGTGAAGTGCTGCAGAGCGTTCTCAGGACGGCAAAACCGATGGGAAGGTGGATGTTTGCACTGCTGGCGGCGGTTCTGATGCTGCAGGGGGCGACCGCAGATGCAAAGGCAGCAGGCGTAGATCGCGCAGCCGGGAAAATTCCGATCACCCTGCGGGATGGCAGTCTGCGAAAGCTCCTGATAAAAGAAAATGCCGCACTGTATACAGAAAAGCCGGTGTTTTTGGAATTAAACCCAAACACCTTTGGATGCGGGGACGAGGTGCGGGTTATGCTGAGTCTGTACAGTAGAAACGAAAAAATCGGAGAGTATGAGCTTGTGATGGGGCAGAAGCGCTGATGCGAAAAAGGTGCAGGGGCTTCCTTAAACCGGATGCATTTCGGGCGATGCACAGCTGTAGCGAGACGGCATTTTCGGGAGAAGTCTGCACGTCGGGCAGCAAAATTCGTTCGCCGGAAACCGATTGCACTGCCTGTGGGGAAGTGTTAAAATAAAAATAACTGGGCTTTTGAACAAAAAGAACGCGGAAGCGATAAAACGGAGGGCATTATGTACAGAGATCATACCAAAGTCGTAAAAATTGGAAACCGTGTAATCGGAGGCGGCAATCCGATCTTGATTCAGTCGATGACCAACACGCCGACCGAGGATGTGGCGGCGACGGTTGCGCAGATTCACAGACTGGAAGAGGTTGGTTGTGAAATTATCCGCTGCACCGTACCGACGCTGGAAGCTGCGAAAGCGATTTCTGAGATCAGAAAGCAGATTTCCATTCCGTTGGTTGCAGACATTCATTTCGATTATAAGATGGCGATCGCCGCGATGGAAAACGGAGCGGATAAAATCCGTATCAATCCCGGAAACATCGGCGGTGCAGACCGTGTAGCGGAAGTAGTGCGTGTTGCAAGGGAACGCAATATTCCGATCCGTGTCGGCGTAAACAGCGGTTCCCTCGAAAAAGATCTTGTAGAAAAATATCATGGCGTAACGGCAGAGGGGATTGTAGAGAGTGCGCTGGATAAGGTGCATATGATCGAAGATCTTGGCTATGACAACCTGGTTATCAGCATCAAGTCCTCCGATGTTATGATGTGCGTGCATGCGCATGAGCTGCTGGCAGGAAAGACACCTTATCCGCTGCATGTCGGCATTACGGAATCCGGTACGGTTCTTTCCGGTAATATCAAGTCTGCGATTGGCCTGGGACTGATTTTAAATCAGGGAATCGGCGATACGATCCGTGTATCCCTGACAGGGGATGTTGTAGAAGAGATCAAATCTGCGAAGCTGATTTTGCGGACGCTGGGACTGCGCAAAGGCGGTATTGAGGTTGTCAGCTGTCCGACCTGCGGACGCACGAAGATCGACCAGATCAGCCTCGCGAATCAGGTAGAAGCGCTTGCAGCGCAGTTCCCGAACCTGGATATCAAGGTTGCAGTCATGGGCTGTGTCGTAAACGGACCCGGCGAAGCAAAGGAAGCGGACCTGGGTATTGCAGGCGGCATCGGGGAAGGTCTGCTGATCAAAAAAGGGCAGATCATCCGCAAGATTCCGGAGGCAGAATTTATTCCGACTCTGCGGTATGAACTGGAGCACTGGAACGAACAGTAATCGTTTTTGGTGTAAAAGTATTTACGAAAATGGAGAGTAAAATGACCAAAGGTTTCATGGAAGTATTTCCGGAGCTTGTTCTGGAACAGGAAGTACGGGCATTGTTTGAAAAAGTAAAGGTAGAACGGGTGACGACCACGCGGCAAAAGGATCTGATCAGGGTGTATATCAGCTGCGGACGCCTGATCCCCAAAACAGTGATTTTCCGGGTAGAGGAAGAGATTGCAAGACAGCTGTTTCCGAACTGCAATATCACGATCAAAATTCAGGAAAAATTTCAGCTGTCCGCCCAGTACAACCTAAAGAGCCTGCTGGAGACCTATCAGGAGAGCATTTTACTGGAATTAAAGGAATGCAGCCCGGTGGAATACAGTCTGTTCAAATCAGCCAATATTTCCTTCCCGGATGAGGGGAAGCTGGTGTTGGAAGTGCCGGATACGGTAATCGCGCATGAACGCTGTCCCGAGCTTGTCCGTATTCTGGAAAAAATTTGCTGTGAACGGTGTGGAATCCCGATGGAGGCGGTCGCACATTACTGTCAACCGAAGGAAAATCCGAGAAAAGCGGAGGAAGAGATTGCACTGGCAAGAAAAGTGGCGATGATTGCCGCGAAAGCGGGTGCTCGTCCGGCTGCGACGGACTATGGCATGAGCCAGGAGCAGTTCGCCAGCGTAATGAGCGGCGGATACAGCGCGTCCGGTAACGATGGGCAGCCGCAGTATGCAGGCGGACAGGATGGCACCGCATGCAATGCTGCACAGAACGCTGACAATAGCGCAGCGCAGTATGGTGCAGCGGGGATCGCAGGGCAAAATGGTGCGATGCCGGGTGACAGGGCAGAAGGCAGCATGCAGGCTGGCGGTATGGATGACGGCTATGAAGCATATCTTGCATCCATGGGCGCAGCGGCGCATGCTGCGCAGGAAGCTCCGTTTGAGGGCGGCATGGTGATTTTGGCGGAAACAGCGGCAGCAGCGAATCGGATGCGCCCGGATGCACCGGCAGCAGGGCAGAGTGCTCCGGCAATGGGGCAGACGGCAGCTTTTGCGGCAGGCACGAACGGTACCGCATCGGCTGGCGGCAGAAATGCGGGCGGACAGAGCAAATACGGCAAAGGCAAATTCAACCGGGAGGGGCGTGGCGATTATCGCCGCGGCGTCAAAAAAAGTGACAATCCGGATGTGCTTTACGGACGGGATTTTGACGAAGAAGCTATCCCGATCGAGGAGATCATCGGTGAGATGGGAGAGGTTGTTATCCGCGGCAAAATCATCGCAATGGATCAGCGTGAAATTCGCAACGAGCGGACAATCCTGATTTTTGACGTGACGGATTTTACTGACACGATGACCATCAAAATTTTTACCTTAAATGAACAGCTGGCAGAGGTAAAGGAGGGGATCAAGCCCGGCGCTTTTGTCAAAATCAAGGGTCTGACGATGGTGGACAAGTTTGACGGCGAGCTGACGGTCGGTTCGATTGTCGGGGTAAAAAAGATTTCGGATTTTACCACGTCGAGAATGGATCATTCCGTGCGCAAGCGTGTGGAACTGCACTGCCACACAAAAATGAGCGATATGGACGGCGTATCCGAGGTAAAGGATATTGTCAAGAGGGCGTATCAGTGGGGACATCCGGCGATCGCAATCACGGATCACGGCGTCGTACAGTCATTTCCGGATGCAAACCATCTGTTGGATGACCTCTGGAAAGCGGAGAAAGAAAAGCGTAAGGCTGCAGGAGACGAAAATCCGGACAGAAATGATTTCTTTAAAGTAATTTATGGATGTGAAGCGTATCTGGTGGATGATTTGAAGGAAATCGTAACCGGAGATAAGGGTCAGGTATTGCGGGATTCCTATGTGGTATTTGATATCGAGACAACCGGCTTTTCGCCGGTTAAAAACCGGATTATCGAGATCGGTGCGGTCAAGGTGGTGGAAGGAAAGATTGTGGACAGGTTTTCCACCTTTGTCAATCCCCGTGTGCCGATTCCGTTTCGAATTGAGCAGCTGACAAGTATTAACGATGAAATGGTCATGGATGCGCCGGGGATTGAAGAAGTGCTGCCGGAGTTCTTGAAATTCTGCGAGGGTACGATTTTTGTCGCCCACAATGCGAATTTCGATATGAGCTTTATTATGGAAAATGCGGCGCAGTTAAATATCGAGCTGCATCCTACCTATGTGGATACAGTCGGCATTGCGCGCGTGCTTTTGCCGCATCAGGCGAAGCATACACTGGATGCGGTCGCAAAAACGATGGGTGTTTCCCTGGAAAATCATCACCGCGCAGTGGACGATGCGGAAGCAACGGCGGAAATTTTCGTAAAATTTATTCCGCTTCTGGAGCAGCGCAACTGTCACACCCTTGCGGATGTGAACCATTTGGGAGATTCCAGCCCGGATATTGTAAAGAGACTGTTTTCCTACCATGCGATTATCCTTGCGAAAAACGATGTGGGGCGGGTAAATCTGTACCGTCTGGTATCGGAGTCTCATCTGACTTACTTTCATAAGACACCGCGAATTCCGAAGAGCTTGCTGATGAAGTACCGGGAGGGACTGATTCTGGGCAGTGCGTGTGAGGCAGGCGAGTTGTACCGTGCCCTGCTGGATGAAAAGTCGGATGCGGAAATTGCGCGGATCGTGAAATTTTATGATTATTTGGAAATCCAGCCGACCGGCAACAACATGTTCATGATCCATTCCGACAAGATTGAAAATGTCAACTCGGTGGAGGACATTCAGAACATGAACCGAAAGATCGTCAGGCTGGGCGAGCAGTTCAATAAACCGGTTGTAGCAACCTGCGACGTGCATTTTCTGGATCCCGCAGACGAGGTATACCGTCGGATTATCATGGCGGGCAAGGGCTTTAAGGATGCGGACGACCAGGCACCGCTATATCTGCGCACGACGGAAGAAATGCTGGAGGAGTTTCAGTATCTCGGCAGTGAAAAGGCAGAGGAGGTTGTCATTACCAACACCAATCGGATTGCGGATCAGATAGAGACGATTTCTCCGGTGCGCCCGGATAAGTGTCCGCCGGTTATTCCAGACAGCGATAAAACATTGACGGAAATCTGTTACCGCAAGGCGCATGAGCTTTATGGGGAAGAGCTGCCGCAGATCGTTGTGGACCGTCTGGAAAAGGAGCTGAACTCTATTATCAAAAACGGATTCGCCGTAATGTATATCATTGCGCAGAAGCTGGTTTGGAAATCGGTGGAGGACGGTTATCTGGTTGGTTCCAGAGGTTCTGTCGGTTCGTCACTGGTGGCGTTCATGGCGGGGATTACGGAGGTAAATTCCCTGAGCGCCCATTATCGGTGCCCGAAATGCCATTATTACGATTTTGATTCTCCGGAGGTCAAAGCCTTTGCCGGAAACGGCGGCTGCGATATGCCGGATAAAATGTGCCCGGTCTGCGGAGAGCCGTTGATTAAGGATGGTTTCGATATCCCATTTGAAACGTTCCTCGGATTTAAGGGGGATAAGGAGCCGGATATCGACTTGAACTTTTCCGGTGAATATCAAAGTAAGGCGCATAAATATACGGAAGTTATTTTCGGCGCAGGACAGACATTCCGTGCCGGTACGATCGGCACACTGGCGGATAAGACGGCGTTTGGTTATGTGAAAAATTATTTTGAAGAACGCGGAAGCAAGAAACGAAACTGCGAAATCAACCGGATTGTACAGGGCTGTACGGGCGTGCGCCGAAGCACGGGACAGCATCCCGGCGGTATCGTCGTTTTGCCGGTGGGAGAGGACATCAACTCCTTTACGCCGGTGCAGCATCCCGCAAACGATATGACAACAGATACGGTAACGACCCATTTCGATTACCATTCCATCGACCACAACCTGCTGAAGCTCGATATCCTCGGACACGATGATCCGACGATGATTCGTATGCTGCAGGATCTGACGGGGGTTGACCCGACGAAGATCCCGCTGGACGATCCGCAGGTTATGAGCCTGTTTCAGAATACGTCGGCGCTCGGAATCACACCCGATCAGATTGACGGCTGCCCGGTTGGTTCTCTGGGCATCCCGGAGTTTGGTACAGATTTCGTTATCCAGATGCTTCTGGACACCAAGCCGCAGTGTTTTTCCGACCTGATTCGAATCGCCGGATTAGGACATGGTACGGATGTGTGGCTGGGCAACGCACAGACGCTGATTCAGGAAGGCAAGGCGACGATTTCCACGGCGATCTGTTGTCGAGACGATATCATGATTTATCTGATCAACATGGGCATGGACCCGAGCCTTTCCTTCACGACGATGGAGAGTGTGCGGAAGGGGAAAGGCTTAAAGCCGGAAATGGAAGAAGCGATGAAGGCGGTCGGTGTGCCGGACTGGTATATCTGGTCGTGTAAAAAGATCAAGTACATGTTCCCGAAAGCCCATGCGGCGGCTTACGTTATGATGGCGTGGCGAATCGCTTACTGTAAGGTAAATTATCCGCTGGCTTATTATGCGGCGTATTTTTCGATTCGTGCATCCGCCTTTTCCTATGAAATCATGTGTCAGGGACAACAGCATCTGGAAGCGGTCATGGCGGATTACAAGAAGCGTTCGGACAGCCTTTCCCAGAAAGAGCAGGCGTCATTAAAGGATATGAAGCTCGTGCAGGAAATGTATGCGCGCGGTTTTGAATTTTTGCCCATCGATTTGTTTAAAGCACATTCCCGCAATTTCCAGATCATGGACGGCAAAATCATGCCGTCGTTAAACAGCATTGACGGTCTGGGCGAAAAGGCGGCGGACGCCATCGTGGAAGCGGCGAAAAAAGGTCCGTTTTTGAGCAAGGATGATTTCCGGGAACGTTCCAAGGCGAGCAAGACGATTGTGGAGCTTCTGGATACGCTGGGCATTCTTGGGGATCTGCCGGAGTCCAACCAGATCAGTCTGTTTGATTTTATGGTTGGCTGACGGAAGCTGGAAGAATGAAAATGGAAGAATATATCAGAGGAATCCCGTCCGGGCTGCTGACTGCACAGCTTGGGGAGCGGGAAATTCAGGTGGTCGGGATTTCGGAAAACGGATTTGAGTTTCGACTGGAAAAAAAGGCGGCAAGGCAGCTTTTGACAGATGCTGTGTCGGCACAGCACCAGGTTTTGCGAGATGCCGCACCGCCGCAGCACTGCATAGTGACACCGTTTTGTAAGGTGTGCTTTTACGATCTGGAGCAGGCACTCTGGCAGGAACTTGTGCTGACAGAGTATGGGCTGGAAAAAGCACCCGCTTTGCCACAGCAAGGGCACAGGGAGAAGCTGTGCGCTGCCTCCTTTTATCAACTTTATCGGGTCTGCGTAACTTCGCCGGAGTTTCGGATTGCTGTGCAGAAGCTTCTTTTGCAATATACCCGCTACATCCATCTGAAGCTGGAAGAGGATGACGCTGGGCTTGCAGAGGCAACGGTTGGTTATCCGGTGGAATTAGAGGATTGCTTTGCCGACAGCCTGGAAGAACAGAAACGAAAATGGTTTGCGCAGACGGACTGGGAGGCGGTTTTGCGTCCGTATCCGTCTTACGCGCTGGAGCTGGACAGACCGGAATGGTATGAAACATATTTAAAAGAAAGCCTGTCGGATTTTATGGCAGATTACTGGAAGGAAAACAACGTTGCCAGCGCGTTTTACGCAAAACGCCTGCCGGATCGGATTTACCTTGGAAATCAATTCTGCCGTCTGCTCTTTCCAAAGAAAGAAATACTGTTTGCCCTGCTCGAAAAGGCGCGGAGCGAGAGGCTTGGCGTGACAGTTTCGCTTGCATGCCAGCCGGAGGTTAGTTTAAAGGAAGCGGAACAGCTTTTGGAAAGCCTGCGAAGCTGGTGTCAGAAAAACGGATCGATCGAGATCGTCGTCAATGACTGGGGGATAGCGCAGCTTGCAGGCAGATATCCGGAGCAGTTTGAGCTGTGCATGGGAACACTTCTCAATAAACGGAAAAAAGATCCGCGGCTTTCCTATTTAAAAAGCCGCCTGCCGGACAAGGACACCGGACTTTTGGCAGAGAACAGCCTGAATGCAGATTTTTATCAAAAGGCACTGGAAAAAAGCCTTGGATTTGTGCGCTATGAATGGGAAAGCTGTGGGTATCCGCAAAAATTCCCGGAAGGAAAAAACAGCCTGCATCTTCCGTTTTATCAAACGAACACATCGCAATACTGTACCCTTTATGCGCAGTGCAGAGAGCACAACAGGGGACGGCAGTATCTACAGACGGAATGTCCCGGATATTGTCAGATGCAAGCGTTTTTATACCCGGAGCATCTGCATATGACAGGAAGCTACAATTCGTTGTTTGCGCTGGATCAGACGGTTTTGCGGGCGCTGGAGACGGGCGGTGTGGAAAACGCAGTGTTTAGGAAAGAAGAACAGGGGGTGCAGCCTGACCGCGCGGTGCTGAATCTGCTTTGAGCGCAATGCGCGGCATGGAGGTCACACATGGAACTTACAGCGGGGCTTGGCTCGGTTGACGATTATATCCGATATATCGAAGCGGGAGCGGACGAATGCTTCTGCGGTTACATTCCCTATGCATGGGACAGAAAGTACGGGACGGTTCTGTCCTTAAACCGCAGGGAGGTGCGATGCTGCAGCGTGCAGCTGGGTGCATTTTCGGAGCTGGAAATTCTGGCGGCGATGGTGCGGGCGTATCAAAAGCCCGTGCAGCTGACGTTTAATTCGCTGTACTATCTTCCACAGCAGTATCCGGAAATCGCAGAGACAATTCAAAAATGTATGGAAATCGGTTTTGAGGATTATATTATCGCAGACCCGGCGCTGATTTTATATCTTCGGCAGCAAAAGATCGGCTGTCGGATTTCGTTAAGCGGCGAGGTTGGAGAAATCAACAGCGCAATGACAGGATTGTTTGAGCAGATGGAAATCAGCAGAATCATCTTTCCAAGGAAGATGCGACCGAAGGATATGGCGGTTGTGGCGCAGGCATGTGCCAAAAGAAGTCCCGGATTGGAAAACATGAAATATGAAGCGTTTGCATTAAATGAGCTGTGTCAGTTTTCCGGGGCATTCTGCAATTCCCTGCACTGTGACGAGATGGGATATTTGTGCCGCGTGCCGTATCGGGTCGGTGTAGGGAAGAGTCAGCGGAAGGACAGCATCCTTATCGATCACAAAGAATGGGACGGTACCGCGTCTTCAAGGGAATATACCTCAGAGGCCAGACAGTGCGGCGGCACATGGGATTCACCGGAATCAGATTTCGATGCTCCAATCCTGGGCGAAAGTGGCTGTGGGCTGTGTGCGCTCTATGATCTCCAGGGTTCGTAAATGTTCTTTGGAGAATTTGGTAGGGCGGCTGAAGTCATAGTTTTTGACCTGCTTCTCGTCCTCCCCCTGGATCTGGTCTACATCCAGGTCTCCCTCAGACAACTGTTTCAGAAGATTATCAATTTCACTTTGTGAAAGTATATCACTCACAGGCCCTCACCTCCTGTCATCTTATTTTCCCGCTTCATCAGCCGAATTTCACTCCGCTGATTGCGACCTTGTAGATGAAGTCGGATTGGAATAGATCCTGAACAGACTTCAGAATCTCCTCTTTTAAGCCTTCCATATCCTCTCTGCACTCATCCTCTGTATGTGCGGAAACGGTAGCCGTGATAGCATCCTTGATCAGGTTCTCATAGCTTGCCAGCGTGTCACTGCTGCCATAGGTCTTATAGTCCTTATGCTTCTTGTTGATAGACAAAGATACATCAAACATGATGTAATCCTGTTTTGCTCCTGCTTCGCTCTTCAGAGGAATTGTCATGGAGTCTGCAATATTATATACCTCTGTATCGGTAAGGGCAACATTCGTTGTTTCTTCATCCCCCGGAACGGTAAGTTCCAGATTCATGGCAGTGGTAATATTG
>OLOX01002983.1_pt1 | contig 13335 bp, 17 predicted proteins | sample 1672091 | NCBI WGS metagenome assembly OLOX01 (sample SAMEA3136644, study PRJEB25190) | human gut metagenome | reverse complement strand
TACCTTTTGAATACAGCAGCTTAGAGTGGTTTGAAAACTCCACCTGTATGGCGTTTTCGGTAGACCTACTACCATCATCTATACAATTTATTGTATTTTCAAGTACTATGCTACTTGATTATACGCTCGTGGCGCACTTTCATCAAAATGTATTGTAGCATTTGCTATTTTAAAAATTGGTACAATTTTAGTTAAATCCTTTATTTGTTCATTATATACATCAATCATTTTTAGCCTGTATTTTTTGTCTTTATCATTCCAAAAGTCCATATCTCCAAGTTCTATTATAATTTCACATGCAATGTCATTTTGTGAATCGCATACTTTTTTGAAATAATCTTCAATTTTTCTATCTTCACGAATTTGTTTGCTATTATATTCTAATCTTGCTTCTTCAAATTCATATAAATATACTTGCTTAACATCATTTACAATATCATTTGTTCCATAAATCGTTCTAATTAACTCTCTTTGATTATCATAATCTCTTAAATTGTGTTTGTTTACATCTGATAAATCTTTTGCATTTTGAATTGCATTATTAGATAGAGAAGTAGTACCAGATAAATTTTCTTTTGCAACTCTCTTTGCTAATTTACTTTTGTTTTTATCACTACCCAAGTGAAAAGAATACGCTAATTCTTGCTCCAATAAACCCACCTCCTTGAACTTGCTTCGAAGCACAGGACTTTGACTCTTTCATAAGTCCTAACCCCCTATGAGTTGTGTCATACTAACACAACTCGGGGGCTCTGCGAGACAATAAAATTTATCTTCTCAAGATAAATTTTATCCAAAATAACTATCGCCGCTTTCATTTTTACTTCGTAAAAACAAAACGTGCCACGTTAATTTGTTGTTGCAACATATCAAATATTTTTAGTTTAGTTGCAACAATTATTCTGTATCTCCTTCGCAGAACTTTACTGGTTTTACACCTACTGAAATAGGTGATGGCTCTTTAGTATAAATCACACTATTATTAGTTTCATCTGGAATATAATCAAATGCAGAGTCAATTTCTTGCATTTGGAATTTATCTTCTTCACGAATATAAATTATTCCAAATTCATAGTTTTCCATTTTATTATCTGGATCTAATTTGTAGTAATCTTTTAAAGGAAATACTCTAACAATAGCAGAGTTATCTTCCTTGAAATTGAAATAGAATACTTGCTTTTCTACATAGTAAGTTGCCTCTGTATAACCAACATCATAATATTGTCTTAATCTCATAATTATTTCGCAAACTTCTTCTTCAGCTAGATAATTACTAAATCTAATATTACCAAGCACATTACCAAATATTGCAGGTTTTGTAGTATCTATATAACCTTTATCAAATAGTTCTTGACAAGGTTTGCAAATTGATTCTCTAAAATTTATTTGTTTAACGGAAACCTCGTTACCAATTAACTCTAGTTCAATATCATCAACATATTTCATTATTAATTCTGCTTGTTCTTGTCTAGTATAATCTTTCCAAGTTTTAGTTCTTTCTTGATACGCTTTATCTAATTTAATCTTGTTAATAAAATCAATATCTCGTTTTAGTAAAATGTCTTTTGGAGTAAATCTTAATTCTTCTACACAATCAGTAGTATCTAATTTACTTTTAGGTAGGATGTTTTGTTCTTTTGCCGTGAACAAAATCTCCTTTGTATATTTCATTTTCAAGAATATTAACAATAGTGGAATCTCTCCAATTTTCTTTTCCTAATACTTTTTCTTCATTAAATAAGTTGCTTATTTTTTGATAAGAGTAGCCATTATAATATAGGTCAAATATTCTAATTACAATATCTTTAGTAGAATAATCAATTACTAATCTTTTATCTTCGTGCTTATAGCCTAATGGGGCAACGTGAGGAATATGTCCTGACTTTATGGCTCCTGCTAGTCCTACTTTTGTTCTTTCGCTAGTTCTTTCTATTTCATTTTGACTTACACTCATTAAAAGTCTTGAAATCATTTTTCCATTTGCAGTTGTAGTATTTATTTCGTCATTTGCACAATCAAGATAAGCATTATTTTCGTCTAAAAAAGTTATTAGTTTTTCCCAGTCACATATACTTCTAGTTATTCTATCTAGTTTTAGGGCAACAATAGTATTTATCTTTTTAGCTTTAATATCAGCTTTTAATCTTTCAAACTCTGGTCTATAATTACCAGTTTTAGCACTTATTCCAGCATCTTCGTAATAATCTACTATCTCATAACCTTTAAATTTGCAAAAAGTTTCTAATCTTTCTCTTTGTTCTGGAAGACTAAAACCGTTCTCTTGCTTGGTCTTCAGTTGATACTCTCATATACAACCCACATTTTTTCTTTTCATCTTTCAATTTGCATAACCTCCTAACTTCAAAAAAAGAGACATCAAAGTACACACGAGTACTAATGACATCTCTTAAATCCGTTTATCACAAAATAAAATACAATATAATTGTAATATAATATAAATTTTTCAAAGTACTCGTAAATCTATATTTGCTATTGCCCAAGAAAATATAGATAATTAATTGCCTATATTATATCACGATTTAAAGAAATGTCAATTTTTTACAAATTATATTTTTTTCAAATATTCTTCTAACTCTGATAATTTTATCTTTTTAGTCAAGTTAAAAATATACACATCATTAGAGTAATTAAAGACTAAAAAAGTAATGTTTTTAATTATCACTCTATGTGGTTCAATATATGTAAGATTAGTTTTTTCTAATTTTCTAATACTACCATTTATAAAAGTAGGAGTAACTTTTGAAAACTCACATATAAATTCAAGTCTTTGTTTTAGACATTCCTCAAATTGTAATTCTTGCTTAATTATCTTCATTTCAAGCACCATCCTTTCATTATAGTTTTAGGATGATTTTTTGCAAAAGAAAAAAATCAACCATTTCTGATTGATTTCATATCTATCTGTTAGTTCGAACAGATACCTCGTTGGTGCGTTAGCGGAGGACGTATTCGAAAAATGTCTCGCACAAAAGCACCTTATTATCCGTTTCAAAACCAGTTATAGCAATAGTTTCAAAAAATGTATATACAAATGTGAGTTTTTTTGCTATTAATTATATTTACAATTTAACATAATTTTTTGAATTTTACAATAGAAAATGTTAAAAAATTTCATACTTATATAATATCTCTAATAATTTTGTCTCATTTTCTATAATTGCTTTTTTCATATCTTCTAAAGTTCCTGTCTCATAAACTAGTTTGCTAAATTCATCTTGAAAATCTGAAAAACGAGTTCTTATAGCTTGTTCCGTTTTAGGAGAAATTACTTTTAAAATTTCAGTAACATTATTCTTACATTTTATATGTAACCTAGTATATTCTGCATATTTATTGCTATCAACAGTATTTTCAATCTTTAAATTGTTATCTACTAGATTATATAATTCATCCTTAAATTCTTTTATGTACTTTATGCTATCTGGCAATATAAATGTCTGATACCAATATAGAGAATATTCTTTTTCTTTTTGATTTTTATTTAGTTGTCTTTCTTCTTCTCTATATTTTTGGTCATTTTTAAAAATGTATATAACAAATATAAAATTTAAAATCGAAATCAAAACTTCTAGCATATTTGCTATTATATCAAGCTCTGTACGATTTATTATCCAAAGTATAACTTGTCCTATTATTATACTTAGAATAAATGCAATTATTGGTGGTAAAATTTTATTATTTTTATTCATATCTACCCTCCAAATACATCTACATTATTCAATGCTTCATCTATACCATCTTTAATGTTCATTTTTATTGATTCATTATTAGTATTAAATTGATATTTCTCTTCAAACTTTTCCTTGCCTAATTTTTTTACGCTTTCTCCAAACATACCTAAAAAATAAGAAGAATTAAACGAAAAAACATCATTAGGAATTATGATTTCTATTTTTTCATTTTCCTTTTCTATTTTTTCCAGATTTATTTTTTGTCGAATATTTTCACCATTAGTTCTTCCTGCAAGTACTTTTTTGCTGTCAATATAATTTTTTAAATCTATTTTATAAATATTCATTTTAATCTCCTTTTTTCAACATTTCAGTTATATATTGTCTATCTAAATAAAATTCCATTGATATTACAGTTCCTATAAACTTATTTTTTAAAGCATATACATAGTTTGAATCTGGTTTCTGATTCAGACTATTTTTATCATTAAATGCAATAATTGGTACTTTTCTTCCATCTTTATACACTACATCTTTTAAAGTATATGTTCCATCAAATAAAATATGACATCCTCCTGAAGTTATAGACATTATAGGTTTTTCTTCATTTATTTCAGCTCCTATTGCCATAAAACTTTCAATTAAATCGATTGTTCCCTTTCCTTTAGTATCCTGTTTATCTATTCTTTGCTTACTTACATTCTTTTGTAAAGCATACAATGTCCATAATACTTCTTCATTAAAATTTATACCAAAAAAGCTATGATGTTTTTTTGTATGTCGTTCTAACTGTTTTTTTGTATATTTAGTAGTATCTTCTGCTTTTAGTCCTTCATATATACTATTCCCGAAATTCATTAATACTAACCTGCATTTACCATAATTTTTGCCTTCTTCTGGTCTATCAAAATAACCTAGTGCGTGCCAAGAGCCTAAATTTCCACTGTATTTTATTGCATTGTCAAATACTTCTCCAAACATTTTTCCAAACTTATTTTTTCCATCGTTTGACAACGTATATCCTTGTGTGTGCAAACAGTTATTATAATATTCTACTAGTTTTTCACACATATCAGATAAGTCTAAATTAGATAATGTTTCTAATGTTTCTGTATCTTTTGTAGATATATTCCTAATTCCTAAATGTTTTGGTAAACCTGTTATATTAAACATTTTTCTCGCTACTCTATCCTGAGGTGCTGTTCCACTTAATCCTATTTTCCTCATCTTTGATAATTCAACAACAATTAAATCTGTAATTAATGATGCACATAATCCTAACTCTTTACAATTATCATAATTAAAATAAATTTCTTTAATTTTTTTATTATTACCACAATAAAAAATCTTTTTCAATGTTAAAATTGTTTCATCTGGATTTTTTATAAAACTAAAAACTTGTGGTATATCTATTATAACCTTATGTTCTTTACTTTTTCTTCTAACCTTTTTGATAAACTTTTCTCTCTTTAGTAGTTCTATTATCTTATTATGTCTTTTTAATTGAACTATTTTCGGTGAAAAGTTAATTTCTTTGTTTTTGTACTTTTTCTTTTTATTGTATCGATGTCTTTGCCTCATTATTTTTTCTAATTTATGCTTTAAATACTTTTTCTTTCGTAACTTTTTTCTAGTTTTTCTATTTATCATCCTTTTACCCTTTTATTTATTAGATTAATCTTATATTAAATATACTATCTGATATTTTATCACAAATTATTAACGTTTCAAATGCTAAAAATAATAGATTCCATAGTGCCAATCAATTTTAATCTTTCTTTAAGCTCCTTTTATTTTCTTTTTCTAATTGTTTTAAACTCTTCTTAGGAGTTGGCAAGTCTTCTGGCATAATTCCGTCCTGCTTGTCTAATTGCTTTTCTGACTATTTTTCCAATTTTATTATGAGTATCACAAGCTTTCTTTTCAGTATCAACTTTATCTCTTTTTAATCTTGATTCTGTTTGCGTAATACGAAATAAATTAGCTGCAAGTTCTTCACTTCCCATATTGTCTAAAATATCTTCTCTATATCTTAATCCTTTTCTTTTAGCAATATCATCTGCTGTTTCTCCATTGTATAAACCTTTATATCCAGAATTATGAAATTTATCAAAATTTTTAACTCCTGCATTTTTAGCTGCTTGATTAAGTGAATAATTTCCTTTTTTTGTTAAATTTCTTTGGTAAAATCTTTTTTCATCTTCCGTTAATGAACTATACTCTTTTTCACTAATTTCTTGTTTTCTAGTTTGAATTGCAAAATATGTTTGTGCAAGAGCAACAATTTTTAATCTTGGATTTGCATTTTGAGCTATAAGATAGCAAGCATATCGTGTTAATTTATAATCTTTTTGTTCTCTTTTTGCACCAGAACCTATTTCTACCATTTTGTTGTCAACAACGAAATGGTCAACATCAGTTATTTCAGAGTTTTTACAAGCTGTTCTTGCTTTTTCAATTACTGCATCAAAATATCTCCAATCCTTATAACTTAAAACTTTCATTAATTCTCTAGCATACCAATATTCAATTCCATTTTCATCAATGTGTTTTATATCTTCAAAAGTTTTATTATTGTAATTTTCTTTGTTATCTAATTCTTTCATTTATCAACATCTCCTTTCTCTACTCTAATTATTTTCTTATTTTTAGTTTATGACACTATAATGAACTTGTACTATATCTTCCTGTTCTCTTACTATTTTTTCAAGTTTTAATTTATTTTCAAAATAATTACCTTTAAACAGTGGTATTCCTTTATTTAATACAAATGGATTATAATTTAAAATTATATTATTCACTATACCTTTTTCCATAAAAGCATTATTTATTGTTGCACCACCAGAAATAAATAATTTTTCATATTTCAAATTTTCACATACTTTTAAACAATCTTCTATTGAATTACAATATGTAATATTCGAAAATTCATTTTGCCTATTACTTGTTTCACTTAAAATAATTATATTTATGTCTTTTAAGTCCTTTACATAGTTGTCTCCCCAAGACAATATGTTTTCCCAAGTTTTTTTTTCCCATATTAGTACATCATATTCTTCTAAAAATTCTAACATTATCTCCCAACCTCTGTAAGATAGAAAATCTTCATTTCCATCTTCTGTAGCAATTAGTCCATTGATAGAACATGCCATTTCAACTGTTATATTTCTCATAATCATCTCCTATAAATCTACATTAAAGATAATTTACTATATCTTCAAATGTGTCATATCCACTTTCACTATTTATATGTCCTGCATTTGGTATTAAAATTTGCTCTGTTGCAATCTTATTTGCAAAATCTTTTTCTACTTCATATTTTACATATGGATCATTATCTGAATAGAAACATATTATTTCATTTGCATATTGTTTTACATCTTCTAAGTTATCAAAATACATTGTTCTATTTACTGTATCGTATTCTTCATTTATTTCTAAATAGTTGTTAAATCCACATACAAATATTAACTTTTTCACTTTCACTTTATTCTGTACTAAAAATTTGCAAACAAATACTGGTGCAATGCTATGTGCTATTATTGTTGTGTTTTCATTGATTAATCCTAAATCTAAATAGTATTTAAGTAGTTTGCTCCAATTTTCATAATTTTGATATCCAACTCCTATTGGAAATTGTGGTACATATACTTGTTTTCCATCTATTGTTATAAAATCTTGTAACCAACTAAACCAATTTCCAAATGGACTCCCAAAACTTCCATGTATTATAAAATAATTTTCCATTTCAATTCCTCCAATTATTTTTTGTTAATTTCTATCTTTTAAATATTTCTTGACAGTTTCAGTTACTTCATTATGTATTTTTCCATTACTAACAACTGCTCCATTTATACTTTCATCATATCTTTGTTTATTTCCAAATAAATCTGTAACTGTTCCACCTGCTTCTTCTACAATCACTTTGACTGCTGCAATATCACAATTTTTATGTTTTGTACCTGGAAAAATAGCAAGAGTAAAATCTCCAGAAGCTACACACATACAAGCTCTTATAATACTTCCTAATCCAATAATATATGTTTTATTTCCTAATTCTTGTAATACTTTAGATATATTATAGTCTGCTCCTGGCCATAAATCATAATGACATACTGTTTTCATATCATCTAATTTGTAATCATTTACAGTTATCTTTTCTCCATTTTTATATGCACCTTGACCTTTTATAGCAGTATATAAACTATCAGTAAATGGGTCATATACTACTCCAACTTTTGATTCTCCTTTTATAACTAATGCTAATGAAAATACTGCTACTGGAATATGTCTAGCATACATTGCTGTTCCATCAACTGGATCACATACCCATACATAATCACTTTTACCAAACTGTTCTTCTTCGCCATCTACTGAATGAGAAGGATATTTTTCTTTAACTTGTTTTATTAAGTATGAATTTATTTCTGTGTCTGCCAGTGTTACAATAGTTTTATCTCCTTTATAACTTGCGCCATTATTCTGTGTAAAATATTTCATCATTACTTCTCCAGCATATTTTGCTATATCTTTTGCAAAGTCTAAATATTCTTCTAATGTTTCCATGTTAATTCCCCTCCATTTTCATTGCATCACTTATAATCACTTTTTGATTTTCAAAATTTGCTTTTGTTACTGGTATTCTTGAATACATTTCAGTTCCTAAAAAGTAATTTAATGTATCAAATGACTTTAATGTTTCTTCTGTTCCACTACCACTTCCACCTGCACAAGCAATGCAAACTATTTTCTTCCCTTTTATTTTTGAATTATCATTGAAAGCATCACATCTTTTTAATCTATCAAAAAAAGTTTTAGCTGATTCACTCATCTCATGAAAATATACTGGAGTAATAAATACATATGCATCAAAATTTTCCAAATATTTATAAATCTCATTGAAATCATCTTTTTGTATGCAAATATGTTCATTTAAGCAAATTCCCCAACCTCTTTTTCCACATGCAAGACATTTTTTTATATTCTTTTTATTTATACAAATATGTTCATATTCATATTTTAATGTTTTTAATTGTTTTTCGCATTCTTCTACACAGGAAAAAGTTAATCCTATTTTATTTGGTATAAAACTATCTTCATTGACTTGGTTACTGCTGAAACTTAATATTAAAACCTTCATATTTAACTCCTATTTCTACACAATTTGCACTTGTATTTTTATTCTATTTCAATGCTCTCATCATTCTCTAATATTTCATACTCAACTTCATATTTTTTAAACATCTCTTTTATAAAGTCAAAATCTGGTGGAAATGCTGAATTATCCATATGAATTGGAATTGTTAGCACTGCTCCTACTTCTTTTGCATATAAAGCTGCTTCAAATGCTGACATAGTTAGTCCATATCCCGTTACTGGAATGCATAGAATATCTGCTTTATAGTCATTTTTAAAACAAATTGTATCACTTGTTGTATATAATCTGTTTTTTCCATCATCTATAATATATCCTACATTTTCGTGTACCTCTTTTGCACCTTTTAATAATGGTTGGTATCCATGTATTGCATGTACTACTTCTATTTTTATATTCTCTAATTCTATAATATCATTTTCTTTAATAATACTTATTTTTAAACTTTTATTTGCTTCTGCAACTTCTTTTGTAGCATATATTATTATATTTTTATTTAGCTTTTCTAATATTTCAGTATTACAATGATCTGGATGTTTATGTGTTATTAAAATAATATCTACATTATTCCAAGTATCAAAATATTCTTCTTTGTATTTTAATGTTCCTGGATCTGCTAAAATTTTCTTTCCTTCCGCTTCTATTAGCAAACATGATTGTGGAAATTTTGTAATTTTCATAATTTTTCAAACCTTTCTTTAACTTTTATTTTTTCTATATATTTATATCACAATTTTCAATATTTTCATAGCTTTTTATTGATATTTCCTTATAAATAGTTGAAGGCTGTTATCTTTATTATAACAACCTTTATTTTTCTATCTTGCGTTTCTGTCTTTTTTCTTTGTTTTAGTAATATCTTCTTGCCCATTTTTCATTTGCATTTCAATTTTGATAACTTCTTTAACTTTTGGTGTATCTTCTAAAATCCAATTAGCTATTTTTAGATTCTTTCTATACTTATTTAGCATTGTAGTGCATTCATTTTGCTTTTCTTTATATTCTTCTATTAAGTTATCATCTTTACAATTTCTTAGCTTATTTCTGTATTTTTGTCTTAAATTAGTAACACTATCAATATCTTTTTCAGTCTGTGTAATATAGCTTTTTACATCTTCTGTTATTTTTAGTTTTTCGCGTACAATAAGTCTAATTTCATTAGAATATCGTTCCATTTTTCTTATTTCTTGTTTCATTTCTGAAGATAGTGGTTTATAGTTTTCTCGTTTTGGTAGTAATCCTAATAAATGAAATAGCAGTAGAAATAGCACATCAATTCCACTCATTTTACTAATATCTTTGAATTTGCCTTTATATTTATAAACTTTGAATCTCTGCTTTTTCTTTTTAGGATGTATAAATTCCATATATCTATCTTGATAATAATAAGGGTTGTGTTCAACTTTGTTTGCAATGTTCTTTGGTAAATATTCTTCTCCTAAATGATACATTCTTACTGCTTTTTTATCATTTATTGAGCGAATTGTTGGGTATTTTCTGCTGTACTCATCATTGATTATATAACCCTTTTTTAACATTATCTTTTTAAACTGCCCGTAATTTATACACATTTCCATTGTTTCATCAATAGCTTGTCTTATTACATTATACTTTGTTGGTTCTCCTCGTTTTTCTGCAAAATATATACTTCTTGGTGTTTTTCCTGTTGGCTTTTCAATAACTGTTAGACCATATTCTCTGCATAGATTATCTGATAACTCTCTGAAATGATAATATGCTCCTTTGTTACAATTAAACTTTTTACCTGTAAACATATTAACGGAATTTACTACGAAATGATTATGATATGTGCCTGTATTAAAATGTGTTGCAACTACTATGGTGTTAGAATAGATATATAGACACAAAATTTTACGAATCGACAAAAAGATGATATAATATTATGTAAATGTAAAAGGAGTGTCTAAAATATGAAAACATATACTGAAGAATTTAAAAAAACAATTGTAGAATTGTATGAAAATGAAAATAAAAATAAATCAGAATTAGCAAGAGAATATGGTACATCAGAAGGAAATGTAAGAGCTTGGATAAAAAAATATGGAAAAATAAAAACATCAACAGGAGAAATAACAACCAATGATGAGATTTTAAAATTACAAAAAGAAATTCAAAATATAAAAACGGAGAATGAAATATTAAAAAAAGCGCTAGCCATATTCTCGAGACAACAGAAGATAAAATAAAATTTATAGAAGAAATGAAAAATTTATATAATATAAGAATGTTGTGTAATACAGTAAATTTACACCATTCAGTATATTATTATCATAAACAACATAAAGAAAATAGCTATAAAAAAGCTAATGAAGAATTAGATAAAAAAATATTAGTAGAATTTGAAAATTCTAAAAAAAGATATGGCTCCCCTAAGATTACTAAAATATTAAAACAACAAGGAATTAAAGTAAGTCAAAAAAGAGTTGCAAGAAGAATGAAATTATTAGGAATAAAAAGCATTATAGTAAAAAAATTCAATCATAATGGAAATAAAAAAGTTGATGATACAAACAAAGAAAATTTACTTGCTCAAGATTTTAAAGCTGAAAAGCCTGGAGAAAAATGGGTTGGAGATATTACATATATTTATACAAAAGAAACAGGTTGGACTTATCTAGCAATTGTAATGGATTTATTTGATTTAAAAATAATAGGCTGGTCATATGGATTAAATATGACAACTGAGCTAGTAATAGAATCATTTAATAAAGCAAAAATCACAAGAAAAGCGACACAAGGAATGATATTTCATAGCGATTTAGGAAGTCAGTATACGTCAAATAAATTTGAAAAAAAATTAATGGAAAATGATGTAAAACATTCATATAGTAAAAAAGGTTATCCTTATGATAATGCAAGTATGGAAAGCTTCAATGCCATATTAAAAAAAGAAGAAGTAAATGTAAATACGTATAATACGTTTAATGAAGCAAAATTAGCTATATTTGAATTTATAGAAGGTTGGTATAATAATATATTCGACTTTTTAATGAATGACAAGTTTTAAAAAAGTCCATTAAAAAATGTGCAAACAATTGCAAAAAGTCCTTTGGAAATGTGAAAATTTTCACGAAAGTGGTTTGATTTTTGTGAAAAATAATGATATACTATATATAAATATATCATTAGGAGAGTGATTATATGTATAGAAACAAAATGGAAGAATTAACAAAATGGAAAGAATCATCAAATAGAAAACCTCTAATTATAAGAGGTGCAAGACAAGTTGGAAAAACATGGTTAATGAAGGAATTCGGAAAAGAGTATTACGAAAAATATGCATATATAAATTTTGATGATAATACAAGAATGAATAAACTTTTTGATGAAGATTTTGATTTAGAAAGAATAATACAAGGTTTAAAAATAGAATCAGGTGTAAATATTGAACCAGAAAATACATTAATAATATTAGATGAAATTCAAGAAACACCTAAAGCATTAAAAGCGTTAAAATATTTTTGCGAAAATGCCAGAGAATATCATATAATATCGGCAGGGTCTCTTTTAGGTGTAGCAATACATGGAGGAACTTCGTTTCCCGTTGGAAAAGTAGATTTTTTAGATTTGACACCATTAAGTTTTTTTGAGTTTTTAGAAGCATTAGGCGAAAAGGAATTGTTAAAATTATTAAAAAATAATGATTTTGATATGATCAATGTATTTAACAGCAAATTAAAAGAAAACTTAAAACTATATTATTATATTGGAGGAATGCCTGAAGTAGTAAGTTCTTATATAGAAAATAAGGATTTATTAGAAGTTCGTAGAATACAAAAAACATTATTAGATGATTATGAACAAGATTTTTCTAAACATGCTCCAAGTAATATAGTTCCAAGAATTAGACAGTTATGGAACAATATACCTACACAACTTGCAAAAGAAAACAAAAAATTTATTTATGGTCTAGTGAGAGAGGGAGCAAGAGCAAGAGAATACGAAATAGCATTATCGTGGTTAATAGATTGTGGGCTTATATATCAAGTGAATAGAGTAAATAATAGTAAAATACCATTATCAGCATACCAAGACTTTAATGCATTTAAATTATATCTATTAGATGTTGGTTTATTAGGAGCTATGGCTGGAATAGATTCTAAAACTTTACTAGAAGGAAATGACATATTTGAAGAATTTAAAGGAAGTTTAACAGAGCAATATGTGCTATGCCAATTAAAACAATGTACAGAATTGGATGTGTTTTATTGGTCATCTGATACAGGCACTGCCGAATTAGATTTTATAACACAAATAGGGAAAAATAATATTCCTATAGAAGTAAAAGCAAGTGAAAATCTACAAGCTAAGAGCTTAAAATCATTTGTACAAAAATATAATACCAAAATTAATGTAAGAACATCAATGTCTAATTATAGAAAAGAAGATTGGCTTATAAATATACCTCTATATAGTATAGGTAATATAGAGAAGATAATTGTATTTTAAATGCTACATCACGAGTAA
>OLOX01002980.1_pt1 | contig 13341 bp, 10 predicted proteins | sample 1672091 | NCBI WGS metagenome assembly OLOX01 (sample SAMEA3136644, study PRJEB25190) | human gut metagenome | reverse complement strand
TGCTCTTCCGATCTTAAATTATCACAAACTTCAGCATATCTTAACACTTCATCTAACATATTTATCATTGTTTTATGATTTATCTTAAAAGTATCTAGAGCTTTAGCATAAATTAAACTTTCAATGGCATTTTTCTTAATTCCTAATTTATAAAATCTTCTAACTAAATCAAAATAATCTATGTATAAACCATTTTCTTCTCTATCTTGTAAAATTAAATTAACCGTATTACTACCAATATTTTTTATAATACTTAATGGTAATAATAAATAATTATTCTTACTTAAATATACATCTTTGCTCTTATTTATATTAGGTACTAAAATAGTTATATTATCTTTTTTAGCTATATTTAAATATCCTTCAGTTTTCTTACTATTAGTTATAGTCATATTAAGTAAATTAGCTAAAAATACTTCTTTATAATGAACTTTTAAATAAGCCATTTGATAACCAATTAAAGCATAACTTACAGAGTGAGCCTTATTAAAGCCATAATTAGCAAATTTTAATATTAAATTGTAGACTTCAACTGCCTTTGTCTCATTATAACCTTTTTTAACAGCAGAAGTAATAAAGTTTATTCTTTCCTTTTCAATTACTTCTTTTTTCTTTTTACTCATAGCACGTCTTATATTATCAGCCTGTGCAAAACTAAAACCTGCCATAGTTACTAAGATTTGCATAATTTGTTCTTGATAAACAATAATACCATAAGTTTCTTTTAAAATTGGTTCTAACTCAGGAACTATATAGGTTACATCAGCACCATTTTTTCTTTTAATAAAAATATCAATATTATCCATTGGTCCTGGTCTAAATAAAGCTACGGCTGCATATAAATCATTAAAGTTCTTAGGTTGTAATTTTCTTAAGAATTCTTTCATTCCCGTAGATTCAAACTGAAATATACCATCTGTATTAACTTCACAGAACAAGTCAAATGTTTCTTTATCATCTAATGGAATATTATAAAGATTAAAATTACTTGGTAAATTTCTTAAAATATTATGAATAAATGTTAAATTAGATAAAGCTAAAAAATCCATTTTTAAGAATCCTAATTCTTCCAGATAATTCATAGTTAATCCCGTATTAATTCCACTTGTAGTCTTAACAACAGGCATAACATCTTTTAAAGAAACAGAAGAAATAACAACACCGGCTGCGTGTACTGACATATGACGTTTTAAGCCTTCTAATTTCATAGCAACCTTATAAATTTTTTGTAAAACACCATTTTCTTTTAACATTTTATTAATTACTGGATTTTGTAAATTTTCTTTTAAACTCAATTTAGAATTAATATTACTAACAAAAGTATCAATTAATTTATCATCAACAATTATATACTTACTAACATCTCTAATAACTTGTCTAGCCTGCAAAGTGCCATAAGTTGTAATTGGTGCAACATTATATAAACCATATTTTCCTCTAACATAGCTTATCATATCTTCACGTCTTATATCTTCAAAGTCAATATCAATATCAGGCATAGTTACTCTATCTTTATTTAAGAAACGCTCAAAAAGCAAATTATATTTTAATGGGTCAATATTAGTTATTCCTAAACAATAACTTACTAAAGCTCCTGCTGCTGACCCACGACCTGGTCCTACTAAAATATCATTTTTCTTCGCATATTTAACATAATCATAAACAATCAAAAAGTAATCATTAAATCCCATCTTATCAATGACATCTAATTCATAATTTAACCTCTTTATATAATTATCACTAACTTTATTATTAAATCTCTTTTTAAGTCCTAAAAAAGCTAAATTGTAAAGATAAGTTTTACTATTAGTATCTTTATTAAATACAGGAATATATCGTTTTGATTTATCTATCTTAATATCAATAGTACTAATAAATTTATTTAGTCTTTCTATATCATCATTATTTATATTGTCATTTTCATAAACAGTATTAAAGGTTTCAAAATCATTATCACCAATTCTCTTTAAATATTCTAAATAAACTGTATCACCAGAATTAAAACATCTTATTTCTTTAATAAATAGTATATTGGAAGTAACCAAACTCAAGTTCTTTTTTTCCTCTAAATTAGTATAAGCAATATATATATCATTAATATTTTTAATAGTTTTTAACTCTTCATAGTTTCCTTTAAATTCATAAGGGATAACTACATAAATATCAGAACTTCTTAAATCACTAAGAGATACACTTTCTTCTAAAACTATCTTATTATTTATCTTAACTAACTCTAAATAGCCTTGATAATTCTTAGCATAAAGATAATAAATATTATCATTGATACTCACTTTTAAACCAATTACAGGCTTTATATTATTTAACAAACAGGTATCATAAAACTCCATTACCCCATTTAAATTATCATCTAAAAGACCAATGGTAGTAATATTATTTTGCATAGCAAAGTTAATTAGATCACTTATTTTAATTAAACTTGTTAACAAAGTATATTCAGACTTTATTCCTAAAGGACTATACTTCATAATATCACCACCCTTTACTATCTTTAGTATATCATTTTTAATTTTAAAAATTAAGTATTTACTTGTGCAATTAATATACTATCATATATTAAAAAAAATAACACCTCTAAAAGGTATTATTTCTTACTTTTTTTGTCCTATGTTCCTATAGTTTTCATCAAGAAAATTATTATCTATTTTAATTTACACTAAGTACTACTAAGTTATTTATTTGTATTTTGATAATAATTTCTTTCTTGTAATTTTTCTAAAATATAATCTAATTCATCTAACTCTTCACTATCAAGTTCATAATTATCCATAAAATGTTCGACTAATAAAGTTAAAAAAATATAATATTGATATTAGTAATTGTAATAAAGTAACTTCTCTTAAATTATTACAATTACTAATATCAATATTATATTTTTTTAAAACACCTATCTCATAATCATCAAGCATTAATTTTTTATTAACATTAACTAACATTATTTATTAAACTTCATCTCATTTGAGGCAATACCACGATTATGCTTAATTTCTTCCCATTTCATATCTTTAGTAAATAGACATACTACATTAATTGGTATCCAAGTTAAAATGAAAACCGCAAATAAAGCAATCGCACTCAAAAGATTTTTAGCCTTTCTTTTATTATATTTCAAAATAAAGATACTAACAACAACACCACTAACATAAGTTAATATCATAAATACAGCACCACTTGAGAATAGAGATGAGAATATATCGTAAAGACGAATATTAAATATTCTAAAGAAAATTAAAGCAACAAATTCAACAAGACAAATTACTTGAACTACTGGTGCAACAAAATTCATAAACATATCAAAAGAAGGCTGACTTCCTGTTTTAAAGAAGTGTCCAAGCAAATCCTTCCAATAAAGTTTTAAACACTGTAAACAACCAACAGACCATCTTTTTCTCTGTTTCCAAGAAGCTTTAAATTCAACTGGTTGTTCATCATAAGTAACAGCATTTTCAACAAAAGCAATTCTTTCATCTCTTAATGCACACAAAGCAGTAAACTCAATATCTTCTGTTAGAGTTTGGGTAGGAAAGCCCATTTCATCAATTAATTCTTTTTTAACCATGAAACCAGTTCCGTTAATGGAAGCATTTTGGTTCATTGTCATACGAGCTTTACTGAAAAAGAAATTTTGCATGTAATAATATAACGAATAAGAACCACTTATCCAGTTATCACTAATATTTTTACTATCTCTAAAACCTTGAGCAACACGATAACCACAACACAAAGTATCATTCATACGTGCTAAAAAATCAGGATGAATAATATTATCTGCATCAAAAATAATATAAGCATCAATATCTTTACGATTTCTTAACTTTTTAAAAACATATCGCAAAACTTCACCTTTTGATTTAACTTTTTCTTTAACATCAATAACAATAGCACCAGCTTCTTTCGCAACTTTTGCTGTATTATCAGTAGTATTATTAACAGCCACATAAACTTCAAATAAATCCCTAGGATAATTAGAATCTAGAACTGATTTTACTAAATTACCAACAACAGCTTCTTCATTACGAGCCGCTATAACAATAGCAAACTTCTTCTCTGCTTCAAAAGGTACTATCTTAAATTTCTTTGGTTTTAAAAAACCATATAGTCCTGTTAAAGAATAATAAAGTCCATAAAACAGTGTTAAAGTAAAAAATATATAATAAATTGCTTGCCACATAATTAAACTTCCTTACTAATAAGTTATATCAACATTGTATCTTTTTTCTTAAAATTTGTAAAGGTTATATCTAATATGGTTAACTCCAATACTAAAATAATCAATATTTCTATTATCTAATATTTTAGAATAATAAATTTCTGTTAAATTATTAAACATTTTTATTCGATAATTATTATTAAATCTATCTTTCAAATAAACAGCTTCTTTATAATCACTTAATAAATTATATTTCAAAATCATAATCTTAATATAACCATAAACAATTACTTCGATATTAGGAAAACATCCATATCTTTCTTGATATTTATCAATTAAAGTCTTTATTTGACTTCTTGTCATTTCATAAGATAATGTTATCTTTTTAACTCCTAAACTATGTAAAAAAGCAACAGTATAAGAGTTAACAACATTTAAGCTGTAATCAGTATGAATATTAACTAAATTTAAACCACCTATCTCCCCAACTAAAATTGGTTTTAAGGATGAATTTTTTAAATCACTTGAATATTTGTTTATTACATTTGGTAATGCCTCTAAATACTTAGTGTCTTCTTGATAAGAGTAAATATTTTGATATTTAGATTCATTATCGATATCACTATCTTTAAAAACACAAGCATTAATAGAGTTTTCTTTTTTAAACTCTGGTACTTTTCTAATATATTCCTTTTCTACTATTGTCTCAGGAATATTTTCTCTTTTAGAATTTAAATTATCTACAGTTTCTCTTCTTAACTCATTAAGAGCTGTTAAAGTTACAAATATATCATCATCTAAAGTGCAATCAAGCTTATTAAATTTATAGACAGTTCCTCCCAATTTAGTTAATTTTTCTAAAATAGTTTCTTTAGTTAAAGGTCTGTTTTTAGCTATATCAACAACGGGTCCTGTAAGTGTAATAACATTTAAACCATCAGTTACTTTAAATATAATTTTTTCATTTTTATGTAAAGTAATACTACCATTAAGCATTACCTTTCTTGGATTATTTTCTATATCACTTGCAATACAATCCCCAATATATTTAGAAGAAGTAAGAAATACGTCATCCCCAACGTTAGGTTTCTTCCAAATAGGTAAACTAATTACCATACCAGGTCCTGCTTCTTTTACCAGATTACCTTGTAAATAAAAATCATTTACAATGGTGCCAATTTCTCCATCTGGTCCTTTTATTCTTAAACCGTCATTAATATGTAATTCATCCTCTAATTTTATTAAAGCATTAGTCTTTGTAAGTTTAACTACTTTACCTATTTTAACTCCTACATTATTAGGTTGTTTACCATTTATTACATCATTATTATTAACATTATTTAAGAACCCTAAAGAATATTCACGATTAAATACTTTCTTTAATTTATCTAAGACGTCATAATCGATAGTTACTTTTTTATTATCTAAATAACTATCTATAGCTTTACGATAAAGTTTAGTAACTAAATAAACATATTCTTTTGATTTCATTCTTCCTTCGATTTTAAAAGAATTAACTCCTATATCCATTAATTTGCCAATACTTACAATAGTGCATAAGTCTTTCATTGATAAAGGATATTTTTTTGTATCATTTAACACTTCGTTATTTTTATCAACGATATAATAAGGTAGACGACAAGAACCAGCACAAGCCCCACGGTTACCACTACGACCACCAACTAAACTAGAAAATAGACATTGTCCAGAATAAGATACACATAAAGACCCATGAACAAATACTTCAACATCAAGTCCTGTTTGTTCTTTAATTTCTTTAATCGTATCAACATCAGTTTCGCGAGCTAATACTATCCTTTTAAAACCCAATTTTTTAGCTACTAAAGCACCTTCTAAATTATGAATATGCATTTGAGTAGAAGCATGAATTTCTAAATCAGGAAACTTTTGATGAACTAAATCATACATACCGAGGTCTTGAATTAAAACCGCATCAATACCATTTTGATGAGCAAAACGAACAAATTTTAAAAATTCTTCTACTTCTTCGTCATAAATTAAAGTATTACAAGTTAAATAAACTTTAACACCATAACGATGGGCATATTTTATTGCCTCAACCAATTCTTCATCAGAAAAATTTTTAGAATAAGCCCTAGCCCCAAAATGATTGCCACCTAAATAAATGGCATCACAACCACCTTCTATCGCCCATTTTAAACATTCCATATCGCCAGCTGGCGCTAATAATTCATATTTCATAAATATCAAATTCTTTCTAAAAAGAGTTTAACATCTGCATTAAACTCTTTATTTTTTATAAGCATACAAACGATGTACTTCTTTAATTGTTAAAGGACGATATTCACCAGATTTTAGACTTCCTAATTCCAAGAACCCATATTTCTCACGTTTTAATTTTTCAACTTCATGACCAACAGCTTTAAATAAATTCTTAACAATATGATTACGTCCTTCCATAATTGTTATTTCTACTAAATCTGTACATTTAACAATGTCATGTTTCTTAATCTTAACTCTAGTTGGTTTACAAAGTATTTTATCAACAACAATACCAGTTTTAAGCTTATGTAACTCTTCCATTGTTAAATTACCTTCTATTTTGGCTATATAAGTTTTTTCAACTTTATTCTTTGGATGCATTAAAATATTAGCTAAAGTACCATCGTTAGTTAAAATAATTAAACCTGTTGTATCATAATCAAGACGACCTACTGGATAAATTCTCTTATCAGTAGCAATCAACTCAGTTACAATATTACGATTAAATTCATCATTAAGACTACAAATATATCCTCTTGGCTTATTTAGTAAATAGTACTCATAACTTTCTTTAGTAAGTTGACGACCATTTACTGTAATAATATCAGTTCCACTTACTTTAGTTCCAAGTTCTCTAACAATACTACCATTAACAGTAACTTTACCGTTAACTATTAACTCTTCTGCTTTTCTTCGGGAAGCCACCCCAGCTTGAGCAATAACTTTCTGTAATCTTTCCATAAATATAACTCCTAACTAACGTTTTTTGCATTAGTATAATATCACAATATTATCTATTAAGCAATTTATTTTGCTTCTTCTGAGGCTCTAGTTTCTCTGATAACTGTAATTTTAACCGTACCTGGATATTGCATTTCTGATTCTATTTTTTCTTTCATATTACGTGCAATTATTCTAGCCTTGGCATCATCTATCTCTTCCGGTTTAACCATAACTCTTACTTCACGACCAGCTTGCATAGCATAAGTTTTTTCAACACCTTCAAAAGAGTTACCAATAGTTTCTAATTGTTCTAAACGTTTAACATAGTTTTCTATTGAATCATTTCTGGCTCCTGGACGAGCTGCCGATAGAGTATCAGCAATTTGAACTAAAATAGCAATGATACTTTTTGGTTCAGTATCACCATGATGCGAAGCAATAGCATTAATAACAACTTCATCTTCATGATATTTCTTAGCAAGCATTACTCCTAATTCTACATGAGAACCTTCAACTTCATAATCGATAGCTTTGCCAATATCATGTAGTAACCCAGCACGGCGAGCAAGACTTACATTTTCTCCTAACTCCGAAGCCATAAGACCACAAAGATAAGCAACTTCCATTGAATGTTGTAGGGCATTTTGACCATAACTAGTACGGTAATTTAAACGTCCAATAATGTTAATTAGCTCAGCATCAACTTTACCAAGTCCTAAATCATATATAGCATTATTTCCTAAATCAGTAATTTTCGTATTTATATCATTACAAGTCTTAGTATATATTTCTTCTATTCTTGTTGGGTGAATACGACCATCTTTAATTAACGTTTCAATAGTAATTTTGGCTATTTCTCTTCTTAAAGGGTCAAAAGATGATATAACAATTGCCTCTGGTGTATCATCAATAATTAAATCAACTCCCGTAACAGCTTCAATCGTCTTTATATTACGCCCTTCACGACCTATTAGACGACCTTTCATATCATCACTAGGAAGAGCAATCGTACTAACTGTTTGTTCATTAGTAACATCAGCTGAATATCTTTGCATAGCCGAAACAATAATTCCTTTAGCTACTTCATGAGCATTTAATTTAGCTTTTTGTTCCTCTTCTTTAATATAATCAGCAATTTCTAAAGACATACTATCTTCTACTTTTTTCATAATTAAATCATGAGCTTTATCTCTTTTTAACTTGCTAATTTCTTCTAGTTTTTCCATTTGTTTTTTTAATATTTCATCTATTTTCTCTTCTTTATCTTGTAACTTTTTCTGTTTATCTAAGATATCATCATCTTTTTTATCTAAATTATTAGAACGGACTTGCAATAATTCTTCACGTTTATCTAAACTTGTTTCTCTCTTATCAAGTCTATCTTCTAATTCTTTTAGCTCTTGTTTACGTTCTTTTACTTCTTTATCTGTTTCTTCTTTAACACGTAAACTCTCAGCTTTTATTTCAGCTAAACTATTATTTTTAGCTTCCTCAGCTTTTCTAACAGCTTCACTAATCATATCAGCGGCTTTAGTAGCTAAGTTTTTCCTTCTAATCATATAAGTAACGATGACAATAATTGCCCCGACAAAAAGTCCCAAAATCAAGAAAATAATGGATAATAAATTTAATTCCATATAATTTTCTCCTCTAATAGAAATTAATCTATACTTTTATTATAATTAATTTTCTTCCATTTATCAATGATTTTTCCCAAAAGAAAAAGAGCCATAAGACTAGTATCTTAAATGACTCTAATTTATACCAAATGTATTTTATATTTATTTATAGCCTAAATTCATAATTAATACACGGTTACTACTCAATTTTTTACTTATTATATTAATGATCTTAAGTTGAAGTTAATAATTTTTGATTTCCAAAAATTATTTGCTTTACTAACTTCTTTATTATTCTTCTTCGTCCTAATGTGGCATCAATATTTAACATATAATTAGTACTTGTTACTCCATCATATCCATACCATAATGATATTGAATAATCACGACTATAAATACATGCCCAAGAATCTAATACCGAATATTCACTGATTCCTAAAGCATCAGTTTTGGCTCTATCTATAGTAGTTGTACCAGTTTTTCCAGCAACTTCGGAATTGCCAACTTCCAAAGTACCCAATATTTTTCCATACTTTATAGCATATAGTAAAATTTCATTAATATATTTAGCTGTTTTCTCACTACATACTTTTTCTTTCTGATAAATTTTTTCTTTTACTTCATTATTATCACGATAAGTAATTCTAGTATAAGAATAAGGTTCTATATAATATCCACCTCTAGCATAAGTACCATAAGCTGCTGACATTTGTAAAGGAGAAACCCCTTCAAAAGCTCCAATCGAAGCAGACTCATATAAATTCTTACCATAATCAATTCCAAAAGAATGAACGAAATTAGCTATTTTAGTTTTATCTACCTGTTGAAATACTTTTAAAGCAGGAATATTTCTCGAATCTGACAATGCCTGTTTAATCGTAATATAACCTTTATAATCACGCATAGCATTAACAATCCTTGTCCCGTCTGAATAAGTATAAGGAGCATCCAAAATAATATCATTTGGGGTACCGCCATTAAATTCAAAATATGGTCCATAATCCATGAAAGGTTTTATCGAAGAACCCGGAGCTCGCTTAATATCTGTAGCATAATTATACTGTCTTGCACCAGTTCTATTACGACCACCTCCAATAGCCATGATTGAACCATCAGCAACACTTGTTACAGCAATACCAGCTTGAATAGCATCATCTTTAAAATTCTTTTTATTACTCATAACATCATTAACTGCATCTTGAACCTTTGTATCTAAAGTAGTTTGAATTATCATCGGTACATTATAAGGATTTAATCCAGTATCATTTATTACTTCATTAGTTACTGTATCTATAAAACTTTGATATTTATTAATATTTGTTTTCTTACCAATAAGCATACTAGATACTGAAATATTTAAAGCATCTTGTAATTGTTCATCCGTTATATAACCATGTCTATGCATTAAATTTAATACTTCATTACGTCTTTTAGTGGCATTATAAACATTCTCATAAGGGTCAAAATCCGATGGAGCATTAAATAGCCCCGCAATAAGAGCAGCTTCTACTAAATTAATATCTCTTACACTTTTTCCAAAATAATTTTGGCAAGCCATTTCAACACCGTAGCTATGAGCTCCTAAGAATGGGTAATTTACATATATTTCTAATATTTCCTCTTTAGAGTAATTCTTTTCAATCTGAAACATTGATAAATAAATATCAGTAAATTTTCTTATTATACCCTCAATTCCCGTTGAAACATTGGAAGTAAATACTTGTTTAGATATTTGCATTGTTATTGTTGAAGCACCACCAGCATTACTATCACCATTTAAATGGTTTATAGTAGCTTTAACAAATCGAACTAAATCAAATCCTTGATGTTGAAAATATCTAGAATCCTCCGCTGCAACAATTGCATCCACTAAGACTTGTGGTAAATCTTTATAAGATACTAACTCTCTGTCTTCAGCACCAAGTCTTGTTATTTCATTTCCATTTTTATCTAACATTATAGTGGATTGACTCATGTAAAGATTCCTTTTATCAAACACAGGAGCATTCTTAACAATATAATTAACACCTAATCCAACTGAAATAACAATGCAAAAGAAAAGAAGAAAATTTAAGAATACAATAAAATTAAACTTTTTCTTTTTTTTCTTCTTTTTATTAACTACATACATTGCAAGGAACCCCCTTTTCTAACGACTACAATTAATAGTAACACAAGTAAAAATCACTTGCAAGATACATAGTTTACTTTTTTTAAAATTTTCACAAACTTACTTAATTATTAGATTTCTTAACATTTTTTTCTAATTGCTTATCCATTACATCATTAAAATTATAATGCTTTCTTATCATAAGTTCTAACTCATTTAAAACAGTAGGATTGTTTGCTAAATAGTTCTTAGCATTTTCCCTTCCTTGACCTATTTTTTCACCTTTATAAGAATACCAAGCTCCACTTTTATTTATCATTCCAAGATCGCTAGCAATATCTAAAACTTCACCAGTATGAGAAACACCACTACCATAAATAATATCAACTGAGGCTGTTTTAAATGGTGGTGCCACTTTATTTTTAACTACTTTAATATTTGTTTTATTGCCAATAAATTTATCGCCATCTTTAAGTTGCTCACCACGTCTTATATCCAATCTTATACTAGCATAAAATTTTAAAGCACGACCACCAGTCGTAGTTTCTGGATTTCCAAACATAACACCAACTTTTTCTCTTAATTGGTTAATAAATATTGCTGTTGTTTTTGTTTTATTAATAGTGCCTGATAATTTTCTTAATGCTTGACTCATCAATCTTGCTTGTAAACCAACATGACTATCACCCATATCACCTTCAATTTCAGCTTGTGGCACTAAAGCAGCAACTGAATCAATAACAACGATATTAACAACTTCACTTCTTACTAGGGCTTCACATATTTCTAAGGCTTGTTCACCAGTATCTGGCTGACTCAAAAGTAATTCATTAATATTAACACCTAAGTTTTTAGCATACACTGGATCTAGGGCATGTTCTGCATCTATAAAAGCAGCTCGTCCACCTCTTCTTTGGACTTCAGCAATCGCATGTAGAGCAAAAGTCGTTTTACCACTTGATTCAGGTCCATATATTTCAATGATTCGTCCTTTGGGATATCCTCCCACACCTAAAGCTATATCCAAACTTAAAGAGCCGCTAGGCACAACTTCTACATTTAAGTGTTCCTGAGAACCCAAACGCATAACAGCACCTTTACCAAATTGCTTTTCGATATCTGCAAGAACTTGATCAAGAATCTTTTCTTTATCTTTTTCTATAGTTAAATCTTTCATTCCAAACCTCCTATTTTTAAAGAATTTCTAAATTTATACTATCACAAGAATATCATTCTGACAATAACATTCTCATAGAGGATATTATTTACCCTTCTAATTATATTATTATCGCCAAATACCTATTTTCCTTCAAAAATTTTAAAAAAAACTTGTATTTCTACAAATTTTTTACTTTATTAATTATTTTATTTATTTAAATTTATAGTTTTATCTAAAACTCTCAAAAAATCACTCTTACTAAAAGGTTTAACAAGCATATCAACTATATTATATTTAAATGCTTTATCAATCATATCTTTTGAATCTTCCCCAGTAATAATTGAAATAGGAATTTTACTATAATGATTACTATTTTTTAAATAATCTAAAACTTCAAATCCACCAACATTAGGCATATTTAAATCAAGTAAAATAGCAAGTATATTATATTTATTACTACTAATAATATCAATTGCTTCTTTACCATCTAAAGCTACAACACCTTTATACATACCGTCCATTACTTTTAAAGCAAAATTATCTACTATTTTAGAATCATCTACTATTAAAACTACATCTTCTAGTGGTGCAGTTACTGTATTAACTACTGGTCTTTCTTCTGGTTCTGGCATACGTGACAATGCTTTTTCACCACTTAAATATCTTTTTACTATTGAAGTCATATAACTAACTGTTTTTAAAAGATTATCATACTCTTTTTCAATAAAACGTTGATTTTCCTGTTTACCTGCCATTTCATGTTGTAAAAATATTTCAGCCTCTTTAGTAAAACCTAAATATCTAGCATCACTTTTAATTGAATGTGCAAATATCCCATAATCTTGCCAATTTTCATTATCCTTACTTCTTTTTAAGTTACTTAACTTTTCATCAATGCCATCTAAATAATCTTGAAAAGTTTCATTATAAATATCCATATCCCCAAAAAGTTCTAAAGCTTTATCAGTATCCACACCATTTTGTTTCAAAAAATTAATATCCATATTCATTATTCCTTTACTATTTTATAATTTTTCAAATTCATGTATATTCTAAATTCATTAAGATTACTAATATATTCATAAATTTTAGCAAGTCCTAATAAATCATCACCATTATACATATAAATTTCTTCATAATTTCTTCTCATAACAATCTTCCATCTACCATCTATAGTTACTACAATTCAATTATAATTTAAACGCCATTTTTATGCAACAATAAAGTAAAATTATAGTAAATATTTGAGAAACTAATTGTCTTTTTAAACAAACTATTATAAAATCAAATTAGGGTTAAAGTATAGGTGACTTATGAA